>Ga0210409_10005918_pt1 | contig 12772 bp, 10 predicted proteins | sample IncBWH17MmetaG_FD_161649 | JGI IMG/M metagenome (GOLD analysis project Ga0210409, IMG submission 161649) | Forest soil microbial communities from Barre Woods Harvard Forest LTER site, Petersham, Massachusetts, United States - Inc-BW-H-17-M | ecosystem: Environmental > Terrestrial > Soil >...
CAGGCGTCGCTGATGGACGTGGAAACAAGCGTATTGCGTCCGCGCAAGATGACCGTGCACGGTGCCGAGCTGACGCTCGCCGGGCCCTTTGGCAAGATACTCGCCGATTTTGCGAAGTGGGGAGCCGGCCCGCTCGGCAATCAGCCCGAGGACACGCAAGACGCCCGCTTCGCACTCGAGGGAGCGCGGGTCGTGTGGCGCGCGCCGATAGGAGAAAATGTCCGGGTCGAGGCTCTGGGCGTCAGCGCACAATTGCAGCCGCGAGAGCTGCGCGCGCGCTCCGATGACGTCACGGTCGTCCTTGCGGGCGGAATCCTCGGCCCTTGGCGCGTGGACGTCGAGCGGCTTGCCACAAGCGAGCGTGTTCGGGTGGCGCTGGACCCGGGAGTGCCGGAGGCTTGCACTGTGCTCCTCGTGGGCGATCGCGAGCGGACGACATCAGTCGACGTCGTCGTCCCTCGCTCTCCGCTGACGCATTTGGGTGTGCCCGCGCAGTTCTTCGGCTTGGATGGGAGCAACAGGCTGCAACTCGGGGCCAACATCCACTATGTAACGCTCGGACCGAAGCGCGCCGACGCTACCGCGACCGGGGGGCTATACGGCGTCGATCTTCCGCTCCTGCCCCGCCCTATGGACGTCGCGTGGGAGGCCGCGCTGACTGGAGACGCAAATGCGGGGATCGACGTGAGGAAGGCGCGGCTTGCCGTCGGACCGCTCGTCGGACCCTTGACGGGAACACTCAAGCGATTCGACGATGGTTTCCGCGTCGATCTTGCGTGGGCTGCCGGTCCGGTTCCTTGCGAGGCATTCGGCGCGCCATTGGGCCTGGGCCAGCCGTTCGATATCGGATTCGCACTGCGCCGGCTTGCCGAGACGTCGCGGCCGGCCGGCGCCGGTGCGAAGCGCGGTGTAAGCGCGGCGCTGATGGTCTCGTTCGATTCGCGCGATCCAAGCGATCTGAAGATTGACTTTACACCGCAGATCGGGTGCGGCGGCTGATGTGCGGTGCCGGCCGGTGCGCGTCGGACAAACGGCTAACCGCGTGAAATTCTTAGGAACCGGTAGGCGAGCTGGTGCGACAGAAGCGTCCGGCGGTGCGGTCACCCTGCACGATTTCGCCTCGCTGAGACAGGGGACCCCGTGGCATCCTTTCCTCTCCGTCGGCGCTTGATCACCTTGCCTCATCGGCTTACCACTTAATCGAGGGCTGTTGGCCGTGCGAACCCTCATGCACGGCAGTTCCCGCGAGGAAATCGATACCCCTATCCACGAACGATGTCCGTACCACCCCCGAGCGAACCGCCGCGCACCGCCTCCGGAACCGTTCCGCGGCGCCCACGTGTGCTCGTCGTCGACGACGAGCATTTGGTCGCCGAGTCGCTTCGCCTCGTCCTAGCAGATGAGTGCTCGGTCACGGCGACCACCGACCCCGTGCGGGCGCTCGGGAATATTACTGAGGGGGAGTCGTTCGATGTGATCCTTTGCGATGTCATGATGCCCGTCATGAACGGGGTCGAGCTCCGCAATCGCATCGAGAGCGTTGCACCGGATCAGGCGGCGCGAATCGTGTTCGTCACGGGAGGCATCGTGAATCCCGAAGTGCGGGCGTTGCTCGAGAGTGTGCCCAACGCTTGGCTCGAGAAGCCGCTCGACCTCGAGGGCCTGCGCGAGCTCATTCGCCGGCGGATGCGAAGCGACTCTTGGCTGCCGGCGCGTCCTGCGGTATGAGCGCCGCATTGTGCGCGGCCACCAGCGACCCGCCTTAAGGCAGACGACGACGGACTCGCAGCGCGCATTTCGGGCACTCTCCCGACACCGGCGCACCAAACTCGCGCGCTCCGCCAACACGACGTTGGTCAAGGCGGATCAATGGGCCCGGGGAGACGCCGCGCCGCCCGAGCTCGCGTCCGCGCTCGAGGGCGTGCTCCACGCCCTGAGCTCGAAGGGCGCAAAGAAGAAATGAGGTTAGCTTAGCTAGCCATTGCGTCGGGCGAAATCCCCCATGAACTGGGTCAGTGCGACAACCCATTCGGGCTCCACCGCGTTGTAGAGCGACGCGCGAATTCCCCCGACGCTCCGGTGGCCCTTTAGCCCGACCATGGAGTGGGCTCTCGCTTCGTCGATGAATCGCTTCTCGAGCTCCTCCGTCGGAAGGCGAAACACGACGTTCATGACGGACCGGCTCGCCGGATCGACGGGACATCGATAAAAGGGCGCGTTTTCGTCGATGGCCGAGTAGAGTAGGCTTGCCTTTTCGCGGTTGCGCCGCTCGATCGTGTCGAGACCGCCCATGGAGCGCAGCCAAAGCGCGACATTTCGGACGAGGTATATGCCGAATGTCGGCGGCGTGTTCAGCAGCGACCTTGCCTCGGCGTGGGCGCGATACTGCAAAATGGTCGGTAGATCCTTTCGGCCCCGATCGACGAAACCGCGGTCCGCGATGACGATCGTTACGCCGCTCGGCCCCAGGTTTTTCTGCGCGCCCGCGTAAATCAGGGCGAACGGCCGAACGTCGATCGTGCGCCACATCAAATCGCTCGACATGTCGCAGACTTGGGGCGCCGACCCGAAGCGCGGCAGGTCGCGGTATTGCACGCCATGGATCGTCTCATTGCTGGCCCAATGAACGTATGCGGCGCGCGAGTCGAGTTGCGCTTCCTGCGTATCGACGACGCGCCTGAACCCCTCGCCGTGCGTTGACGCAGCCAATTGCGCTTTCGCCCCGACCAACGCCGCCCACGCGCCGGCCTCCGCGTGGGCTTTTGCGCTCCACGCGCCGGTGACCACGTAATCCGCGGTACCGCCGGGCGGCAAGAAGCTCATGGGCACCAGCGCGAACTGCAGCGAGGCGCCCCCTTGAAGAAAGAGCACATCGTGGCTCGGCGGGATGACCAAAAGCTCACGTACCAGCGAGAGCGCCTCCTCGTGGACGGCCTCGTAGTCCTTGCCGCGGTGCGAATGCTCCATGACCGACATGCCGCTTCCCGCGAAATCGAGCAGTTCGTCGCGAGCGCGCTCCAGGGCGGGCAGGGGCAGGCTCGCCGGGCCGGGGTTGAAGTTCATCGTCCGGGGCATTGCGGCGGGAATGTAGTGGGTGGAATGTGGAACAGGAAACGGGAATGTGGAATGTACCCGTCGAAAACGATGCTGCCGCTGGAGGTTCCCGCCGGTACGAATGTCGAGTCTCTGATTACCAAGGTCATCCCGGATCTACACGGGCGGCTGGTCGTCGAGGGCGGACCAGCCCAAGCGTTCACAATTGCCGTCCGAATCGACGGGCGCGGGAGTTGGACCGCCCACATCCACGGCCGCCAGATGCACGTCGTCGAAGGAGAAGCCGAGCGACCGACGTTTTGGCTCTACGCCACGGAAGCCACGGCGGAGCAATTCCTAGCGGATGCGCTCGGCCCCAAGCGGCTTTTGCCCAAGCCCGCTGCGCGAGAGCCAGCCGCCGGCGTGCGGACCATGACAGATCCGCGGGTCATCCAGCGCTTGGCGCTGGCGAGCGGGCGCATCGAGCTTGCTGTCATCGACGAGACCGGACGGCGGATTGCCGTCCTGCTCGGTTTCGGTGACGCGGCGCGCCGCCCTATGGTCACGGAGGCGCCGGACACGGTCGCCGAGGCGCCGCTGTCGATCCTGGAGGCCATTCTGCGCGGGGAGCAAGGGCCGGAGGAGGCGCTCTCGAGCCCTCATGTAATTGTGCGCGGAAGCCGCTTTTTGGCTCTGCAGCTCGCGTTGGCCGTGGCGCCGCTTTACCTGGCGCCCCGGGCGCGATGAGCATGGCCGGCGTGCATGAGCGCGACCGCCGGTGGTAGGTTATGGGCCACTGTCATGAGAACAACTGCAACCGCCATCGCCATTTTGTTCATGCTTGCCGCGTGCGCCGCGAAGAAGCCCGCCGAAGAGCCCGAGAACACGGAAGACACCGCATCCTCGGATGAGTCATCGAAGTCAGGATCGTCGACGGAAAAGGGGTCGTCGGATGAGTCCACACTGGGACATTCTGTCGGCGGCAGCAGCAATAGCAGCATCGTGATGGGGCGGCCTGCCGACAAGGCCACCATCAAAGACGACACGGAAAAGCAAGCCGCGCCGTGCAACGGCATGGCGATTCCCGACTTGCTGACTTCCCTTTCTCAGGCGGCGTGCGAGCTCCCCGAGGGCGCGGCTCCATCGACCCAGCACGCGCAGAAGGACAATCTCGATGTCACGCTGACGGCGTCGGGGCAGGTTGCGCCTGGTTCCACCGCTCAGGTCAGTGTCGTGTTCAAGAACAAGGGCAAGACGAAGCTCCCGCTCGATTTCACGGTCGACCCCGACCCGCGCTTTCACTTCGAGCTCTACACCCCCAAAGGAGCTCGTGTGGACAAGCCCGCCGGCAACGAGCCGCCCCTGCCCCCGGGAGCCGGCGAGGCCATTGCGGCGCGCCTCGCGCGTATAACGCTCTACCCGAACGGGACGGCGACGCTCCTTTTGCCGTGGCAGGCGGTCAAGTACAAGTGGGTTTCGAAAGACAAGGCCAAGGGCGCGGTCGTGGGGCACGGCTATCCCCGCGAGCCTGCCGGACCGTTGCCCAAAGGCAAGTACGTGCTGCGCCTCGTCATGCCGCTCGCGAACGCCGACGAGACGGGCGATCACGAGGTCACCCAACCGCGCGCGGACGTCGAGATAGCAGGGGCGGTCGTTGAAGCGTCGCCGCCGCCGAGTGAAGCACCGAAGAAGGCACCCGAGCCGGCTGCCTCCGCTGCCGCGCCGGCGGGGTCGGCTTCCGAAGCGGCGGTCGAGTCGAAGTTCCTGAAGGCGGTCGGCACCCCGGGTGCTTCTTCGTCCGCAGCCGCGTCCGATTCTCCGCCCGCCAAGCCAGCGAAAAAGAAGAAGTGACAGTTTGCCCTTTCGCGCGGTCTTTTTCGGCTCACCGGAATTCGCAGTGCCGTCGCTCGACGCACTGCGCGAGGTCTCCGAAATCGCGGGAGTGGTTTCTCAGCCGGACAAGCCCGCCGGTCGTGGGCTCGCGCTGACCGCCCCTGCGGTGAAGAAGCGCGCGCTCGAGCTCGGGTTGGAGGTGGCACAGCCGACGAAGCTGCGGACGGGCGAATTCGCCGCTTGGGTTCGCGCGCAGCAGGTGGATGTGGCCCTGGTCGTCGCGTACGGGCGTATCTTGCCGAAGGATGTCCTCTCCGGACCGAGGCTCGGCTGTGTCAACGTCCACGCGTCGCTCCTGCCGAAGTTTCGGGGCGCCGCGCCGATCGCGTGGTCGATCGCGGCCGGCGAGACCGAGACGGGCATCACCCTGATGAAGCTGGACGAAGGAATGGACACCGGGCCAACCTTCGCGCGCATCGAGACCCAGATCGGCCCCGATGAAACGGCAGGCGAGCTCGCTCGACGGTTGGCGCGGCTCGGAGCCGACGCCGTTCGCGAGTGGCTGCCAAAATTCGTCGCGGGGCAGTGCAGGCTGGACCCGCAAGACGACGCGGGCGCAACTTTGGCGCCGATGCTCGACAAGGAGCACGGACGTATCGATTGGTCAAAGACTGCACCAGCGGTCCACGACCACGTGCGTGCGATGAATCCGTGGCCAGGAGCATTCACGGCATCGCGGGGGCGCACGCTGAAAGTGCACTCGACTCGCGTCGCCGACGGCACGCTACTCGGCATCAGGGGCGAGATGCGAGCCGGACAAGTCGCCCTTGCGGACAAGCGCCGCGTCCTGGTCGCCTGCGGAAAGGGATACGTCGAGGTCGTCACCGTTCAGCCTGAAGGCAAGCGCGCAATGGGTGCGGGGGAGTGGACAATGGGACGCGCCGTCGCGGAGGGCGACGTCCTCGGGTGACTCCATCGATTTACCACCAGGCCCCCAGACACTTGCCTCCCCGCTCCGCAACAAAGGTGCACCAGACGATCAACGCGCCGCCGCCGACTGCGGCGAACGCGATCACAACGATCACGACTCGAGCCAGGCCGAACAGGCGCCTGAGCTGGGTGACCGCTTGCATCAGGTACTCGAGATCGCGCCCGCGGGTAGAGACGAGCGCCGAGAGCGAGCGCCCTGCCGATGCAGTCCACCACGCGATACCGAGGCACAGGGCTGAGCCCGCAGCCGTTCCGAGCGCGAGCGGGACGAGGCCGGAATATAGGGCGCCCACGAAAAACACGCCCCCTAGCATCCCGAAGAGCATCGTGCATACGCCGACAAAGCTCATCGATGCGGCCAGGGCCCGGAAGCTTTCCTTGTGGGCGTCGTCAAACTCGTAGCTCGCCTCGACCTTCGCCTCAGAGTGGGACCGGGGAGCGTCACCTTCGGGTGGACGCGAGGCGGCGGTCATCTCGGGAGTTTACCCTAGACTATGTCCTACTCGGTGGCTGCCCCCGCTTCAGTTCTCGACCTCTTCCAAGCCAGCGTCGGCGCATGGTTTCAGCAGGAGCTCGGCGAGCCGACCCCGGCGCAGGCGCTCGGTTGGCCGCCGATCGCGCGCGGTGATTCGACGCTCCTACTTGCGCCTACGGGGTCGGGCAAAACGCTTGCTGCGTTCCTCGTCGCACTGGATCGCCTGATGCGGACACCACAGGCTTCGAAGCTCCGAGGGGCCAGTGTTCTCTACGTCTCGCCTCTCAAGGCGCTGGCGGTCGATGTGGAGCGCAACCTACGCTTTCCGATTGACGGCATCCGGACGCAGGCGACAAGACAAGGAGTCGAGCTCCGGGCACCGAGCGTTCATGTCCGGACGGGCGACACACCACCGCGGGAACGCGCTCGCATGCTCCGCGCGCCGGCCGATGTGCTGGTGACCACCCCGGAGTCGCTGTACCTGCTCTTGACCTCCGCGGCGCGGCAGATCCTCGCCTCGATCGACACCCTCATCATCGACTAGATCCACGCGCTCGTCCCAACGAAGCGGGGCGCGCACCTCGCGGTCTCGATCGAACGCCTCGAAGAACTCCGTCCAAAAGGCGCCCGGCCGCTCCAACGCATCGGCTTGAGCGCCACGCAGCGGCCGCTCGAGGAAGTGGCGCGACTGCTCGGCGGTCTCGAGCAAGGATCACCGCGGGCGGTGACCATCGTCGACGCCGGATCGCGAAAGAAGCTGGACCTGACGGTCGAAGCTCTTGCCGCTCCACGGCAGGACGCGCCCTCAGAGGCGCGCCCCCGCAGCACCTGGCCCGACATGCATGCGCGTGTCGTCGAGCTCGTTCGCGAGCATCGCTCGACGATCGTCTTCGTCAACAGCCGTCGCTTGGCCGAGCGCCTTGCTGCTGCGATTAACGACGCTGCCGGCGAGGAAATCGCCCTTGCGCATCACGGTTCGCTCGCTCGCGAGAAGCGCCTTGCCACCGAGGAGCGCCTCAAACGCGGTGACCTGCGCTCGATCGTTGCGACCTCCTCGCTCGAACTCGGAATCGACATGGGCACGGTGGACCTCGTTGTTCAAATCGAATCGCCTCCCAGTGTCGCATCGGGACTGCAGCGCGTCGGGCGCGCGTGTCACGGTGTCCGTGGAGTGCCCCGTGGGATTCTGATGCCAAAGCACCGCCAGGACCTCGTCGCGTGTGGCGCCGCAGCCGCGAGCATGCGCTCTGGAGAGGTCGAGGAGACATTCTTTCCTCGCAATCCGCTGGACGTGCTGGCACAGCACATCGTGGCCATGGCCTCGATGGAGGTGCTGGACGCAGAGGGGCTGTTTCGTCTCATGAAGCGGGCCGCGCCTTTCGCTGACCTGCCGAGACAGGCATTCGACGGAGTGCTCGACATGCTGAGCGGCCGCTACCCGTCGGACGACTTCGCCGAGCTGCGTCCCCGTATCACATACCACCGCTCCAAAGGCCGCATCGAAGGGCGCGCCGGATCGCACAAGCTGGCGGTCCTGCACGGTGGCACGATTCCCGATCGCGGTCTCTATGGGGTGTTCACCGCGCCCGAAGGCTCCGAGGAGCAAGGTCGGCGGGTGGGCGAGCTCGATGAGGAGATGGTCTTCGAGCTGCGCGAAGGAGAAGTGTTTCTCCTCGGTGCGTCCTCCTGGCGGGCCGAGAGGATCACTTACGACCGAGTCATCGTGTCGCCGGCGGCCGGCGAGCCGGGCAAGATGCCCTTCTGGCACGGGGATCGGGCGGGGCGCGCGCGCGCCTTCGGCATGTCCATCGGTACGCTGGTTCGGAGCATCGCCGAAGGACGCGCGGGCGCAGCCCAGCTTTGCGATACGAACGCGATGGCGCCGCAGGCGGCGCATGCCGTCGTCGCATACGTGCGAGAGCAAATCGACGCCACGGGCGAGGTCCCCAGCGATCGCGGTGTGGTCGTCGAGCGTTTCCTGGACGAGATCGGCGACTGGCGCGTCGTGGTCCTGTGTCCCTTCGGCACGCGCGTGCTTGCTCCCTGGGCCATAGCCGTCGCGGCAAGACTCCGTGAATCGTATGTGGACGTCGACTTGCACTACACGGACGACGGGATGGCTTTTCGCATTCCGGCCTGCGATGCGCCGCCTAGTCTTGAGCTCTTCTTGCCCAAGGCCGACGACATCGAAGGCCTGATCACACGCGCGCTCGACGGCACGGCGCTCTTCGCCGCGCGTTTCCGCGAGTGCGCCGCGCGGGCACTGCTCTTGCCGCGACGCGATCCTCGCCGCCGGACTCCCTTGTGGGCCCAGCGAAAGCGGGCGGGGGCGCTTCTCGCCGTGGCTTCGCGCTATCCGGAGTTTCCCATCGTGCTCGAAGCGTACCGGGAATGCCTGCGCGACGTGTTCGATTTACCTGGGCTCGTGACGCTGCTTCGCGAAATCGAAATGAAACGAGTGCGCATCACCGTTGTCGATACGCAGGCACCTTCGCCATTCGCGGCGAGTGTCCTCTTCGCGTTCGTCGCGAGCTTCATCTATGAACGCGACGCACCTTTGGCCGAGCGCCGCGCGCAAGCGCTCACGATCGATCAGGAGCGCTTGAAGGAGTTGCTCGGGGAATCTGAGCTGAGGTCGCTCCTCGATACGGCCGTGATCGAAGAACACGTATCCTCCCTTCAGCGGCTCTCCCGACCCGCAACCAATGTCGATGCAATGCACGACCTGATTCTGGCCATCGGCGAGCTGTCGCGAGAGGAACTCCGCGCTCGATGCCTGCCCGAACGGGCCGACGGCTGGGCGAGCGCGTTGCTTGAGGCGGGTCGCGCAATCACCGTACGCATTGCGGGCGAGGAGCGCATGGCCGCCGTAGAGGACGCAGCGAGGCTTCGCGATGCGCTAGGCGTCGAGCTCCCTGCGGGCCTGCCGGCTGCGTTGCTGGAGCCGTCGCGCCAGCCGCTTCGCGAGCTCGTTGCCCGTTTCGCGCGCACCCACGGTCCGTTTGTCGTTCGCCAAGTGGCCGCGCGATTCGGCGTCGACGCGGCAAGGGTAGAACGAGAAGCGGACGCGCTGGTGGGCGAGGGCCGGCTCGTCGAGGGGGCGTTCTTACCGGCCGGGTCCAACACCGAGGCCAAGCGCGAGCTGTGCGCACGCGAAGTGCTCGATGCCCTCCGGCACAAATCGCTTGCCAAGCTTCGCCGCGCGATCGAGCCGGTTCCGCGCGAGGCGCTCGCGCGCTTTCTTCTCGAATGGCAAGGGGTGACGCGACCCCGGCATGGTCGCGGTGCCCTTCGATCGGTCATCGGCGAGCTCCAGGGGTGCCCTCTCGTTGCGTCCGTGCTCGAGAGCGAGATTTTGCCGGCACGCATCGAGTCGTACCGTCCTTGGGATTTGGACGCGCTGTGCGCCTCGGGAGAGGTCGTATGGGCCGGGCTCGAGCCGCTCGGCGCCAATGACGGACGCATTGCCCTCTATCTCGCGGAGCAAGAGCCGCTCCTAGGCCCCCCGATCACACCCGTCGCTGGAGCGACGGCGGCGAACATTCGCGCGGTCCTCACGCGGCGTGGAGCCGTCTTCTTTGCAGACCTCGTCCGAGAGGTGGGCGGCTTTCCCAACGATCTTCGCGAGGCGCTTTGGCAGATGGTGTGGTCCGGCGAAGTGACCAACGACACGTTCGAGCCGCTGCGGGCCTTCTCTCCGTCCGCACGCGCTCAGTCGCGCCGCCGTCCCCATCCGCGGCGTCCGCGCGCTGCCGCGCCCGCCGAAGGGCGCTGGTCGCTCCGGGCATCGCGCTGGGCTACCGCCCCAGGCGAGACGGATCGGCGCACGGCCCTTGCGCGGACGCTTCTCGATCGATACGGCGTCGTGACCCGCGAAGCGGCGCATGCGGAGGGCGTCGCCGGCGGCTTTGCCGCCGTGTACGACGTCCTCAAGGCGATGGAAGACCAGGGACGCGTGCGAAGAGCGTACTTCGTGGAAGGCCGCGGAGGAGCCCAGTTTGCGCTGCCGGGAGCCGACGAACGCTTGCGCGAATTGCGCGCGTCCCGCGATGGCGCGCTGCCGTTCATCCTGGCCGCAACCGACCCCGCAAACGCGTGGGGCGCCCTCCTCGACTGGCCCAATTCTTCGTCCGGTTCACCGCAGCGCGCGGCCGGAGCGCTCGTTGTGTTGTGGGAAGGCACGCTGCTCGGATGGCTGGGACGCGGCGACCACGCGCTCCTCACGTTTTTGCCGCCCGACGAGGCGATGCGCGTCGAGGGCGCGGGGGCCCTCGCCCGGGCGCTCGCGCGGCTTGTCGACGAGCGGTCGCGACCAGCGCTGCTCATCTCGAGCATCGACGGCATCGAAGCCGCGCACAGCGCACTGGCGCCCGCGTTCGCGCGCGCAGGCTTCGTGACCACCGCGCGTGGTCTGTTCAAACGCAGGCCTCCGGCTCCGCAAGTACCCAAGGGCTCCACTTTGAGCACGGGGTCCTAGCGCGTGGACGGCCTCGGCACGCTGCGCGGAGGGCGCTTCGTTCTTCTGGAGCCCCTCGGGGAGGGAGCGCAGGGGAAAACGTTCGCAGGAGTCGACAAGCGCGAGGGTCGCGCAGTCGCCATCAAGCGCTTCGACGTGCGGGGCGCAACGTCGTGGAAGGATGTCGAGCTTGCCGAGCGCGAGGCCCGGGTGCTTCAGTCGCTTTCGCACCCCATGCTGCCGAAGTACATCGACCATTTCGAGGAAGACGGCGCGCTTTACCTCGTCATGGAGAAGATCGATGGCGAGAACCTCGCTTCGGTTCGACAGCGCGGCGGCGCGCTGAGTGAGACCGAGGTCATACGACTCCTCCACGATGCTTCCAATGCGCTCGATTACCTCCACGGCCGCGCGCCGCCGGTTATCCATCGCGACCTCAAACCGGGAAATGTCCTCAGGCGCCCCGATGGCTCGTTTGCATTCGTCGACTTCGGAGCGGTCCGCGACAAGCTCCGTCCCAAGGGCGGCTCGACCGTGGTGGGAACGTTCGGGTACATGGCGCCCGAGCAGATGCAGGGGCGCGCGCTTCCCGCCTCCGACGTGTACGCGATCGGCTCGACCGCGCTCGCCATGCTGACTGGTTGCGAGCCGGAGGAACTGCCCCATCGCGGCCTCGCCATCGACGTACGACGTGCGCTCAAGGGCAGAGCCGTGGCCCATAACCGCGCGCTCATCGAGGTGCTCGAGAGAATGCTCGACCCGAACCCGGACCGGCGAGCGTCGCGCATCGCGTCCCTTCTGCCGCGCATCGGCCGTGCCGCGCCATTCGCTTTACCCGGTCAGGATCGCAACGCCACGCAATATGCGCGTCGGCTGGCACGACGAGCACGCCGCGAGGCTCGCCGTGAAGCTCGTCGGGCATGGCGCGAGGCGCGTCGCGTCTCGCCCTGGCCGGAACCGCACCGCCATCCGATTCCGCAACCGGCTCGGCTGCTCTTTGCGCTCTTGTTCACGGTCGGGATCATCGCGGTCGCGGTTGCTACGGAGGTCGTCGTTCCGATCGTGCTCCGTATGCTGTCCCTTTTGTTCGCGCGCGGCCCGCTCATCTCCGCCGCGCAAGCCGTGCGAAAAGCAGGCGAAGCGGCGGTCGAGGAAATGAGCCGCTCGCGGCACTGGTTCTTGGACGAGGAGGCAGTCCCACTCGGAGCGCCGCCCCCCGCCGAGCCCACCGCGCGCGTTGCGACGCCGCCACAAACCGGCGTGCGCGTCGTCGTTGAGTCGGAAGGCCAGACTCAAACAGGCACCCTTCGGCAGGACGAGCCGTTCAGCGACGACGAAGAGCAACTGCACGGGGAACACGCGAAGCGCGGCACGCGGTGAATCTCATTATCGACAGCGTAAATTGCTGTTGACGACGGATGAAGAGCACGCATTGCAAGCGCCACTCGCTGAAAGTTGCGCCGGTTCGAATATCTATTTGAGCCGGACTTATCCGCATTCAGCACTTTGGTGGGTTCACATGCATCGACAAAAACGATTCGTAGGGCTCATTCGACTTTCACCACTTGCTGCGGCCCTTCCACTCCTCCTAGGAAATTGCAGCGGCGATAACGCAAGCGTCCATGGGGATGCGGGCACCACCGAGGACGGGACGGGCGTCGCCGTCGGCAACAATGGAAGCGGCGGCGCTAACAGCGACAGCGGCGCGAAAGGCACTGGCGCGACCAGCGGGGGCAGCGGCGGCGTCGGCACCGGCGGAATGAGCAGCGGCACCGGCAACGGGAGCGGCGGAACGAGGACCGACGGCGGAAGAGGCGTGAGCGCCGACGGCGGAGGCAGCGGCGGCAGTCACGATGCAGGGACGAAATGCACTTCGGGACCTGGCGCACCTCCGATGCCGCCGGGATGCGTCCAATGTTTGAGCGATTCGGACTGTGGCGCGAACGCGCGTCACTGCTTGAACGGGGCGTGCGTCCAATGCGCGT
>Ga0210409_10005919_pt1 | contig 12771 bp, 9 predicted proteins | sample IncBWH17MmetaG_FD_161649 | JGI IMG/M metagenome (GOLD analysis project Ga0210409, IMG submission 161649) | Forest soil microbial communities from Barre Woods Harvard Forest LTER site, Petersham, Massachusetts, United States - Inc-BW-H-17-M | ecosystem: Environmental > Terrestrial > Soil >...
CGGGGTATGCGGAGGAGTCCGGCCGCTCGGTAATCATCGTGATGAACAAGTGGGACCTGGCGCTCGAAGCCGCCGCGGAAAAGGCCGCGCGCGAATTGGAACACCAGGGAACGAAGGCGCATGTGGCGGAATCTTCCTTTCGGCAAGAAGCCCTTCCTGCGTCAGGACGAGCAGGCAGAGCCCGCACGCGAAGCCGCAAGCACACTTCGGTGGTGCGCAAGAAAGCGGTGACGGGCAGAGTCGATCGCGCGCAACTCGTCGAGGACTACGAAAAAATCGTGCGCACGCGATTTAAATTTCTCGATTACGCGCCCATCGTGTTCGTCTCCGCCAAGACCGGGGAACGCACCGAAAAATTATTCGATCTGATCGACCGCGTCGCCGACGCGCGCCGCAGGCGCATTTCGACGGGCGAACTGAATCGCTGGTTGGAGGAAGTGGATCTCGATCGCGGAACTTCGCCGGCCGCGCGCCGCGTGAAAATCTACTACGTCACGCAGGCAGCCGCTTCGCCGCCGACGTTTATTTTGTTCACGAATCAGTCGAAGCGCCTGCATTTCAGCTACGAGCGGTTTCTCGAGAACCTGCTGCGTAAGAGTTTCGATTTCACCGGCGCGCCCATTCGATTCCTCCAGCGCCTGAAGGAAAGGCGCGAGCGGGGAGCGCGCCCGTCCGGCCGCACGAGGACGGCGACGTAGGGCGTTGACACCCAAAAAGTAGAACACGCTTCAGCTTGTTGGTTTTGCCATCGTGCTGCAACTGGAAAACCAACAGGCTGCCCTTCCGGACTGCTCAGGGTAAAAAGCCCGTCCTACTGAAGCGTTGACACCTGCCAGAAACGGATTAGGATTAGGGCCTGAGCCGGGTGAGGACCAAAAGCGATGGAAGCCATCGAAGGAAACGGACATTCCGAATCGGCCGTACCGGACAAGTGCCTGTTCCGGATCGGCGAAGTCAGCCGCCTGACTTCCACGAAGCCGTTTGTGCTGCGCTATTGGGAGACGGAATTTCCGATGCTGCAGCCGGTCAAGAGCCCCAAGGGTCACCGGCTGTATCGCCGCGAAGACATCCAGACGGTTTTCACGATCAAGCGCCTCTTGTACGATGAAGGTTTTACCATTGCGGGCGCGCGGCGACACCTGCGCGATCAGGCGCAGGGAGCGAATGGCACGAACGGCGGCGCCGCCGAAGCGGAGGCCGAATGGCACGGCGGAGATCCCGCGCCGCAAGCCATGTCTCCACAGCTCGCGCCGCTCAACCGCAAGACCTTGCTCGACCTGCGCGACTCGTTGCGCTCCTTATTGACGGTCCTCGAATCCGAGTGATACGCTGAAGGTCCGTTGCCGCACTGTAGCTTGCCTCTTCAGAGGCGAGGGTTTTCGCTCAATCAGGGCAAAAACCCCGCCTCTGAAGAGGCGGGCTACAGCAGCGCAAGGTAACGCAGACAGTCGGGACGTAGCGCAGCCTGGTAGCGCGCACGCTTGGGGTGCGTGAGGTCGCTGGTTCAAATCCAGTCGTCCCGACCATTTCTAATCTCGCATACCTCGGCAACATTGTTCTCACTCTCATTCTGTCAATGGAAGGTCAGCAGGCTATAACCTTTATATCGTTCCAAGAACGCGCCTGGGATATGGATTCGAAACAAGCAAATATACCGCAGTAGACATTCCACTTCTGAATACTCTACGATTGAGCTTAATGCCTTGGCCCAGTCAAGACGCGATGGCCGCGATCCAGCCAGAACTTACATCCGGCGAGAGCATTGTTTGGTCTGGCCGACCAAACGCGAGCGTCGTCTTTCATAAGGAAGATTTTTTCCTTATACCATTCAGTCTGATGTGGGGTGGTTTCGCAATTTTCTGGGAAGCAGGAGTTTCTGGTTATGGAGGATTCAAGAACCAGGGTGGCTCCTGGTCATTTGGGATCTTATGGGGAATACCGTTCGTTCTGATTGGCCAGTATCTGATTTGGGGTAGATTTTTCTATGCCGCATGGTTGAAAGGGCGAACCTATTATGCAGTCACAAACCGCCGGGTGATCGTGGTTCAGGAGGGTTGGAAACGGCAGATAGCCTCCGCCTACATAGACACTCTTCCGACTCTGATCAAAGAAGGCGGCTCAAGGGGGATCGGCTGTTTGCGCTTCGCCCAGTCTCAACCAACGGCGTACGGAAGGGGAGGATGGGGGGCATGGAACGGGTTAAAAGTCGGGGATGTTCCCACATTTATTGACATAGAGGGTGTGGATTTAGTTTATCACCTCGTTTCTGATCTCCGCGAAAAAGCGAGGGCTCCCAAAACGACCTTCTAGGCCATCCTCTTTGAAACGGCTGCCGCTCGTGACCCATCAACTGCACTCGCATATCGCTAAGTTTAGGAAACCGGGATTTGTCTGCGACTTGTTAGGCCATAACCGAGGCTGATAAAATGTTTGGTGTGTGGCAGAGTTCTTTTTGCCAGTGAGATTGGGTGACCAGTAGCGATCTGACCACTCGTAGGGATCAGCTTCCGAGAAGACTGCCGGGGCAGTAATTTCACGGCCGTACCCATATCTGAATTCAGGCTGCTTCAAATAAAGCCCGAACTCGCAGCATCTATGGCGCACATTCTGATTACTAACGACGACGGCATCCAAGCGGAGGGCTTGCGCGCGCTGGTCCAGGCGGTCGAAGGGCTGGGAACGATCAGCGTGGTCGCGCCGAGCCACGAGCGCAGCGCGTCGGCGCAGTCGCTCACGCTGCGGCAGCCGATCTTTTGGGAGCAGATTGCGGAGCGCGAATGGGCGGTCGAGGGCACGCCGGCGGATTCGGTGATTCTGGCGCTGAATAAACTGCTGCCCAACCGGCCGGACCTGGTGATTTCCGGGATTAATCGCGGCGGGAATCTGGGCGAAAACATTTTTTATTCCGGAACGGTGGGCGCGGCAATGGAAGCGGCGATCAATCACATTCCGGCGATCGCCGTGTCTGTGGCGCATAAGGGCAGGGGATTCCGCTTCGCGCAGGCCGCCAAATTCACGCGGGATCTGGCGGTGCTGGCGCTGGCCGAGGGCATGCCGGACGGCGTTCTTCTCAATGTAAATGTGCCGCTGGTCTGGAACGGCAGCGTGCGCCCCACGCGCCAATCCAAGAAAGTTACGCGCAACATCTTGCAGGAAGGCACCGACCCGCGCGGGCGCAGCTTCTACTGGCTCCTCGAACAGGAACACATCGAAGGAATCGATCCGAAAAGCGACTACGCGGCGATCTTTGAAGGCGCGGCTTCCATTACGCCCCTGCATCTCGACCGGACGCACGAAACTTCTCTCGAACATCTCTCGCAGTGGGCCGCCAAGCTGGAATCGGGCGCGGAGAATGCAGAGCCCGTCCCTGTTGTCCGACTGAATCCGAAATAGCGTCAACGAGTTGTTCCAAATTAATTCCGACTCTACCCATCCCGGCAGAGGCGGTCGGATTCAAGACTTATTCCGATAGGACGATAATATGACTGTAAACGTGTGCCGTTTTTGGGCGCGCGATTCGACGACCGCGGCTCGATGCCGTCTAAAGGAAACTGAATGAGACAACGGATTCTCGTGGTGGATGACGATCCCCAATTTCGAGAGCTCCTCAAGGACTGGCTTGAATCCGAAGGCCACGAAGCAATCCTTGCGGAGACTCTGGAAGAAGGTTTCGTAAATATCGCCGCGGAACCCATGCCGCACGTGGTTCTTCTGGATATTCACTTGGGAAGGGAGAACGGCCTCACGCTCGTCCACTGGGCGCGAAAACAAAGGCATCTTGCGCACCTGCCGATTGCCGCCGTGACCGGGTTAGGGTCATTCAAGGAGTTGAAGAGAATCGAGGAGGCAGGCTGTGATACCTGCTTTACCAAGCCTATTGATTTCAGGACGCTCCGCGAATATCTCGCGGGTTTGAACGTCATTCCGTGCGCTAAAATCTCCGCAACTTAGGCCCTCGGATTTCCTTGCGAGAAGCCCCATTTTTTCCTGGCTCAAAACCCCGCGATGGCCCCATGATTCCCTTGTGAAGTTACCAACCGCCGGTTCCGCGCGCACCTTTGTTTCCCCGGTCGATTTCGGCCGCGAAATTTGCGGCGACCTTCCCGCCGCGGAATCGCGCGAGTGGCTGGTGACCAACGGCATCGGCGGCTATGCCTTCGGCACGATCGCGGGCCTGCAGACGCGCTGCTATCACGGCCTGCTGGTCGCCGCGCTGCAACCGCCACTCGGCCGCAAGCTCCTAGTGGCGAAGCTCGATGAAACGGCCCGCTTCGGGTCCGAAGAGTTTGAGCTTTTCACGAATCGTTGGGCGGACGGCACGGTGTCTCCCGAAGGCTACCGCAACATCGAGCGATTCCACTTGGAGGGGGCCACGCCCGTATGGACTTTCGCTTTGGCCGATGCGCTGCTTGAAAAGCGCATCTTCATGCCCTCCGGCGCGAATACCACGTACATTCTGTACCGGCTGGTGCGCGCCAGCTCCGCCGTTGAATTGTCAATCAAAGTGTTGGCGGATTATGGCGAGGAGCACTGCGTGACCGCCGGGCGGACTCAGCCCATGGAGGTCACGCAGGTCGAGCACGGATTGCAAGTGCTGCCTTTCGAGGGCGCAACGCCTTTTTATGTCCTGAGCAACGCGGTGACGGCGTTGCCTGCCAAGGATTGGTACCGCAATTTCGACCTCGCCGCCGAGCGGGCCCGCGGTCTTCCGGACGGCACGGACTACTTTTTCGCGGGAGAGCTGCACGCCACGATTGCACCGGGAAGGTCGTTAACAATTGTAGCCAGCACCGCGGCGGCGCCTCCGCTCAACGGCGAGCTGGCGCTGGCCAAGCGCCAGAGCGAAACGAGCGCGCTCCTCGACCGGTTCTTCGCGGCCAACGGCGCAACTGCCCGCGCCGCTTCTCCCGCCATCCAGCAACTTGTTCTTGCGGCGCACCAGTTCGTTGCGGCGCGCCCGCTCCCTGGCGCGGCGGATGCGAAGACGATCCTGGCCGGATATCCCTGGTTCAGCGACTGGGGCCGCGACACCATGATTGCGCTCCCGGGACTGTGCCTTGCGACCGGCCGTCCTTGGCTGGCCCGCAACATACTGCGAACTTTCTCCCGCTTCGTGAGTGAAGGCATGCTGCCCAACCAATTTCCGAGCGCGGGGGCAGCCCCTGTTTACAACACGGTGGATGCCACGCTGTGGTACTTCGAGGCGGTGCGCCAGTATTTTGAAGCCACCAGCGATATCGGAGTGCTGAACGAATTGTATCCCGTGCTGGCAGGCATAATCGACGCACACGTGCGCGGCACACGCTATAACATCCACGTCGATCCGGCGGACGGGTTGCTCTATGCCGGTGAAGCGGGCGTGCAACTCACGTGGATGGATGTGAAGATCGGCGATCGCGTGGTGACTCCGCGCATCGGAAAACCTATCGAGGTCAATGCTTTGTGGCTCAATGCCGCGGAAGCGATGGCGCAATTCGCGCGAGCCCTGGGCCGGGACGCCGCTCGGTACGAAGCGCTTGCGGCCCGCACTCGAGCGTGCTTCGCGCGATTCTGGAACGCCGAGAAGAAATTTTGTTTTGATGTGATCGACGCCCCCGGGAGCCCCGACGGCAAAGATGCCGCGCTGCGGCCCAATCAGATTCTAGCGGTCTCGCTGCCCGTAACTGCTCTGACCCCGGAACAGCAACGCACCGTCGTGGATGTGTGCGCGAGAGAACTGCTGACATCCTTCGGCCTTCGCAGCCTCGGGCGGAACGAAACAGCGTACCGTGGACGCTACGCCGGAAGCTCCGAAGAACGTGACGAAGCCTATCACCAGGGCACGGTGTGGGGTTGGCTCCTCGGTGCATTCGCGCTGGCTCACTTGCGGGTCTACGGCAATGCCGGCGAGGCGATGTCTTTTCTGGAACCTATGATCGGCCACATCCGGGCCGCCGGGCTCGGCACCGCCAGCGAAATTTTTGACGGGGATCCGCCGTTCACGCCGAACGGATGCATCGCGCAGGCCTGGACGGTTGGAGAAACCCTGCGGGCCTGGCGAACCATCACGGCGGTGCGCGAGACGGAAGAGGCAACGCGCCGCGCGTTTGCAGGCTAGGATCTGCAATTGGAACGGGCGTTCACTTAGTAAGTGAAGTAACGTTCCTAATCCAATAATTCAGCGGCTAAAGTCCTGTTGATTGAGTGGACTGAATGTCACGGCTGAAGAGGCTGCGGAAAAAAGTAGTTTCATGTCATCCCGAGCGAAGCGAGGGATCTGCTCTTTCACCAATCCCAAGAAAAAAGCAGATTCCTCGGGCAAACCGCGCCCGCGGAATGGCACTTTTGGAATTTTTCCGCAACCTGTGAAGCCGTAACCCACAAGCTATTGTTGCGCTCCCTACCGCCGGAAGCCGCCAAACCTGCCATAGCCTCCGAAATATCCAAAACCGAAAAACGGCTGTGCATAAAAACCGTACGGATACGGATAACCATACGCATAGGGGTAGGCATAGGGATAGTAAGGGTAAGGCGGACGCGAAGGGGCCGGCCTGTTCATATGCGGGCGGCCTTGCGCTGAGCGCGAATCATAATCCGCTTGCGTGACTGGTTGAAACGCAAATTGGCTGTTCTGGGTCGAGATCGTCACAGGCGCCTGCAAGCGGAAGGAAAGGACGGTTTCCGGCGAAATCACGGTCGGTTTGCCCGGCGTGGACATCACGCCGATAATTCCGGCGGTGGCGCCGACTCCCGCGCCGATGGCAGCGCCCGTTCCGCGGCCTGCAATGGCGCCAATCACGGCTCCCACGGCAGTCGTCGTGCCGATTACGGCCGCATCGCGGTCATGGGAAGTGCCGGCCGAAGTCTGGAACAGCTGCGTCTGAAGAGGCAATTGCTGGCCGTCGACCAGGGTCAGCTCGGGCAAATCAACTCCCAACTGCGAAGCTCCGCCACCGTGACTTTTATTTACCAGGGAGACGCGCCCCGTTTGCGCCTGGCCGCGCCGCGCCACAACCCATCCATTCACAACGATCGGCTCACTGAGGACGGCGCTGAAACTATCGCCGGTCAGATTGCGATCGGTCGAAAGCCATTCATCGACGCGCACTCGAACCACGGTCCCGGCAGGCAAGGTCAGCGTCTGTGGAGTCACGGCCTGGTTCGGTTGTCCCTGGGCTTGTGCGTCGGGCTGTTGTTGCGCAGGCGTGTCCGGCTGCCCCTGAACCTGAGAATCCGGTTGTCCGACCGTATCTTGCACTTCGCCAGGTTGATCAGGTTGATTTTGCTGGGCCGCCAAGGGCCACGCGCCCGCGCACAACGCCAGTCCTGAGCCCGCTATTATCAAGAGCATTGAGGAAACCCGGTTTTTCTTGCCTGCCATTTTGGAGATCATATTTCTTGCTCCTAGTCCGTCTGTGTCCGCCACTCCGCAACAGCCAGGGAATCAGACCCAAAAGAGATCACTTATTCTTATGAGCCTTTTGATGATTATTCCATGAGGTTGAGTTGTCCAGCAGAAAAGTGCATGGTTTCCCGGATTGAAATTTCGCGCCATGAACACCAGTTATGTGCTTTCTGCTGAGATACCTGCCCGCACTATTGCCAAAGCAGGTTTGCGTGCGCCATGGAGGGACACAAATCCGCACTGATTTGCTTGAAGCGGCGAATCAGCAGCCCAAAGTCAAAAAACCCAGCCTTCGCGGAAGGCAAAGGTCGGGGCGCCTGAATCCTCTCAAACGTTAGGGCTACGTAACCCGCCACGCTGTGATTGCCGTGCCTTGTGCGTGGGCTCACTGACGATGCGCGCCGCGGATTACCCAGCCTCTTCGCGATCAGGTTTTCGGCTTTTTCGGTTTCTTCTTTTCTCGTTTTGGTGCGTCTTTGTTTCCCATCCCCACAGCTTGCCACGGATGCCGGAGCTTGGCCAGAGCAAATGACCTGCAATTCGCTCCTTTTTGCGTGAGTCGTGGCCTTGGAGCGGATATGTCAGGTAAGATAACCTCTCCGGTACCATCGCAGGGAGTTCGCTGAAGCGGAGGCGCCATGCCCGCCAAGTGGTCATTTGCAATTGCCGGTTTATTGTGCCTGACCTCGGCAATGTTTATTGCCGATCGAGCTGCGCCTCAATCCGCGCCATCCTCGCCATCCTCGCCGCCCGCGCAGCAGCCGGGCTCCTCGCAGTCAGGCTACGTGTTGAAGGTCACTACGCGGCTCGTGACGCTCGACGTCACTGCCACGGATTCCCATGGAGATCCGGTGCGCGACCTCAAGCCGGAGGATCTGCAGATTTTTGAGGAGCGCAAAGCGCAGCAAAAGATCGAGCACTTTGAATATTTTGAAAAGATGAAAGCCGCGGGCCCCGCTGATGAATCCGCCGCCGCTATTCGGGGGCGCGCGAATCTGTTATCAAATCAATTACCGCTCGCACAATTAAAGATTCCGCCAACGGTGTTGCTGGTGGATAGCTTGAACACGCAGACAGGCAGCCAGCAGCAAGGCCATGCTCATATGCTCCAGCTGTTGAGGACGCTTCCGCAGGATACTCCGATCGCGGTTTTTCTTCTCGGAAGTTCGTTGAAAATCCTGCAGGGCTTTACGAGTGACGGAAGACTTTTGCGCGCCGCCCTGGATCAGGCCGTGTCGGGAACCACGACCATGAAGTACCCGCGCGACGACCCCAACAGCGCCTCCAACGACTTCCTGAAGAACACCGGCGGCATCGGCGTGGGCCTTGGGATAGCCCCTGCACTCGGCGAATTGCAGGATTATGAGAAGGAAGAGTACGCCATGACTTTCGATCTCCGCGCGAAGGAGACTCTCGGAGCTCTGGCCCAAATTGGCCAATACCTCAGCGGCATCCCCGGCCGCAAGAATTTGATCTGGGTTTCGGAATCCTTTCCGATTTCCATCGCCCCCGACCCGGACACAGGCAACAATTCGTTTGCAGGCATCCGGGATTTCACCGATCAAGTCAAAGCGGTTGCCAACTCTCTCACGGATGCCCAGGTGGCCGTATACCCCATGGACGTTCTCGGACTCCAGGCCAATCAGGCCTTATCGGCTTCCCAGGATATAAACATGCCCCAGAGGATGATGACCGGGCCCAAGGTGGCCGCCCGCCTGAACCACGAAGACGCAGAACGATTGCAAGATCAAGGGACCATGGATGAGCTCGCCCAGGACACCGGGGGCAAGGCTTGTAAGAATCGCAATGACCTGGCTGGGTGCGTTATGACGGCCCTGAAAGACAGTTCCTCTTACTACGAAATGTCGTTCTACCCGCAAAACGTAAATTGGGACGGCAGGTTTCACAAAATTTTGGTGAAGACTTCGCGGCCCGGAGTAAAGCTCACCTATCGCCGGGGTTACTACGCGTTGGATGCGGCGTCGCTCGCGAAAAAACAGCAGCCGGAGGACCGTCTGCGCCAGGCTTGCGCCGATCTTTTGCCCTCGACGGCCATCCCGATGACCGTGCAACCTCTTCCTCCCAATCCATCCGAAAATCCGCAAGGCGGCCTGCAATATATGCTCATGATTTCGGCGGCGGGGCTGACTTCCGCTCAAGTGGGCGACATGTACAGCTTGAATGTGCGGATGGCGGACTGCGAGTTTGGTCAAAAGGATACGATTTTTAAATTCAATGAGAAAGAGTTGACAAAGACAGTCTCTGCAGAAGTATTCCGAAGCTGGCAGTCCGCCGGCATTCCCGACCACATTGTCTTAAAGTCGGCCGCAGACACCCGGAGAGTCCGCTTCGTGGTTCTCGATGTCTCTTCCGGTCTGACCGGCGCCATTGACGTCCCTGTGAACCCTTCGGAAATTGCGAAATCCGCGCCGCCTGTTCCGCCACCGGCCCCCATCGTGACGACTCCCTATGTGGAATTGCCGGACAAAGTAAAGCCGCCTTCGCCGCCCAAAGTTGTGGAGTCCTTGACGTTCCATTTGAAATCCGGCGCATCCGGAACCCTCGATTGGGGCGGCGATAGCCTCCTCTATCGTCCGGCAGGAGATATGCCCCTGGACCAGTCCGCCAGCGGCTTTTCCGGCTACGCTTTCGGCGGCCGCTTTCATTGCCAGGATGGGCATTTTGTTCCCGTGGACACGGCGGATGGCGAACCCACCCTGCGCTTCACCTTTCACAATCACAGCGGCAAAATGGTCGTCGTGGACCTGAAGGGCGAGCAGCCCGTCTATCTGGGCGATCTCCCTGTCGATCCCACCGCGCAATCGTTCTTCGATCGAGTGTGGAAGTCGAGCCACTGTCAGGAGCAATAAAACCTGGGAACGCCAATCTCCCGATTGGCGGGGGTAAGGACGCCAATCGGGAGATTGGCGTTCCCGGGCCTACCGGACTAGAATCGCCGCTTATGGCCTCCGAAGCAGAGATTCGTCTGGGCACGTCGGCGTTCACCGCGGCTGGCTGGGAAGGCGCGTTCTATCCCGCAGGGATGAAACCTGCAGACTATCTGAGCTACTACGCCACAAAATTCGATACCGTGGAATTGGACAACACATTCTACCGCACGCCTGCGATTTCCACCGTGAAGGGCTGGTATGCAAAAACTCCCCCGGGATTTATGTTTGCGGCAAAAGTTCCGCAGATCATCACGCACGAAAAAGCGCTGGTGGATTGCGACGAGGATTTTCGCGATTTTCTGAAGGCCATGGACTGCCTCGGCGAAAAACTGGGGCCGTTGCTTTTTCAGTTTGGATATTTCAACAAGAAGGCGTTTGCGGGCGTGAACGAATTCCTCGCGCGTCTCGTGCCGTTTCTGAAAAAAATTCCCAAGGGCTATCGATTTGCCTTAGAAATCCGCAACAAAAATTGGCTGGTACCCCCGTTTGTGGAGGCGCTCAGAGAACACCATGTCGCGCTCGCGTTGGTGGATCATGCATGGATGCCGCGCCCCAAGCAGCTCTTCGACCGCTTTGATCCGATTACGGCGGATTTTGCTTATGTGCGCTGGCTCGGCGACCGCAAGGGCATCGAGGAAAAAACGAAAACGTGGGACAAGATCATCGTGAACCGGACAGCCGACCTGGGCAAGTGGGTCGAGGTATTGAGGAAAGTTCACGAGCGGAAAATTCAGATTCTCGCGTTCGCCAACAACCATTATGCGGGATACGGCCCCGGCACAATCGAAGAGTTTCGAGGGCTGTGGCGGGGCGCAAGCCGGTGAGAGATATTGTTCAGCGAATGGGATTCCGCGGATGCGCTGTGGAATGCAGGATTTTGTAGCGCCGGCGCTACACAGCCATGCGTGACACGGTCATTTCACAATTGGGTTGCAAGATTCCAATTCCCTCGTGAGGAGTTCAGATTAATGCGATAAGGCGGATTCTTCCACAATCCCGGCTCGCGTCTGCTCCGCCGGCAAATTGCTCCGCAGCCGCAGGCTCAAGAAGGTTGCCGCCGCGGCGCACAGAGCCGGAATCGATCCGGCCAGAAAAATTTCGCGCGGACTCCAATCCAGCTTCAACATCACGCCGCCCAGCATGGGGCCCACAATCGAACCGATGCGTCCGATGCCGAGGCACCAGCCGATTCCCGTGGAGCGGATCGAGGTCGGATAGAACGTGGCAGCGACCGCGGACAGGCCTCCCTGCGCGCCTTGCACCGCGAAACCCAAAACGAACGTGATCGCCATCGTGAGCGGAAACGAATTCGAGTATGCCAGCGAAATGATGAGCAGCGTGGTGCAGAGGAACTCCGTCAGTAAAACCGTGAACGCGCCCCAGCGATTCATCAGGTTCCCCTCGACGAAGGATCCGGCAATCCCTGCGACGCTGAACAACATGATCGCCGTGGCGCCCGCGGAAACGGGTTTGCCGGTCTGGCGAAGCAGCGCCGGCAGCCAGAACACCACGAAATACAACATCAAAAGATTCATGAAAAAGGGAATCCAAAGCAGGATCGTTCCGGCCGCGCGGCCTTCCGTGAACAAACTGAGGACCGGAGCGTTTCTGCGCTGATCCTGATGCCGGGAGCGGGACACGGCCGCTTGGCCGAGTTCGGGCGAAATGCGCGCCAGAATTTTTGAGATTTTCCGCTGGTCCGCTCCGGAAACTTCCAGGAAGCGCACCGATTCGGGCAGGATGGCGATCAGCAGCAGCGCCAGCGTGAGCGGCAAGACTCCTCCTGCGTAGAAGACCGATTGCCAGCCCCAGCGCGGAAGCATCACCGCGCTCACCCGAGTTGCCAGGACGGCCCCGGTCGGCATGCCGCAGAACATGATGCTCACGATGACGGCCAGCAGACGTTTAGGCGCGTATTCAGACATCAGCGCCACGGAATTGGATAGCGCGCCGCCCAGGCCCAAGCCGGTCAGGAATCGATAGGCGCGTAATTGCTCAAAAGTAGTGCAATGGGACGTGAGCATGGCAAACATTCCGAACATCAACGTGGAAACCACGATCGGCCATTTCCGGCCCCAGCGGTCGGCGATTGGGCCGGACAGCATAGACGAAATCATCAAGCCGACGAGCGCGGCGGCGAAGATGGGGCCGAAATTCTTGATCGGGATGTGCAGGGTATCGGCCATGGAGGGCGCAAGGAAACCGATGCTCTGCGTGTCAAAGCCGTCGAGCACGATGACCATGCCGCACAAGGCCATGGTCCAGATTTGATAGCGGCTCATGGGCCGCCGGTCGATAATTTCGCTGACAGTCGGAGCGCGCTCCATGCCATCTCCCGGGACTGAGTGGCACAGGCTTCAGCCTGTGGGGTTTGTCCTTGCATGGCCCCAACCCACGGGCTGAAGCCTGTGCCACTAAAAACACCCAATGCAGCAA
>Ga0210409_10005920_pt1 | contig 12771 bp, 14 predicted proteins | sample IncBWH17MmetaG_FD_161649 | JGI IMG/M metagenome (GOLD analysis project Ga0210409, IMG submission 161649) | Forest soil microbial communities from Barre Woods Harvard Forest LTER site, Petersham, Massachusetts, United States - Inc-BW-H-17-M | ecosystem: Environmental > Terrestrial > Soil >...
TTCTATCTCGTTGGGCCGCCAGACTTCCCGCTTTGGACGATGCTGGCGTTGTCGTTAGGCTTTGCGATCGTTTTGGTGCCTTACCATGCATTGATTCGATTGCTGTCGAATGGCTCCCAGGATGGTGCCGGCAGTCTATAGTCCGGGGCCAACCGCAGTCAGTCACTGTCCTCGGATCGGTGCCCCAAACGAGAAATTTACGGGACGTTACAAAAAACCCATGCGCTGCGCAGTGGTAACCGTTGGCCTATTTTTCAGTGTGTCGCTTCGAGAGGACGTAAGTGGTCCATTGGAATCTCACGGCTACCCGATGTTCGGGGAAGCCGGCCGCGGCCGCCGGCGAAGAGGCGGTTTCGTTCGGGGGACGGCTTGCCCGCCCCGCCGTCAGGGTAGGGGGTATCCGCCGACGCTAGCGAATCCTATCTGAGAATAGTGGGCTTCGGTCCATGAGAGCCTGCCCGCGACCTCGTGTAAACGAAAAACGTTAAACGAAAGACGTGATATGCGGCGATTAGGTACAGCGTTATGGTCCGTTTTGATCGATGCAGGTTTACTTGTGAGCCATCAATGGCGCAGTTACGAGGTAACGGAGCCTCGCAATTCGAGGAGTTGCGATGATCGTCAAGAGCAGCTGGTCCGAGTCATACGGAACCGTTTCGCATGTTTGCCGCATTGTATTCGCGGTCCACGCAGAGGTTTCGGTGCTGGTACTGAATGGCGCAACCGCATGACGCTGGCGCGTGCTACTCGCATCGCCGCGCTTGGAAAGACGTCGGCCTACATTGTCCACGAGATCAATCAGCCCGTGGTAGCGCTCATGATCAACACCCAGGCGGCGCTTCGCTTTCTCGACGGCCCGAACCCTAACATAAAGGAGAGTCAGCGCGCCCTCACCCGCGTGCTAAGGCTGGGGAATCGGATCGCCGAAATCGTGCGGCACACGCGCGCACTCCTGGAGGGAGTCCCGCCGAAAAAGGAGGACTTTGAGATTAACGAGGCGATCCGGGATATTGTCTCGCTGAGCCAGCAAGATCTGGCCAAGAACGATGTCTCAGTGCATACCCGGTTCGCGCACGGCTTGCCATTCGTTCGTGCTGACCAAATCCAGGTGCAGCAGGTTATCCTGAATCTCATCACAAACGCAGTGCAGGCGATGAGCGGGGTCTGCGAAGGCACGCGGGAGCTGAGCATCAGCACCGGCCAGACCACGAACGGTGATATCCTCGTTGCAGTTGAAGACTCCGGTCCCGGTTTGGGCGCTGAGAGCTCCGATCACCTATTCGATGCCTTCTACCGCACCAAACCCCGCGGGCTTGGGATCGGACTCTCCATTTGTGATGCGATCATTCAGGCACATGGTGGGCGGCTGTGGGCAAGCCCGAGCGAGCCGCACGGTGCCACATTTCAATTCACGTTGCCACAGTCTCGCTCCGATCGAATGGAGCTCTGAAGCGCGACTCGAAGATCGAAGTCAAAGAGTGCCCAGCGAGTGAATCCGCGGAACTGAGATGTTAGAGGAGTTGCCATGTCTGACCGCGAACCTGAAGTGAATCGGATCAGCGCGCCCAATTCGTACGCGATCGCGCCACCTCCTCATCAGTTTAGCGTGCGAGAACAGGCAGTTCGCACGGCGCGCGTAGACCAAGTCATTGGTGGCTTAGTGGCAAAAGGCGCGAAAGACCCAAAAGACCCAGCGGAGACCATGAGCGATGATGAGGAAAAGCCAACTGTTCTGATCGTAGACGACGATCCCGACGTACGCGAATCGCTTCAGTGCCTGTTGCGATCGGTCAGTCTGGATTCGAGAGCGTTTGCGTCGCCGTCGAAATTCATAAAATCGGAGCCGCCTAGCCGACCCACTTGCCTGGTGCTCGACGTACGACTTCCCGGGCGCAGCGGACTCGATTTTCAAAGAGAGCTCACAGCAGCCAATGTTAACGTGCCGATCATATTCATCACAGGACACGCTGATGTCCCCATGGCAGTGCAGGCTATGAAGGCAGGCGCAATCGAATTCCTGATCAAACCGTTTCGGGATCAGGACCTGCTAGATGCGATCCAAATGGGGCTGGCACGCGACAGGGCCCGGTGCGAGCGCGAAAGCGAGCTGACGAGGCTCAGTGAGCGCTTCGGGTATCTCACATCGCGCGAGCGCGAGGTCATGGCGCACGTAGTCAACGGCCGTCTAAACAAGCAGATAGCCACTGATATGGGGATATGCGAAATGACGGTCAAGATCCACCGAGGCCAGGTGACGCGCAAGATGAAGGCCTCTTCCGTGCCGCAGCTCACGCGCATGGCCGACAGGCTGCGCGATGCGGGCATATTCGGCAGTCTCAATGCAACCTGATCTGGTCTGATGACTTTAATGTACGAATGAGGAAATGTCCCGCTCATCTGCTGAGTCCGTCGTGGTGGTCGTTCGCGCTTTGGACTGAACTCTGGCAGTTCTCCGCCAATCTAGTGCTGTTTCTTGAGTTCCAAGCGCGCGCACGGATTGGATGCTGCGGTACGATCGGAATGAAGCCCAGATCAAGCGCGAGCGGGCGAGTCGCGTTGCCTTACGCGGACGGTATATTACCAGGTCAAATTGGTGTTACAGCCCCTGAGGGACCAGCACCGTTCGCCGCCGACATATGATTGTTCCACAGCGGGCGGCCACGTTCTACACGCGCCGGCATTACGACGATAGTGGTATGTCCAGCGAGCCAGCCATTCTCACCAAGTCGGCAAGCGAATCCGCTTCCATTTTTCGCATCACGCTGGTGCGATGGATCTGCAACGTGACCTCGCTGATACCCAGACGGGCCGCCGCCTGCTTGTTGAGAAGGCCGCTAACGACCAGCGGCAGTACCTCGCGCTCACGCGGTGTGAGCGACAGGAAGCGCTGTTTTAGAGAGTTCAGGGCTGCTTGTTTGATGCGCCGTTCGCGGTCCTTCGTGAGGGCTGTCTGCACCAGCCTTAACAACTCCTCGTCATTGAAAGGTTTGGTCAGAAAATCCATCGCCCCCGCCTTCATGGCGCGTACGGTGGATGGAATGTTGCCGTGGCCTGAGACAAAGATGATTGGCGGATGATCGGAGCCAAGGAGCTGTCGCTGCAGGTCGAGGCCGTTGATATCCGGTAGCTCGACGTCCAGGATCAGGCATGCGCATCCATCCGGCTTCGGATATGCGAGGTAATCAGTAGCGGATCCTAACGCAACGGAGAGCAGACCGGCGGAGGCCAGCAGCTCTTGCAGCGCTTCGCGGATGCGATAATCGTCGTCGACGATGAAGACGAGTTGGTCGGTCGATATCATTGCGGTGCCGTCGATAGAACAGGCAACGTAAAGCTGAAGGTCGCACCCCGGCCTTCGTTCTGCGCGACCCACAATCTGCCCTGGTGGGCTTCGATAATCGAACGGGATATGGCGAGCCCCATTCCCATGCCCGTCTTCTTCGTCGTGAAGAACGGCCTAAAGGCCTCGTCGGGGTTCTGCACTCCAGTACCGCGATCGCAAACCTCGACGCGAACCTGCTGGATCCCCTCGCGTTTTGAACGGATCGACAAAATCTTAGGCCCCTCGGTCGTGCCCTCCATCGCCTCGAGGCCATTGCGGATCAAATTGACCATGACCTGTTGTAATTGCACGCGGTCGCCTAGTGAGAGTGGCAGATCCTGTTCCAGATCCGTTTCGATGCTGACAACGTGTCGGGAAAACTCATCGAGCATGAGTTGACGCACTTCCTCGATCATTTCGTTGAGATTCAGCGGGATCGACTCCGGCGCAGAATGTTTGAACAATGCACGGACCTGATTCACAATCTCGCACGCAGAATTGGCATCCCGGACCATCCGTTCCACGGTAACCCTCGCGCGCTCGAGGTTAGGAGGCACAGCGGAAAGCCAGCGATGACACGCAGCTCCGTTGGCGGCCACGGCGGCCAGTGGCTGATTGATTTCGTGCGCAATAGCCGCTGAAAGCTCCGCCACGGTGGCAAGCCTGGCGGCGTGCGCTAGTTCGGATCGAGCGTTGGCGAGGGCTTCTTCCGATGCCCGGCGTTCGGTCACGTCCTGTACCACACCGATGTACTCCGGCGCAGCATTTGCGTTTCGAGTCCCCCGAGCGATCAGGTGCAAGTGCTTGACCGATCCGTCGGACATCCGCAGCCGACGCTCGTCGTCGAGGTCTATCGCCTCGGCTCGTGACCGGCTGATCACGTCGCTCAAAAAGGCAGCGTCATCCGGATGGATTCGAGAACGTATCACCGCCGGCGTCAGGGGAATCCCGGGATCGATCTCAAAAATGCGATACAGCTCCTCAGACCACGTAATTTCGTCCCGCGCCACACTCCATGAAAAACTGCCGATTCGGCTCAGCCGCTGGGCTTCGGCAAGAAACGCTTCGCTCCTTCGCAGCTCTTGCGTCCGCGCGCGGACTTGAGCTGCCAGAGTGCCGGTCAGCTCTCGCAAACCCATTTCCGCCTGCTCTCGCGCGGCCGCTTCCGATTTGAGGTTCTCAATGGACTCCACTGCTTGGTACGCGGCCGACGCGAAACGGCTCATACTTTCAAGCAGCCTCAGGTCCTCTGTGTCGAATTTGCGCCGATCGTTATGGGCAATTGCCCAGATCGTACCAACGGCTTTACCGTTTACGTAGAAGGGAACAAGAAGGCCCTCTTCGGCAAGTGGCACCGCCACGCTCAAATAGGGATAGCGCCGCTCCCAATGACTGAACAGCAGCGGAAGGTTCCTGTCGAGCACATCGCCACACGGCCCAGAATCGCGCGGCGTGCCGCTGCCGATGTGCGGCTGCCACGCACCGGCAATGGCGGCCCAATAGAACCTCTTTTCGTCTTTGGTCACCAGACTTAGGCCGGCTGAACCGGCCTCCAACACCGCGAGGACCTTGTCGGCGAGGGTTTGCAAAATGGTGTGGGGAGCATCGGCCAGCGCCTTAACCAGTGTCGTCAGCGCGGAGGTTTCTCTCTCGTAATCAGGAGGACGTCGCGGACGTCTGAACAACTCCTCCGTCCGCAGGATCGAATCCAAAGAGGCCAAGGCATTTGGAATCGCCGTTCCTGGTAGAACATCAGCGGTATCCGACGAGATCACGTTTTACCCTCGAGTTGCGTTTGGTAGGCCGTGACCGCAAGAGCGATCGTTGCTCTTAAACCCTCTGCCCGTCGGGCTGAGGAATTGTGTCCGCAAGAGGTTCCTGCGCTCGCGGTCCATCCAGCTCGCCACTGGGCCGTGAGGGCGACAGCACCTCATGATTTTATGATACACCTTATGTTATGCGAGCCCCATTGTTGTCTAATCGGGTGATTGGGTGATCGCGGGTCTCGGTTGCGTCGCAGCATGATTTCGTCTCCGTCAAGGGCGTACGGCCAAAGTCAGCGACACCACTGCACACGTTCTGTGGTAATCCCCGGGGAATTTCAACTTGCCATCGGGACGGCTGCCTATCACGTCTTTCCATTAGATACTCCTTGGGATTAATCGAGGATAGTTCGCAGCTATATGCGGACGACCGTCGGCAGCTACCGTCAGGTTATGGGATTCCGAGTCCTGATCTCGTGGTGACATTAAGAACGCATGCATACGTACCGGTGACCGCGTCGCTCCCTTCTATTGTTTCTGCGAAAGGCGCTTACCATGGCTGACCGCTCTTTAGCAATCATTGCTGCAATTGTCGATGATGATGAGAGGTTTCTGTGGTCGCTGGAAAATCTTCTGGAATCTGCAGGATGCACTGTGCGTTTGTTTTCCTCCGCCGAGGCTCTACTCGCAAGCGGTGATCTCCCAGAGATCGATTGCCTCATCTCGGACATCGACTTGCCGAAGATCAATGGTTTTGAACTATTGCGACTGGTTTATGCAGCAAGGCCGGAGTTACCGGTCATCCTCGTCACGGGGCACCACGCCATAGTTGATCGACCGCCACTGATCGGGTCAGCTCATTATCGACTATTCAAGAAACCGTTCGACGGGCAAGAACTTCTCGCGGCTGTCAGCGACGTCGTGCGGCACCTACGGCATCTTCCAGACGAGTCATCAGCGTCGCGACATGGATCCGGCAGGGGGAACGCTTGCTGACTGCCGCATCACGCTGGCATACATCGGCGATCTATTGCGTCTCGCGAAGCCTTCGTACGTCGTCAGCAGTAAGCGCTGAAAGAGCGTGCCAAAGGGAGTCTTGAACGCCAGGCCGCCGGCAAATGGACTGCCCTCGTCCGTGGTGTGGCAGGCTTCGCAATCGGCTGCATTGGTGAGGTAGCGCCCGCGTGCGATGATGTCCTTTTCGCCAAAGTCCGCGGGGACGCCGGTCGAATGACCGCTGTAGCCGTCCAACGCCACGGTCTTACCCGCGACGAAAGCCAACGGCCCGGGCCGTGTTCCGTACCAGCCGAGCACGCCCAGTCCAATCACGACGATGAGCGCGAGGACACCAGCGCGCTTCAACCAGGAGTGCGCTTTCATGTGGATTTCCTCATTGCCAGCGCAGCGCGATCGATCGGCATGCGCCGCAGGCGAACACCTGTTGCGGCGTAGATGGCGTTGCCCAGGGCCGGTGGTCCCGCGGTGGTTGGGAAAGTTCGGCGGGATCAATCCAAAGCCCAAAGGTTTGTGTACCAATCCCATTTCGAAAAGTGAGTCCAGTCTAGCTAGTTAGCGGTGGATACGAATAGAACGATCCTCAGGAGAATTGTTTAGACCTGTGATGAATCCAAAGGCGTCTGGGGTTATGGTCGAAAACGGCGAACCCCGAGCGAGAAATTGACCGTCGTCAAAGTGCCGATCCGGCACAGCGTTCATCCTTTTGTCTGTGCCGCATAGAGGCGCCTGGCGGCGCACGGGTGGTTATCACTACTGCCGTATCTCACGAAACCTCAGGAGTTGACATGAGTAAATCTGTTATCGAGCACGTTCTATCCCGGCTGCAGGACATTGGCATAAAGGATGTCTTCGGCGTCGCTGGGGACTTCGCTTTTCCTCTAAATGACGCTGTCACTGCCAACAAGAACATGCGCTGGATTGGCAGCTGCAACGAGCTTAACGCTGCCTATTCCGCGGACGGCTATGCCCGCATTTACGGTATGGCGGCGCTGTGTACAACCTATGGCGTCGGTGAGCTGAGTGCGATCAACGGTGTCGCGGGCTCGTATGCGGAGCATGTCCCGGTGTTTCACCTGGCTGGTATGCCACCCAGCCGGGTGCAGGCGGCGCGCCGCGTGGTCCACCACACACTTGGTAACGGAGAGTTTGAGCTGTTCTATAAGATGACCGAGCCGGTAGTCTGTGCGAGGGCAATCATGACGCCTGAGAACTGTGCTGTGGAAACGGAGCGATTGATCGCTGCAGCCCTTTACCACCACCGCCCCGTCTACATGGCTTTCCCAGCAGACTATGCGACGGCGCCCGTTATCGGTACGTCCCAGCCGATTCCGGCGCCAAAGTCGGATCTTGCCGCACTCACTGCCGCGGTCAACGCCGTGATTGCAGCGATCGACTCAGCGAGAACCGTGTGTGTCTTACCTGGCACTCTGGTCGCTCGGCAGGGGCTGAGCACGCAGGCGACTGGTCTCGTGAAATCGTTGAACCTGCCCTTCGCGACGATGTTCGGTGACAAGAGCGTACTGGACGAAACGCTGCCCAACTACATCGGAATGTACGATGGCAAGCTCATGAATGAGAAAGTGCGCGCCTTTGTCGAGGGATGCGACCTTGTACTCGGTATCGGGGCGGTCCTCACGGACTTCGATTCGGGATCGTTCACCGCGCGGATCGATCACTCGAAGAGCATCAACATCCGGCACCACAGCGTGCGCGTGGGGGATGCGGTCTACAACAATGTCGAGATGCGGGACATCTTGGTCGCCCTGATTGCTAACGTCTCGCGAAGGGACCTAAAGGTGACCAAGGCCCCGGGTCTTGGCAAACCGATCGGTTCGCTCCACGACGCAATCACGGTTGAGTACCTCTACCCGCGCTGGGAGGCGATGCTCCGGGAAGAGGATATTCTCGTGACTGAGACGGGGACCAGCTCAATGGGGATAGCCTTTGCGAACATGCCCAGGGGTTCGACGTACCAGAATCAGACGCTATGGGGCTCAATTGGCTGGGCCACGCCTGCATCGTTTGGCGCAGCGCTGGCGGCACCCGATCGACGAGTGATTCTGATCACCGGCGAGGGCTCCCATCAGTTGACCGCGCAGGAAATCAGCCAGTTTCATCGCTTTGGGTTGAAGCCGATCATCTTTGTGCTCAACAATGATGGGTATCTCATCGAGCGCTTGCTTTGCAAAGATTTCGACAGCTCCTACAACGACCTGGCTAAGTGGCACTACCACAAGCTTCCGGAGGCGCTCGGTTGCGACGATTGGTTCACGGTGCGTGTGACTACTTGCGGCGAGTTGGACAGCGCCATCAAGAAGGCGGAGTCGACCGACACTGGCGCCTATGTTGAGGTGGTTACGGATCGCCGCGCCGCTTCGCCGCTGTCACAGAAGATGCATGAATCGATTGCAACCCTATACTCATAGCGGCAGGAGATGCTTAGTATCAACCCCATACCTTCGTTCAATTCTTTGTCTCGACGATTTTGCTTTCATTGCAGCTTTAGCGCCTCATTCCATTAAATCAACAAATCTCGTTGTAGGTTGATCGGGAATTTCGCATGATTCGCAAAGCCAAAGCCGTTTGGATCTGCACCGAATGGGCCGGCGACTGCGATCTATCGGATTTATAGGATTTATAGGATTACGGAGACAGATTATGGCGAAGAACGAGTCTACAAGTCGAAACGAGCTAAAGCACCGCCGCAACGCACCTTTGATCACGCCCACTGATCTCGGTGTAGAAGCTTCCGCGGACATTGCGGGAGGCATGAATGCCATTCTCGCCGATGTATTCGCTCTTTATTTAAAGACGAAGAATTTCCATTGGCATATGAGCGGCCCGCACTTCCGGGACTACCATCTGCTGCTTGATGAACAAGCCGATCAGTTGTACGCGATGACAGATCCGATTGCCGAGAGGATTAGAAAGACCGGAGGCTCGACGTTGCGCTCGATCGGACACATATCACGGATTCAGCGAATCAAGGATAACGACGCCGAATACGTTGATCCGCTGGACATGCTGGCCGAGCTGCGTGAGGATAATCAGACATTGGCGGCGCGTCTGCGCGAAGTGCACGAGGTAGTGGGCGAACATCACGATATTGCCACTGCCAGTTTAATCGAGAGCTGGATCGATGAAACCGAGCGGCGCACCTGGTTTCTGTTTGAATCAAGCCGTCGCGGCAGCTAGAAGGGCTACAGACGGGTTTGTGCAGCGGGCTCGCAACCGGGTTTGTGGAAGCATACAGGGGTCGAGGGGACCGAGGAGGCCTTTTGGTCAATCAATCACTCAGACTCGATGCAGCATACATCGAGCGAAAGCGACAACAGCTGACAAAGCTGCGCGATGAACTTCGTGGTACCACGGAGATCGCGGAGACCGACGAAAACGACGCCAACAGGGACTCGAATCTACAGGCGCATGAGTACGAGGATGACGCGCAGAAGCTAGACACCTTGGAAAGGGACGGTAATCTAGTGGCTCGCGATGTCGATAGGCTTGCACTGGTGGAGCGTGCGCTGAAGAAAATCGAGGAGGGAAGTTATGGAGTATCGGATGTCAGTGGTCACCCGATTCCGAAAGAGCGGCTGGAGGCGATGCCCGAGGCGATCAATACATTAAGCGAACAACAAGCCGGCGAGAGAACTGAATTGCTCGGCCGCTAGGTTCGGTTTTCTCCTGATTCTTCAGTTTGCTGGCCCGCAACCGATCCAGCGCCGTCTCAACCAAAATACACCCTCCTGAATTGATCGTCGTCAAAGTGGCGATCCGGCGCAGCGCTTATCCTTTGCCCCTGCCGCCTCAACGCGCCAACCGGGCGGTTATCACGATTGCCGTTTCTTTCGAAACCTGAGGAGGAGTGGCGAGTGGATCGGGAACAATGGTGAATATGATGAGCAGACTGCTTAATAAGGTGGCAATAGTAACGGGCGCGTCCAAAGGAATCGGCGGCGGGGTTGCAATGGCCTTGGGAGCCGCGGGCGCGCGGGTGGCCGTGAACTACTCCTCTGACCGGAAGGGCGCCGAACGCCTCGTTGAGGCCATCCTCGACAACGGGGGCAAAGCGATCGCGGTCGGCGCAGACGTGTCCAAGGCCGCAGATGTTGAGCGGTTATTCAAAGAAGTGGATTCTGCATTTGGAAGACTGGACGTTTTGGTCAACAACGCCGGGGTATTTCGCTTCGGCGCCTTGGGGGAGATCACCGAGGAGAGCTTTCACCTCCACTTCAACATCAACGTTCTCGGGGCGTTTCTCACTGTGCAGGAGGCGGTCAAGCGTTTCGGGGCCGACGGCGGGAGCATCATCAATCTCAGCTCTATCGTCGGCTCGCATCCAGTCGCGGGAGTTCTGCTATACGCGTCCACGAAGGGCGCCATTGAAACGCTGACCAAGGGATTGGCGCTCGAACTGGCGCCGCGCAAGATACGCGTCAACGCCATCGCTCCCGGTCATACAGAAACCGAGGGCAACGTGTCCGCGGGTACCTTTGAGGGTGGTGCCGGCGCCGTTCTGGCTGGTAAGACGCCGCTCGGTCGGCTCGGTCGCGTCACGGATATCGCGCCACTGGCAGTGTTCTTAGCGTCAGACGAATCAGCTTGGATCACTGGGGAAGTCATTCGTGCCGCAGGCGGTCTCGTCGTGGCTACCTGAATCCGATGCCATCGCTGCCTCCTAACGGTGCCAGAGTTCCGTCTAAGAATGTCCATTAACGTCCGTAAAGTCATGAAAAATAAGCTGAAAATATCGACAAATCGTAGAATTTGGAAGAATTTTGGCGCCCTTTGGCGCAGAGTCGTCTTCCGCGCTGCTTTCACTGAATAAATATTTCTATGTTTTCGGTGTGGTTTATTGAGGGAAAATCGTTCCTGGTAAGACGATCCACTAATCGTTGCAGTCGGCACTTGCTCAGATGAACGGCAACCCTTCCACGCTCAAGGCAAGGCCCTCGGATAGCCTGACCGTCGAGGCCCTTGTTCGCGAGCACCACTCGTCCTTGTTGCGCTATTTCATGAAGCGTGGAGTCCGAGAAGAGGACGCGGAAGACGCTGTTCAGGAGGTTTTCGTTCGTCTGAGCCGTCGTCAGGGTCTTTCGGAGATAGAGCGAATTGAAGGATATTTATTCGAAACAGCGGCGAATGTGGCGATCGACGTACACAGACACAACCGGGTGCGGCGTTTCGAATCCCATGTCGTCTATGACGATTCGCAGCATGGCAGACCGGACTGTTCCTGCGAAACGGTATTTGAGGGCCAGGAAGCCGTTGAACGCCTGCTCTTAGCGCTGCGGGAGTTACCGGATCGAACACGCAATATCTTCATACTTGCTCGGCTTGAGGATATGAAGCAGTCGGAAATTGCTCAGCGGCTCGGTATCTCGGTCAGTGCGGTAGAGAAACAGTTGACAAAGGGGCTCGCATATCTGGCGCTACGGATGGGCATGCCATGACAATATTCCAGAGGCCGTCACGTTTGCCGGACATTCACGAGATTGCAGCGAGCTATGTTCTGCACGAGCAATCGGGACAGAGTGGCGTTGAGGACCAGAGGCGCCTCGCCGATTGGCTCCAAGCCAGCCCTGAACGCTTGAAGGCGTATGAGGCGGCGAAACAAGTCTGCGTTGCTATTTCGCAGAACTCCGCGCATCCCGAGATCATGGCCATGCGATGCGCGGCCCTCAGCTCTCGACCACGGCAGCGCGCGTCGCGCTATCTATTGATCGCCGCTAGTCTGGCTGCCACGGCCGTTGGCCTAGGGTTTCTGATGCTGGCGCAGTCGCCAAATTTCGCAAGGGGTCCAGCACAGGTTGCGCTGGCGCGGAGCGCTGCGGGTAACGAAACAACCTTCAGTCCGAGCAGTGCCGTTTATCGGACTCAGAAGGGAGAGCGCTCGAGCGTGGCGTTGCCCGACGGCTCGGCCGTCATCCTGGACACCGACAGCGCCGTCGAAGTCGCGTATAGCAATTTTGAGCGAGGCGTGCGGCTGTTTCACGGTCAAGCGCTATTCGATGTGGCGAAGCACAAACCTCTCCCGTTCCGGGTACACGCGGGAAGCAGGGTCATCACCGCGACGGGCACTAGATTCGATGTGCGCCTTTTTGGAGCGCCTGACACGCCCACTGTTCGCGTGGCATTGCTGGAAGGCGCCGTCAATGTCACCAACGCGGATCGGGCGAGCCTGGAGACCGCATCAATGGTCGCGGGCGAGGTACTTCAAGCTCCACCCTCAGCGCCGATGCGGGTTCAGCTCGACGATGCGAAGACCCTGGCGAGCTGGGAAAGCGGAGTGCTGGTGTTCAATGACCGTCCGCTCAGCGAGGCCGTCGAGGAGATGAATCGTTACACGACAAATCCAATCGTGCTGGTCGACAAGTCCAGCCGGGACTTGAGGGTCAGCGGCGTGTTCAACACCCGCGATCCGGAAAACTTCGCGAAGACGATTGCCGAGACATTTGCGCTGACTCTCTACCGGGACCAAAATGGCGCGGTAAGGCTAATAGCTGGACGCTAACAAGTCTGCAACAGCAGACGTGCAGGGTAACGGCGTTGATCGTTCCTTGCGGGCGGGGAGGGCATGAGAGTTCCAACACCGGATCGAACGGTGCGGTGTTCAAAACACGTTCTGCGAAGTTACTTAATTGCGGCGCTTGCGGCCTTGCCGGTGTT
>Ga0210409_10005921_pt1 | contig 12770 bp, 12 predicted proteins | sample IncBWH17MmetaG_FD_161649 | JGI IMG/M metagenome (GOLD analysis project Ga0210409, IMG submission 161649) | Forest soil microbial communities from Barre Woods Harvard Forest LTER site, Petersham, Massachusetts, United States - Inc-BW-H-17-M | ecosystem: Environmental > Terrestrial > Soil >...
CTTCCTCGTCATCATGTCGGGGGGAATCGCGACCCTGGCCGTCGGCTTCGGGGAGTACCTGGGCGCATTCCTGCCCTTCTTCTCGACCGGCCACGTTCTCTTCCAGGTCCCCCTGGGCCATTGGACATGGGTCGTGAGCGGCGGCCAGCTCGCGGCCTGTCTGGCCATCCTCCTTCTCAGCGCCATCAACTACCTGGGCGTCAAGGAGGGCGCGGCGGTGCAGAACGTGATCACGGTGGTCAAGATTGGATCCATCGTCGGCCTCATCGGCTTCGGCCTCGCCGTTTCCGCGCCCGTCGCCCCGCGCCTGACCGCTCCCCTCCCCCGAGGGGGCGTGATCACCGCTTTCGGGGTGGCCATGATCGCCGTCGCCTGGAGCTACGACGGCTGGTACGCCGTCACCAATCTGGGGGGAGAGATGCGGCGGCCCCAGCGGGACTTGCCCCTCGGCCTCATCGGGGGGACGCTGGTCCTGACCCTGCTTTACACGGCCGTGAACCTCGTCTACATCCGGGCCCTGCCCGTGGAGGCCATGGGGCTCACGGGCCGCATTGGCGAGGCCGCGGCCAGCGTGCTCTTCGGCCCCTCCGGGGCGCGGCTGATCACGGCGGCCGTCCTCCTCTCGACGTTCGGCTGCATCTCCTCCACCATCCTCTACGCGGCCCGCATCTATTTGCCCATGGCCCAGGACGGCGTCTTCTTCCCGTCCCTGGCCCGAATCCATCCCCGCTACCTCACCCCCTCGACGTGCATCGTGGCCCAAGGGGCGTGGGCCTCCCTCCTCACCTTCTCCGGCACCTACGAACAGCTCTACACCTACGTGGTCTTTGCGGTGGTGCTCTTTCATGCCGCCACGGGGGCGGCCGTGATCGTGCTCCGGAAGACGCGCCCGGACGCGCCCCGCCCCTACCGCACCTGGGGCTACCCCGTGGTCCCCCTGCTCTTCGTTCTCTGCTCTCTTGCCCTGGCCGCGAACACGCTCCTGGAGAAGCCGGTCGAATCGCTGATCGGCCTCGGTATACTGGGCCTCGGCCTGCCCGCCTATCTCTGGTGGCGGAGGCAGGGCAAGGAGAGGCCCCATCGCGCCGCGTAAAGGACTCCCCGACTGGCTGGAGCGCCTGCGCTTTGTGGGGGGGATGCTGATCTCGCGGGAGATGGCCGTCCTCACCAACGCCATCGCCTTCAACTTCCTGCTCTGCCTCTTCCCCCTGCTGCTCGTGGTGACGGCGGCTACGCAGCAGCTCCCCTGGGGGCGGGGGGCGGGGGGCGCTCTCGTGCTCGTCCTCCAGGAGTTGATCCCCTTCGGACGGGAGGCCATGGCGGAGTCGGTGCGCAGCCTCAGCCGCTTGGCCCGGGGGCTGGAGGTGATGTCCCTGGTCCTGATCGTCTGGGGCTCCTCCGGGATCTTCATGCCCGTGGAGATGGCCTTGAACAAGGCCTGGGGGGGGAGGCCGCACCGGAACTTCTGGAAGAGCCGCGGCCTGGCCTTCCTGATGACCATGGCGGGCGGCGTGATCGCGCTGCTCTCCGTGGCCCTGACCGTGGCCGCCCGCAGCTACAGCCGGGCCTGGCCGGGCCTGGGCGGCTACGGGGTCAAGGTCAGCGCGCTCCTTTTGACCTGCCTCCTTTTCTTCATCATCTACCGGGTGATCCCCGATGCCGCGGTGGGAACGTCGGTGGCCCTCCGGGCCTCGCTCTGGGCGGGTTCGGCTTGGGAGGGGGCGAAATACCTCTTCGTGATCAACCTGGGCCGGGTCAACCTGCAGGCCTTCTACGGCCCCCTGGCCTTCTCGGTCTCCCTCGTCCTCTGGGCCTACGTGTCGAGCCTGGTCTTGGTCTTCGGGGCCCTGATGGTGCCGGTCAACGCGGAGGTCCCGGCCAAGAAATAGGCGGCGTCTTCAAGCCCCCGCCATCGCCTCCAGCCGGTCCAGCTGCTGACGGTGGCCGAGCGTGATCATCAGGTCTCGCGGCTCGATCACCACCTCGGGGGCGGGGTTGAAGATCATCTTCCCGTCCGGCTTCTTGATGGCCACGATGATGATGCCCAGCTCCTGGCGGATCCGGCTCTCCTTCAGGGTCCGGCCGCCCAGGGGGCTGCCGGCCCGGATCTCGGTCTCCTCGATCTGCAGCTCCAGGTGTTCGCTGCGGGTGGCCAGCTCGATGAAGTCCATCACGTTGGGCCGCAGCACGGCCTGGGCCACGCGCTGGCCGCCGATGGCGTAGGGGGAGACCACGCGGTTGGCCCCCGCCCGCAACAGCTTCCTTTCCGCCCCCTCCTCCTCGGCCCGGGCCACGATGAAGAGCTTGTCGTTCAGGAAGCGCGCGCTCATGGTGATGTAGAGGTTGTCGGCGTCGGAGGCGGCGGCGGAGACCAAGCCCCGGGCCCGCTCCACCCCCGCCCGGCGCAGCGTCTCGTCCGAGGTGGCGTCGCCCTGGAGGGGGATGCCGTGGGGGATGTCGAAGCTTCGCAGCCGCTCTCCCTGGCGCTCCACGAGCACGAAGGGGAGGCCCAGGGAGGAGAACTCCCGGCACACCAGCAGCCCCATGCGTCCGAAGCCGCACACCACGAGGTGGTTCGTCAATTCGGAAAGGTTGCGCTCCATGCGTTGTCTCCCAAGCACGCCCCGCACCTCCCCGCTGACCACCCCGCGGATGATCTCGGTAGCGGCGTAAAAGAGCGTGAACACGCCGCCCAGCAGGAGAAGCATCGTGAACGTTCGACCGTCGCGGGAGAGGGGATGCACCTCCCCGAAGCCCACGGTGGTCAGGGTCGTGACCGTCATGTAGAGGGCGTCGAAGACCGACCAGCCCTCGATCAAGACGTAGCCCGCCGTCCCCGCCGCCACCAGGAGAAAAGGGACGCAGAGGGCGAACAGGAACCGGTTGATCCTCAAGGCGGCGCCGCGGGGGGGTGCCGGGCCCACTCCGCCAGGACCTCGGCCCAGGGAGGGCGGAGGACCGCGCGAGAGTCGCCGGGAACCGCGAGGATGGCCGCGCTTTCGACCCCCTCCAGGATCTCGGCCACGGGGGCGGAGGCCGCGTCCCCGCGCGGCATCAAGGCCAGCAGCGGGACCCGAACGACCTGCAGCTGCCGGGCCAGCTCCGTCGGACCGAGGAAGGCCCCGAGCGAGGGCGCGAGGGCGGCCGCCGCGGTCGCCTGCCCGGCCGCGGCGAGGGCCAGCGTCCCACCCATGCCATGCCCGGCCACGATGAGGGGGAGGCCGTCCGGCCAGCGGCGCGGCGCCGAAGCCAGGAGTTCCAGAAGGTCGTCGAGGGCCTCCGGCCCGAAGCGGCCCCCGCTCCCGCCCTGGCCGCGGGGCTCGAAGGCGACCACGTCCACGCGGCTGGCCAGGGCCTCCAGGAAGGCGGCCAGATCCGGCTCGTCGAGGGTTCTCCCGAGGTCGGGCTGGAAGACGACGCGTACGCGGGCGTCCTCGTAGGGGGCGAGCCGCCGGCCCCGCAGCCGGGGCTTGGCTCCCAGCCAGACGTCCTGGACCAGGCTGGCCATGATTCCGCTCCGCGGACGCTTAACCCGACCCTAGAGCCCGATCTCCTCCGCGATGGGCTTGAGCGCTTCGATGATGAAGGCCACGTGCTCGGGCAGGGGCCGGCCCAAGGCCTCGGCTCCCCCGTAGACGTAGGAGCGGTCCACGGAGCGGGCGAAGGCCTTGTCCTTGAGCTTCTTGACCACTGACTCCACGGGGAGGTCGGCCAGCTTCTTGCTGGGCCGCACCTTGACGCACGCCCCGATGAAGCCCACCAGCTCGTCGCAGCCGTAGATGGCCTTCTTGAGCGGCGTGTCCCGGGGGATCTTCATGTAGTCGGCGTGCGAGCAGATGGCCTCCACCACTACCTCCGGGTAGCCCCGCTCGCGCAGGATGCGGCCGCCCACGTGCAGATGGGTCTCCTCGGTCGGATTCTGCTCGTAGTCGAAATCGTGGAGCAAGCCCACGATCCCCCACCGCTCCACCTCCTGGGGGTCGGTGACGCCGAACCAGCGCGCGTAGGCCCGCATGGCCTCCTCGACCGCCCGGCCGTGCTTGCGCAACGCCTCCGATTGCGTGAACTCGAAGAGCAAGGCCTCGGCGGCCGCCCGGTCTACGCTCATGGCCGAAGGATAGCCTACAATCGCAGGGATCGGTCGGGTTGGAGGGGCCATGGGCGGAGGCGTGAAGCGACCGAGCGGCGCCGACCCGGTCGCCGGCCCCCCCCCGGAGTCCGACCTTAAGCCCCCGCGCGCCGGTCGCGGCTCTTGCGGGCGGTCGCGGACGATCGCGACTTGAGCTCTTGACCTACCGCTACCCAGCGTCTTTCGTCTTTCACCGCTCCCTCGGCCGGGAGCTCCCCGCGATCGCGCGCGGCCAGGGGGCGGTCCTCTGGGATCGGGACGGGAAGCGCTACCTGGACGGCTCGGGGGGGGCGGTGGTCGTGAACATCGGGCACGGGCGCGGGGAGGTGGCGGAGGCCATGGGTCGACAGGCCGGAGCCGCGGCCTATGTGCACGGCACGCACTTCACGAGCGACGTCCTCGAGGAGTACGCCCGCCGCTTGGCCGAGCATGCGCCCGGGGACTGCCGCCGCCTCTATCTGGTGTCCGGAGGCTCGGAGGCGAACGAGACGGCGGTAAAGCTGGCCCGCGCCTATCATCTGGCCACGGGCCAGGCCGGACGCTACAAGGTCGTCCGGCGCGCGGTCTCCTACCACGGCAGCACCCTCGCCATGCTCTCCCTCTCCGGCCGCCCGAGCCTGCAGGCTCCCTACCGCCCGCTCCTCTCCGCGGCCCCGGAGGCGGTCGCGCCCTTCTGCTACCACTGCCCGCTGGACAAGACATACCCCGACTGCGGGGTGGCCTGCGTCGACGACCTGGAGGCGGTGATCCGGCGCGAGGGTCCGGAGAGCGTGGCCGCCTACATCGCGGAGCCGATCCTGGGGGCCTCCGCGGGAGCGGCTGTCCCCCCCGAGGACCATGCCCGGCGGGCGCGCCAGATCTGCACCCGCTACGGCGTCCTCTTCGTGGACGACGAGATCATGACCGGTTTTGGCCGCACCGGAAAGTGGTTCGGCATCGAGTGGAGCGGGGTAGAGCCGGACATCGTGACCTGCGGGAAGGGGATGAGCGGCGGCTACATGCCGGTGGGAGGGGTGCTGGCCGGCGAGCGGATCGTTGAGGTCCTGGCCCGCGCCGGCGGCTTCACCCACGGCTTCACCTACTCGCACAACCCGGTCACGGCCGCGGCTTGCCTGAAGACGCTGGAGATCCTGGAGGCGGAGGGCCTGGTCGAGCGCGCCCGCGCGCTGGGGGAGCGGGCGCTTGGCCTCCTGGGGCCGCTCCGGGATCACCCCCACGTGGGCGACGTGCGGGGGCGCGGCCTCCTGCTCGGGATCGAACTCGTGGCGGACAAGGCCACGCGCCGGCCCTTCCCGCGGGCGGAGGGCAGGGCGGAGGCCCTGGCCGCCGCCGCCTTTGCCTCCGGCCTCCTCCTCTACCCGAGCGGGGGCTGCGCGACCGGCACCGACGGAGACGTGGTCATGCTCGCCCCGCCCCTGGTGGTGAGCGAAGCGGAACTCGCGGAGATGGTGGAGATTCTGGAGCGCGCGCTGAGCAAGCTTGGGCTCTAGGGAGGGCGGCCATGGCCAAGGATTACCCCTCGATCACGATCCCCCCCCCGGGCCCGCGGGCCCGGGCGGTCATTGACCGCGATGCCCGGGTCATGTCCCAGAACTACCGCAAAGACTACCCCCTGGTGGCGGCGCGGGGACGGGGGCCGATGGTGGAGGACGCGGACGGGAACCGTTTCCTCGACTTCGCGGCCGGGATCGCGGTGGTGGCCACCGGCCACTGCCATCCCGAGGTGGTGGCCGCGATAAAGGCCCAGGCCGAGCGCCTGCTCCACATCTGCGCCACCGACTTCTACTACGAGAACCTGGTGGCGCTGGCCGAGGGTCTCGCCCGGCAGGCGCCCGGCCCCGGCCCCTGGCGGGTCTTCTTCGCCAACTCGGGGGCGGAGGTGGTGGAGGCGGCGATCAAGCTGGCCCGCTTGCGCACGGGGCGGGCCCAGATCGTGGCCTTCTACGGGGCCTTCCACGGCCGCACGTACGGGGCCCTGAGCCTCACCGCCAGCAAGCCCGTGCAGCGGAAAGGCTACGGCCCGCTCCTGCCCGGGGTGCTGCACTCCCATTACGCCTATTGCTACCGCTGCCCGGTGAACCGCGAGCCCAAGACCTGCCGGGTGGAGTGCCTGGACCTCCTGACCCAGACCATGTTCGGGAGCACCGTCGACCCCCGGGAGGTGGCGGCGGTGATCGTGGAGCCCGTCCAGGGCGAGGGCGGCTACGTGGTGCCGCACCCCGGCTTCCTGAAGCGGCTGCGCGAGGTCACGCGCGAGCACGGCATCCTGCTCATCGCGGACGAGGTGCAGTGCGGGATGGGGCGCACGGGTCGGTTCTTCGCGAGCCAGCACTTCGGCCTGGAGCCCGACCTCATCACCGTGGCCAAGGGCATCGCCTCCGGGATGCCCCTGGGAGCCCTGATCGCGCGCGCGGACGTGATGGAGTGGGAGAGCGGGGGCCACGGCTCCACCTTCGGCGGCAACCCCGTCTCCGTGGCCGCCGCCCTGGCCACGCTCAAGCTGCTCGAGGGCGGGCTGGTGAAGAACGCGGAGGTGGTGGGGGCGCGCCTCATCGGCCGCCTGCGCGAGCGGCTCGGGTCCCACCCCGCGGTCGGGGACATCCGCGGCCTGGGCCTCATGATCGGGGTGGAGATCGTGGAGCGGGGCGGGGAGCCCGCGCCTCGGCTGCGCGAGCGCATCCTGGAGGAGGCCTTCCGGCGGGGCCTGCTCCTGCTCGGCTGCGGGAAGAGCACGATTCGGCTGGCCCCTCCCCTCGTCATCGACGGGGAGGACGCGGACCTCGCGGCCACCATCCTCGAGGCGTCGATCCGCGCCGTCGGGGGCGGGGGCGCTGGCTAGGGCTTGCCCGGTCGGGCCCGGCGCAGGGCGTCCAGGATGGCGAGCTTGGCGGGGAGGGGGATGCTCGCGATCTTCACCCCGAAGCCAGGGGGCAGCTCGGGGGCCTTGGGCTCAATGGGGGTGTTGACCCAGGTGACCGTCCCCACGATGGGAAACGAGGGCTTTGCGTCGAAGACCAGCTCCAGGGAGACGGCCTGCCCGGGCAGGGGAGGGCGGTCGCTGGCCACGAAGAGCCCGCTCACGCTCAGGTTGGTCACGGGCAGGACCCGGCCGTCGAGGCGACAGCTCACGCCCTCCACCGCGTAGCGATCGCTGGCTTTCACCGGACCTTCGGGTAGTGAGCCTCCACCCAGGCCCGCACCTCTGCCTCTACGTGAGCCTCGCTCGGCCCGGTGACGGCGTGCATGGGCTCGGCCCCCTCGTCGCGTCCGGCCGACATCGTGTAGACGGCGGCCCGGACCAGGCTCCCGTCCCGATAGAAATAGGCGTGGATCTCCCCCCCCGGGCGGTTGAACTTCAGGAGCCTTCCCGTCTTCATGGCGCGGGAAAGATCATACGCCGAGCGGGCCGAGGGCGGCGTGGCCGGGATCACCACCCTCAGCCGCCGTGGGGGGGATGGGCGTGGGGGGCGGGCGAGAGGCCGCGGAGGGGCTCCCTAAAGAGGGAGGGAGTCGGGCGAGCCGCGGTGGCGGCGGTCCCCCCCGGCTGCGTGATGGCCCCGAAGAAGGAGGCGGCGATGATGGCGTAGCCGCGATCGTTCGGGTGAATGTGGTCGGAGAAGAGCTGGCTGAGGTCGCTGCCGGCGGCGCTCCTGAAGGCCGCTTCGATGTCGGCCAGGGCGGCGCCCTGGTCGCGGGCCAGGGCCCGGATGAGAACGTTCTCCGCGCTCACCCACGCGTTTCGGTCCGCGACGAACATGAACGAGGCGGGGTTGGCGGGAGGGATGGTGGCCAGCACGGGCAGGCTGCCGGCCGCTTTCACGTCCCCGATGATGCTGCTCAGGCTGTCGATGGTGAAGCAGGGGGCGGACTGCTTGCAGGCGGGGGTATTCCAGTCGTTGGTGCCGTAGAGGATCAGGGTGTAGGCGGGCCGCACGTGGCGTAGGAGGTCGGCGATGCGCTCCGCGCCAGTGTTGCTGCGGGTTCCCCCGATGCCCTGGTTATTCAACGCCCCGCGGCCGAAGTAACCCTGGAGGAGGCCTTGCAGCTGATCCCGGTAGCCGGCCCCGTCGCTCGAGCCGTCTCCCACCGTGATGCTGTCCCCAAACGCCATATAGAGACTCGGGGTGTTGGACCCGATGGGCAGGGTGAGGGGGACGTTGGTGTTGCTGCTGGGAGGTACGGAGACGGAGAGCGGGGCGGCCGGAGGCCGATAGAAGGGGGGAAGGGTGTCCGGACGGACGGTGACGGTCCCCGTCCCCGCGGGGACCCCGGGCACGACCGCCAGGCCGGAGACCTTGTCCGAGAGCGCGGTGTGGCCCCCGATGTTGGCCTCCACTCCCGGCACGCGGGCTCCCTCGCCCGGGTCCAGAATGCCGTTGCCGTTCTCGTCGTAGAAGACCACGACCGGGACCGGGTAGGTGACGGCGGGGGGGCTGGGGCCGGCGGGAGTGCTTCCGCCTCCGCAGGACGCGGCCAGGGCCACGACCAAAAGCATGGAGAGGGCACGGCGGCTGGTCACAGCGGACAACTGTAGCACGGATGAGGCTTCTTCCCCGGGCCGGACTCTGCTACCCTCAGGGCCTGAACCCATGACAAACGGAGCGGTTTCGAGCGGCGGCAACCGCCGGATCACGGCCCGCAAAGCCTGCCGTCTCACCGTCAGGTACAAGTTCAAGAGCGAGTGGCATCCCGCCACCGCCATGGACCTCTCCCCGAACGGGTGTCGCCTCCGGGTGGGCGAAGACATACCGCGGGGAACCCATGTGAGCGTGCTCTTCGAGGCCCCCCTCCGGGACGGGGCCCGCGCCCTCTCCGTCGAGGTTCCGGGGGCGGTGACGTGGTCGCGCCTCGAGGGCCTCTCCTACCAGGCCGGTGTCCATTTCGACGTGGCACCCGTCGAGCTCGAGGAGGTCCTGGCCGCTCTCGCCTGACACCGCCGGGGGTTGCGGCTTCACCTCCAGGCCACCGAGAGGTCTCCACCCAGGCGGCTGATCCCGATCTCCAGGTGCCGGGTGGCGCCGGACTTGAAGGTCCCCGAGATCCGGCGCGTCTCCGCGTTGTCGTCCCATTTCACCTGGACCTTCAGGTCGTGCTTCCCGGGGCTGACCTTCAGCACCTCCTGAACCACGCCCTTGCGCAGGTTGAAGAAGAGGATCTTCTTGGTGACCCGGGCGTCGAGCACCTCCTCCACCACCAGCTTGTCGTCCAACCAGACGCGGACCGTCCCGCTCTTGAGGTGGTGCTCCATGTGGAGGGCGAGTTGGCCGGGGGCCTTGGCGGCGGGAGGGGCCTTCTTGACCGACTCCGGAGAGGGGGAGGCCGAGGGCTCGGGGGTCGGGGAGAGCGTGGGGGTTGGCGCCGGCGCCTCCGTAGACGGCGAGGGAAGCGGAGTCTCCGGAGGTGCGGTCGGGGCCATCGCCCCCGCCGCGAGGGTGTCCGCGGCCGGCGGCGGCCCGCTCGGGCCGGGGCCCTCGGGAGAGGGCGAACTCGGCCGCACCGCCTCGCTCAGCGGCCGGGGCGGTGTCCCCGGGGCGAGCCCGGCGGGGGGCATCGGTGGCTCCAGCCAGGGGCCCAGCACCTCGACCAGGGGGCGCAAGGCGTCGGCGAGGCGATCGGATTCGTAAAACGCCGAGTAGTAAACCCCGAGGCCCACCAGCAGCATGCCCAGGGTCAGGATGCGGAGGGGGCGGAGCCCGCGGCGGGGGACGGGAGCGGAAGCCGCTCCCGCGGCGCTCGACGACGCGGCCGGGGGGGGTCCGGCTCCGTCCTCCGCGACGGGCTCGAGATCCAGCACCTCCGAGGCCTCGCCGTTGGGGCGCACGGCCACGAGGGTGCCTTCCGCGGCCGGGGGCAGCGTCCAGCCGGCGCGGTGGCGCGGCGGCCGGCCGGCCAGGATGTCCTCCGCGTCCTCGGCCATGGCCTTGCCGTCCGGGTAGCGGTCGGCGGGGGCCTTGGCCATGGCCCGGGCCACCAGGTAATCGATGTCCGGGGGCAGGTCGGGGACGGACCGCGAGGGAGGCAGCGGGTTCTGGTGGGCTACCCGCGTCATGATGCGGGGGACGCTCTCCGCGGCAAAGGGCCGCGTCCCGGTCATGATCGTGTAGGCCACCGACCCCAGGGAGAAGAGGTCGGTGCGCCCGTCCACGGGCAGGCCCAGCACCTGCTCGGGGGCCATGAAGAGGGGCGTCCCCACGAACTGGCCGCTGGCCGTGAGCTCGTGCCCGGCCTCGTGCTTGGCCAGGCCGAAGTCCATGATCTTGGGCTCGCCCCCCGGCAGCACCATGATGTTGGCGGGCTTGATGTCGCGGTGGACGATGCCCTGGGCGTGCGCGAAGTGGAGGGCCTCCGCCACCCGGGCCACGATCCGCAGGGCCTCCCGCCAGGGGAGGCGGCGCCCGTCGGCGGTGGCCTCGGCCAGGGTGTGCCCGGCCAGACGCTCGAGGGCGATGTAGAGGACCCCGGTGTCGGGATCACGACCTACGTCGTGGACGACCACGATGCCGGGATGGGTGAGACGGGCCGCGATGCGGGCCTCGGAGAGGAAGCGCCGCTCGAAGCTCTCCTGCTCCTGGTCGGAGACCGCGAAGATCAGCCGGATGACCTTGAGGGCAATGGTGCGGTTGAGGGAGGGGTCAGCGGCCTCGTAGACCACGCCCATCATTCCGCGCCCGAGCTCCCTGCGGATCTCGTAGCGGCCGATCTTGGTGGGGATCTTCTCCGTTGTCATTCTCTCCCGGGGCGGCGGCGGAGGCGGCCTATATTCTCACGACCGGACGGTGCCATCACTTCAGGTAGTGGGCGAGCCAGGCCAAGACCTCTCCGTACCAGTGGCGCGAGTTCTGCCCCTTCAGGACCCAGTGGTTCTCGTCCGGATAGACCACGAGTCGGGCGGGCACCCCCTTGGCGGTGAGCACGCCGTAGAGTTCGAGGCCCTGGGTCACCGGCACCCGAAAGTCGCGCTCCCCGTGGGTGATCAGCATGGGTGTTCGGAAAGCGGCGGCGAAGCGGTTGGGGCTCCACCGCTCCACGTTGGCGAGGTTCGTGAATGGTGAGCCCCCGTAGGAATGCTGGCGACCGTAGCTCGAGTCGGAGGCCGACTGTCCGAGCAGGCTGTACACCCCGGCGTGGCTCACCAGGGCCTGGAAGCGATCGGTGTGACCGGCGATCCAGTTCACGAGAAAGCCACCGTAGGAGCCCCCCGCCGCGGCCATGCGGTCCGGGTCCACCTGGCCGCGCGCGATCAGGAAATCGGTGGCCATCATCACGTCGGTGAAGGGCTTGTCGGGATGAGCGCCCAGGATGGACTCCACGAACGGCTGGCCGAAGCTCGAGGAACCGTGGAAGTTGACCAGGGCCACGATGTAGCCGGGGGCGGCGAAGGCGTGCGCGTTCCAGCGGAGGTGGAAGGCGTCGCCGAAGGTGCCCACCGGCCCGCCGTGGATCAGGTGGAGCAGGGGGTACTTCCGGCCCGGTTCGAACCCGGGGGGATAGACCACGAACATCTGCACCTCGTCGCGGTTCGCGCCCGCGAACGTCACCTCCTCGACCCGCCCCAGGTCGAGGCGCGAGCGGAGGGCATCGTTGACGGTGGTGAGGCTGCGGAGGCGGTTTCCGTCAAGCCCCACCACGGCCAGCTCCGAGGGGCGGCTGAGCGTGGTTTCCGAGAAGACGACTTGGCCGTCGCGCGTGGGCGCGGCCCCTGACGTGGTGCCCCCATGGTGAATCTCCCGAGGAGAACCGCCGCGGGCGGGGATCCGATAGAGATTCGTGCGGGCGCGGACCTCGGCGTGGAAGACCAGGCTCTCCCCGTCCGCGGTCCAGGCCCACTCCGCGACCGAGTTGTCCCAGCCCTCGGTCAGGACGGTGGTCCTTCCCGTAGCCACGTCCAGGACGGCCAGGCGCGTGTAGTCCGGCCAGCCGTCGGCCCGGCGCTGGAAGCCGTAAGCGACCCGCTTGCCGTCGGGGCTGAACACCGGCCGCAGGTCATCCCCCGGGTTGGTGGGGGTGAGGTCCTTGACCTCGCCCCCCCCGGTGGGTACGGAGAAGAGGTCATAGTCGAGCGTGCGGTAGGGCTCGGGGGTGCGGTTGGCGGAGAACACGATCGTGCTCCCGTCGGGGCTGATGTCGAAAGCGCCCGAACCGTCCAGGAGCTCGAAGTAACGCTTCGACCCCGGCAGCAGGTCCGTCACCTTCCGGGTCTCCAGATCGAGCACGAAGATGTGGGGGTACTCGCCCTCCGTGAGCCAGCGGTCCCAGAAGCGGAAGAGCCGGTTGTCGGTGACGTGCGCCTTCACCTTGCTCTTTTCCCGGGCCGCGAGCGCCTTTCTGGTGGCCTCCGGAGCCTCCGCCCCCGCGATGACGGCGGAGACGAAGGCGATGTGCTTGCCGTCGGGAAGCCATTTGGGGTCGGAGACGGAGAGCGGCATGTCCGTGGCCCGCTCCGCCTCGCCCCCGTCCACCCGGATGAGATAGAGCTGCTTGGCCCCATCTCCCTCTCGGCGGGACACGAACACGATGCGCGTCCCGTCCGGGCTCCAGGCGGGCGAGGTATCCGAGGCCCGGTTGGTGGTGAGCTGCCGCGGGGGCCCCAAGGCCAGCGGGGAGATCCAGATGTCCGCGTTGCCGCGGTCCTCCTCCATAT
>Ga0210409_10005922_pt1 | contig 12770 bp, 13 predicted proteins | sample IncBWH17MmetaG_FD_161649 | JGI IMG/M metagenome (GOLD analysis project Ga0210409, IMG submission 161649) | Forest soil microbial communities from Barre Woods Harvard Forest LTER site, Petersham, Massachusetts, United States - Inc-BW-H-17-M | ecosystem: Environmental > Terrestrial > Soil >...
TCGGCTCGAATCGGCCGATTCAGGTTCCCGCGCGTGTGGTCGCGGCGACGCATCGGGATCTCGAGGCCGACGTCCGCGACGGGCGGTTTCGGCGCGATCTCTTCTTTCGGCTCAACGTGCACGTTCTGCAGGTACCGCCGCTTCGGGATCGGCTATCCGATTTGCCCGAGCTGGTCAATCACCTGCTCGCGCACATCGCGGATCGGTTTCGGATGCGGCGGAAGCGGCTCGCGCCGGACGTGCTGGCCATTCTTATGGGGTACGATTGGCGGCAGAACAACGTTCGAGAGTTGCGCAACGTCGTCGAGCGTATGGTGATCGCTGCTGACGCGGACATCATTGGCGCTGAGCACGTGCCACCGGAGATACGCGACGCCTCGCCCCCTGTATCAGCGTCGGCGCGGACCTTCGTCGAGAGAAAGGCCGAGGCCGAGCGGCGCATCGTTGTCGAGGCATTGGATCGCAACGACTGGCACATCACGCGTACAGCGGCGGATCTCGGGCTCGCGGATCATGCGAGTTTGCTCAAGATCATGAGGCGGCACGGCATTTCGCGCGAGTAGTCGCCAGTGCGGGTGAGTACGGATGGACACACGGCCGCTTCGCGGCACGTGTCCACGGGAACACGATGGGGTCGGAAGTCGAGTGATTGGCCGCGTGCAAACGACTATGAGACAATACTTTACGCGGTCGCGAAGCGCCGCGTAATTCTTGGTCGCGCGATTGCTTTGGGTGAGGGGCACAACCCCAACTCGAGGTCTCTATGTACCGCCCCACGATCGCAGCACTCGCCCTTTCCGTCGCAGCTTGCAGCGGCCACGAAAAACACCAACAGGTCTCGACCGGCGAACCGGTGACGACCACCCCGAAGGTGGAAGCGCCGGCGACCCCGGAGAACGTCTCGTTCGAGACAGCGGAATCAGCGTACACCGCCCACAAGTATTCTGATGCCGTTGGGATGTTCGATGTCTACACCAAGCATCGCCCCGACAACTCCTGGGGCTACTATATGCTCGGCCTCTCCGCCTGGAAGTCAGGCCAGCTGGATCGCGCGCGCGACGCGTTCGAGGCAGCGATCGCGAAGGATCCAAAGCACGTGAAGGCGCTGGTCAATCTGAGTCGGGTTCTCCTGGAGCAGGACAAGCCCAGTGACGCGCTAGAGCGGATCCAAGCCGCGATCGCCCTCGACTCGGCGAACGGCTCGAGCTGGCGTGTCCTCGGCCGCGTCGACGCGCGGCTGGGCAAGGTCGATGAGGCGCTCGATGCGTATCGTCGCTCGATCACGATCGACTCGACCGACACGTGGGCCATGAACGACATGGGCCTCGTGCTGATCGAAAGCGGCCGGTACACCGACGCGCTGGGGCCGCTGGCGCGCGCGGTCCAACTCGACACGACCGTGGCAGCGTTCCAGAACAACCTCGGACTGGCGCTCGAGCGCACGGGACACGTGACCCTGGCCAAATCGGCGTTCGAGAACGCCCTCAAGGTGGACTCGACCTACTCCAAGGCCAAGGTCAGCCTCGATCGCGTGACGGGACGGCCGGACGCGAAGGATGTCGAGCCGGTTGATCTCGACAAGCTCGGCCAGGATTTCGCGGCGTCGACGCGGAGTGAAGGTGGCTGCTGATGTTTCTCGTGGGTGTCCTGCTGCGGGATAAGCAGGACACCCACGCGCGGCATCTCATTGTTGTCCACCTGAGACAACGAGGAGGTAGCCGAGAGATGCACCCGATCCTGGTAGCTCTGCTCCTGTGTCCGACGTGCACGCAGATGCACGCGCAGCGAGCGATCCACAGCGCGACGCGATTGGCCGACGGCCGGGTCCTGATCGCTGGCGGCATGGTCCACAATCATGCCGTCCTGACGACCGCCGAACTCTACGATCCAACGACCGGCGCGTTCATCGCGACCGGTGCAATGCCAGCAGAACGCATGAGTCACAGCGCGACGTTATTGAAGGACGGGCGCGTGCTCCTCGCTGGGGGATATAGTGGCGATGGTCGTATTTACCAGAGCGCCTTATTGTATGACGAAAAACCGGGCAGTTCTCGCGGACTGGCGACATGTCCGTTCCGCGTGCCGAGCATAGCGCAACGCTACTCCCCGACGGCCGGGTGCTGGTCGCTGGCGGCGCGAATGGTCCCGCTGAAGTCGCCACTCGCAGCGCCGAGATATATGATCCTGCGACCGGGCGATTTACTTCGACGGGCGACATGACCGTCGCGCGGGCATACCATGTCGCGGCGCCGCTACGCGGCGGCCGTGTGTTAGTCGCCGGAGGCGAGCCCGATCTCCAGCACACGCTGAGCAGCGCCGAGGTATATGATGAAGCGACGGGCGCTTTCACGTCGGTTGGCGGCATGGCCGAGGCGCGACGAAAGGCAGCCGCGGCGCCGTTGAACGATGGTCGTGTGCTCATTGTGGGCGGGTCTGACAACGACGACTGGCGGGCGAAATCGCGAACGGCCGAGATCTATGATCCAGCGACGATGACATTTCGCGCGACCGGCGAGTTGCACGTCGCCCGGTTCAAGATTGTGCATGCGGTGGTCACCCTGGACGACGGACGCGTGCTCGTCGCGGGTGGCGGCTCGGGCTTCGAGGTCTATGATCCAGCGCATGGGGTGTTCACGTCCATGAGTGGCGGTCTCTCGGCTGCGCGGTACTACTCGACGGCCACGGCGCTCGGTGGCGGCCGGGTGCTCGTCGCCGGCGGGTACGGCGACGACGCCGGCGAGAGTGCGCGTATGGCTTACGTGTTAGCGATGTGACGGAACCGGACGACGTGGCGCTGGTGCGCCGGGTGCAGCAGGGCGACCTCGGAGCGTTCGAGCCGCTGTACCGGCGCCACGCCGCACGGACGTATGCGCTGTGCTTGCGACTGACCGGGGATCGCATGGCCGCGGCCGAACGGGCTCAAGATGTGTTCGTGCGGGCGTGGGAGCGGATACGGAGCTTTCGTGGCGACAGCGCGTTTGCGTCGTGGCTGCACCGACTGGCCGTCAATGTGGTGTTGCAGGAGATGCGGTCGACGCGGCGACGCGAGGCTCGGATCATGTTGGACGACACAGCCACGGGGTTCGCGGCCGACGTGAGAATCGACGAGCGTATCGATCTCGACGCGGCACTGCTGCGGTTGCCACCTGGGGCGAGAGTGGTGTTTGTACTCCACGACATCGAAGGGTACGGCCATGACGAGATCGCGAACCTGCTCGGCAACGCGCCGGGTACCGTGCGAGCGCAACTTTGGAAGGCTCGGCAAATGCTGATGGCTGAGAATCAGTCATGAAACGTGAAATCGATCCGCCCTATGATCTGTGGCCCGGCATTCGCTCGCGCATCCAAGCCCGGCGTCGTTGGCGCGTTGTCGGCTCGGTCTTCGGGCTGGCGGCCGCGGCGGCCATCGCGTTCGTCATCGTGCGCCAGACGACGCCAAGAGCCTCGATCACGCAGATCACGCCTACCGTCGTGCGCGCGATCGTCGACTCGGCGGATGCATCGAGCGACGCGCGCGTCGAGCAAGAGCTGGTCGAAGAGCTAGAGCTGCGCCGCGGCGAGCTGAGACCAGAGACGGAAGCAGCGGTACGCGCCAGCCTGCAGACGATCGACTCCGCGATCACAGAGCTCAGGGCGGAGATGGCGCGGAGACCCAATGATCCGGCCCTGGCGCAGTTGCTGGCCGAGGCCTATTCCCACAAGGTGGACCTCATGAAGCTGCTGGCGAACGCCTCATGATCGCGCTGGCGCTGCTCCTCATCCTACAGCCGCCGATCGAACGGCGGCAGGCGCTCACGCCGGGCGCCGGCGTCAAGATCTTCATGCCGGCCGGACGCGTCCATCTGATCGGCTGGGACAAGGACACGCTCGTCGTGCGCGGGACCGTCGCGCGCGGCTCGACGTTTTACTATGGCGCCTATCGCGGCGGCGTAAAGGTGAGCGTGGACCCCGACTCCGGGTCCGCGACGCTGGACGTCTACGTGCCGCGATCGAGCATCGTCTCGATCAAGGCGGTCACCGCCGATATTGACGCGACCGATCTGTCGGGATGGTTCTATGGCGTATCCAGCCGCATCCACCTCGGCGGCACGGTGCGGAATCTCGAGGCCGAGTCGATCTCGGGCGACGTGACGATCGCGGTCACCGCGCCGTGGGTTCGCGCACGGACCGGGCAGGGGCGGCTCACGCTTGGCGGGCAGGTGGCTGACGTCAGCGCGACATCGATCAATGGGGCGATCGACGTCACGACTGGCCAATTGGAGCGCGCGCGGGTGAGCACGGTCAATGGCAATGTCCGGTTCGCCGGGGATCCCGGGTCACAGGGGCTGGTGGATATCGACGATTATGCCGGTCAGGTCGATCTCACGCTCGGCGCGCATATGGGGGGACAGTGCGACATCACGAGTGTCTTTGGTGAGATCGTCTCGGAGATTCCCTCAGTCCGGCCGGTCGCCGGGACGTCCGGGCGCGGACAGACGCTGGCGCTCTCCGTCGGACGCGGCACCGCGCATGTCACGGTGCGGACGTTCAAGGGCGGCGTGCGGGTGCGGGGGCCGTAACCGTGCCGTCAGGTTCGGCCGGGTATACTCTGACTCATGCTGATGATTTATTGCCTAGTGGCAGCGCTCGCGGCTCAGCCGCCGATGAAGATGGAGCTGCCCGACAGTCTCGTGAAAATAGCCAAGATCACCGAAGCGTCCGCGCGAAAGACCGCGACGGCCAAAGTCCCGAAAGGTACGCCCACCGCCGTTGAGCTCGAACGAGAAAATGGCCACTTGCAGTACTCGTATGACTTCACGGTGCCGGGTGAATCGGGAGTGATGGAAGTGAACGTCGACGCGATGACCGGCAAGGTCCTCGGCGTCGCGAAAGAAACGAAAAAAGACTAAGGCGCCGCGAGACGGATGACCCGCGGAGCCGTGTGCTCGGGACCGGTCACGAACACGGTGTCGGTCCCGACGAGGATCAGCACGCGCACCCCCGCGGGTACCCCAACCTCGTAGCTGGCCACGGATCCGGCGTTGTCGATCTTCACACCCGACGGCAGCACGGCATAACCCACGGACTCACCGTCGATTTGTGTGATGCGGAGGGCATGGCCCGTGTCCGCGGCGATGCTCACGGTTCCCGCGGTCTGCCGCGAACGGAACATCACACGCGCCGCGGCATCATGGAGCTGGATCGCGATGCTATTGCCACCGCGCGTGACGGCGGCGCGTTGAATGGTGGGCGCCGAGTGGTGGCGGTGGAGCACGCGCGCGATCGCGCGATGCACAGGCGACGATGGCAGGGCGGCCGCGAGCGCCGCGGCGAGCAGTGCGCCGGCGCCGGCGATGAGCACTGGGGCGCGGCGCTGACGCGCACGCGCCACCAGGGTGTTGACGTCGATCGTCGGGACTGGATGGTCGATAAGCGTCAACGACCGCCGAATGTCGTCGAGTTGCGCGGCGCGTGCCTGACAGAACGCGCACTCATCCATGTGCCGCCGCGCGACCATCTCCAAGGCGACGGTCCCGAGCTCGTCGATCGTCCGATCGTCAAGGTGCACGCAGCGCCTCCTGAAATGCCGCGCGCGCGCGCGCCAACAACGTGCCTACGCTCGCCTCGTTGAGAGCGAGGATCAGTCCGAGCTCGCGGTAACTCAACCCTTCGGACCGGAGCAGAAGCAGGCGTTGCTCGCGCTCGGAGAGCGCGGCGAGCGGACGGCGGACGGCGTGACCTTCGTCCGCGTCACCGATTCGGGCATCGGGATCGGGCGGCGGATCGGCCATCGTATGCTCGGGCGCGCGCGCCGCGAGCAGCCGGGCGCGTCGCGCCTGCCGCCGCCGATCGTCGCGCACGAGATTATGCGCCACGGTCGCCAACCATGCCCGGAGGTCGTCCGGGGGCTCGCGACGCCGATAGAGCCTGACGAACGTCTCCTGCGCAATGTCCGCCGCCGCCGCTGCATCCCCAATCATGCGATCCACGTAGCGAAACACCCACGGGAAATTCTCATCGAAGATGGAACGCGCGGAGCGGGTCGGTCGTGACACCGCCTAATACGCCCACTCGAGACCGAACGTCAACGACCGCGGCAGGAGGACGAAGCGTTGTGGGACGGCCGATCCCGGCGGCTCGACCAATCCCGCGACATTCGTCCGGTTGAATGCGTTCGTTACGGCGAGACGAGTCACGAGGCGCGCATCCCGTGGACCCATCCGGTAGCGCCAATCGCGCGAGATGCCGATATCCACGCGACTATACGGTGGCAGGCGCCGCGAGTCGACCGGCCCACTGATGCGCGCCGGCGTCCCCGCGAGATCGGTCCCGCCGGCGATCGGCGCGTACGCCTTCCACTCGAATGGGTCGGCCACGAGACTGGTCGATCGCGCGTCGGCGGCCCACCAGGTCGTGCCGATCCTCGTGCCCGGAGCGACACGAACGCCCAACGATGCCATGAAGGAGTGTGGACTCGCCGACGTCGGCGTATACGTCATCGAGTCCGCATGGCGCCCGACCGCTTCGAACCCGTACGCGGCGGTGAGCGAGAGGCGCTCGGTCCGACGACTGAGCCCGACGGTCACTCCTGTCGCGCGCGCGGAGCCGATGGCCCAGCGATCGACGACGAACGGCTCGGCCGTGACGGCGGGCACCGTCACGAGGTCGCTGGTCGAGCGAGTGTAGCCACCGATCGTGAGCGACGTTCGCGGGGCAATCGTCGCATCGAGCGTGCCCGTCCACTGGTCGGCGCGCGCGATCGGCACGCGCCGATCGCCGGCAACCGGCAGCGACGTGGGCAGCGCCACGTCGATAATCGACTCCTCATTGCGCAGGGACTGCGCGACCTGGTCCGTGCGCGAGAATCCCCCCGACACCGCAAGCGCCGGCGAGATCGCGTAGCGGACGCCGAGGCGCGGGTCCAGTGCGGATCCGCCACTGGATACCAGCTCTTCGCGCAATCCCGTGACGACTGACCAGCGCGGGCCGAATGTCCAATGTCGCTCGGCGTATGCGGCGCCGACCACCGGCGCGGCGACGAGATCGAGCGAGGGAGTGATATAACTGGTTGCTAGCCGCTCGGCACTCACGCCAGTCAGCCAGCCGTTCCACATCGCTTCGGCCGAAACCCCGATCCCGTGCAGGCCGCTCGTGATGCGGAGCGGCGTCCACGCCAACGTCGACACGGCGTCCGCGTACCACGCGCGCACGTCGAAGCCCAGTCCAGGCCCGATATCAGCGCGCCAGACCATGCCGGCCGTCGTGGCTGACCAACGGAACGCGTTTTCCGCTTGGCTCGCGCTCATCGCGCCCAACTCGTCATGCACGTTCGCGTCGAAGCGCACGCGGTCGCGCGAGCCGAAGCCCACGAGCTCCAACGCGCCGACGGGAAGGCGTACGGTGAGCACGCCCGTCGCGTCGGCGAACTCTCGCGCGCTGCCGTCGTCCGTGCGATACAGCAATGGCCGCGCGCTCTCCCGCGCGACCACGACCACGCTGCCGAGGCCCATAATCGATTGACGCACCGCGGTCGGGCTCAATCCGCCCTCGATGGACAGCGACGATGGCGGCGGCTGGCGCGATTCGAGCTCGATCGTGCTGGCCAGTCCGCCGCCGTAGCGGACTGATGGGAGGTTGTCGTCGAGGACCGCGGCTCCGACGACCTCCGGGGCGATCGCGCTGAGCGTCCCGCCGCCGTGATACGGGCCATAGATGGGAAGGCCATCGAACAGCACGAGATTGTCGCTGCTCGCGCCACCGCGTACGTGGAGCGCGGTCGCGAGATCGGGCGGCGTGCCGATATCGGCCGATTGCAGCAGCGCGCGGAGCGGATCGGGATCTCCACCCGGCATCGCGGTCTCGATCGCGTCACGGTCGTAACGCGGCGCCGATCCCGGTGTCCGGGGCGTCGGATCGGCGATCACAGCGACTGGCGCAAGCGGCGTGGCGTGTTCCGCGAGTGCAATGTCGAGTCGGATATCCGTCTCGGGCTGAACGCTCACCTCGACGACGACCGTATCGTATCGAGCGGCGGACACCCGCAACCGACAGGGATCGCATGGGAGCGTGTCCAGGCGATACCCGCCGAGGGCGTCCGAGAACGTCCGACGATCCGTTCCGAGAATCTCGATCAGCGCGCCGGGGATCGGCTCGTCGGACGTGGCGCGGCGCACCACGCCGTGGACAAACCGACCGTGAGCGGCGTACACGAGCCATAGCGTTATCGCGAGCCGTGTCATTTCTGGAGGCGTGGCGCGTTCCCTCTGAAAGAGGGGAGGTGTACCTGTCAACGAGATTACAGACTGAGACCAAGCCGGCGCCCGTTGCGTTGGCGCTCGTCGAGTCAGCGCCGCGGCGGTCGGCGGCGGTCTCGGAGCCCCGTGGACGCATACTGATCGCGCATAGCCACGCGGGATACACAGCCAGTATGGCGTACTCGCTCGCGCGCGGCGGCTACGCGATCCAAACCGCGGGATCGGGCCCTGAGGTGCTGGAGATCTGCGGCATCGAAATGCCGTCGCTCGTTCTTCTCGGCATCTCGCTGCCCCGGCTCTCGGGGATGGCGGTGCTGCGCCGGCTGCGCACGCAAGCGGGCACGAAGGCGATCCCGGTGGTTATTCTTGGCGCGACGCCCACGGAACCGGCCGCCATCCGCGCACTCGACGCGGGCGCCGATGACTACTTCGCCGTCCAGCCACTCCGCTGGCGCGAGTTGGTCTCGCGGGTCAATGCGGTCTTACGCCGGGCGCGAGCGGTGCCCGCTGACCAGATCGTCGAGGTCGGCGCCCTGCGTTTTGATCACGCCTCGCGGCGCGTCAGTCTGGACAACCGCGAGCTCAACCTGACGCCGTGCGAAACGGCAATGCTGTTCGCGCTCGCTGACGGCACACTGCTCGAGAGCGCCTCGGGTGGCGCATCGTCACAGCGGCGCCGGCGAACCAAGGTCACCGTTCAGCGGATTCGCGCGAAACTCGGCGCCGGCTGTGACATGATTGAGACCGTGCGCGGCATCGGGTACCGACTCAGAACTGGCGGCCCCTCAACGAGTTGATGCGTTTCGTGAGCCAGCGCGCGTGATCGGCCATCACACGCCTTTGTGACGGGCTCGTATCGCGGTTCCTACAGACCCCCGGTCTCAGGCCGTGTAGCCTGACAACCATGAAATGCATCGTCAGAGTGTGCACCGTAGCGTTTGCGCTGGCGGGGGTCGCGCGGGCGCAGACCGGTTCGATCGCAGGCTCAGTGACCGACAACGCCAAGAGGCCCCTGGCCGGCGCCGTCGTTCAAGTCCTCGGCACCAGGCTCGGCGCCTACGCAGGGCAGGATGGAAGTTACCGAATCGATGATGTCCCGGTCGGCGCGCAGCGGCTCGTCACCCGCCTGCCCGGTTACAGCGGCGACACGACCAACGTAACAGTCACGACCGGACAGGCCGTGACGCAAAACTTGACGATGCGCGCGAGCACAACGACGCTCGCCAAGGTCACCGTCAGGGCATCGCCCCGCCTCGCCGAGACGAAGGCGGCCGCAATCGCGACAATGAAGAACGCCGACAACATCATGTATGTAGAGTCCGGCGACGACATTCGTTCGCTTCCGAGCCTCAACGCGGCCGAGGCCGCTGAGCGCATCCCCGGGGTAACGACCGAGCGCGACGAGGGCGAAGGCAAGTTCGTCCAGATCCGCGGCACGGAGCCGAAGCTCCAGAACGTGACCATCGACGGCGTACACATCCCCGGGACGCTGGCGGGCGATCGCTCGGTCAAGCTCGACGACATCCCATCCGATATCCTCGGCGCGATCGAGGTCAGCAAGACACTGACCGCCGAGCAGGATGCCGACGCCATCGGTGGCTCGGTCAACTTCTTGTCGAAGATCCCGGAGACGGCGCCTCGTGGCTATTTCTCCGGACTGTTCGGCTATACGACACTGCGCAATTCGAACGCGGGTCAGGTCGGTGGCACGTACGGCGGCCGATTCGGCTCAGATCAAAAGCTGGGATTGCTGCTCGGCGTGTCCTACGATCGCAACGATCGGCCGATCGACGACGTCGAGCCATCATGGAACGCGAACGCGCTCGGCACCGGCTTCTATCCGAGCTCGTTCGACCAGCGGGACTATTACTACTTCCGTTCGCGGTACGGCGCGAATGCCGATGTCGACTATCGGTTCGATCCCCACACGACCGTCTATCTCCGCGGCCTGTTCAGCCACTTCCTGAATCACGGCTATCGCGAGGTCTGGAACGTGTCCGCGAGCGCGGACTCGCTCGCCGGCACCACCCGTCCGCTCATCGGCACGAGTGGCACGAGCTATCGACAAGCCGAGAACCGCGCGCCGAACGAGAACGCGTATGCCGGCACGCTGGGATTCAAGAAGGACAATCTCGGACCGTTCCACTTCGACGTGTCCGTCCAGTACGGCGGGTCGTCGAGCATCGATCAGGATTATCGCACCAGCTCGTACAATTTCATCGGTCAGAACGTCACCTACCGCTACACCAATGCCAGCGTGCTGCAGCCGAAGTATCGGATCCTCGATCCCCGGCTCCAGGCGGATCTGCTCAACCCCAACGATTTCGTCCTCGCCGGCTTCAACTCCGGCACGGACCGGTCGGTGGGAACGGAGAGCGGCGCCGCGATGAACTTCCTGTTGCCCTACTCGTGGGGCAGTCTGCCGGCGTCGATCAAGTTCGGCGGCAAGATCCGCAACCTCACCAAAACGTACGACAACCACACGGTCAACGCGGTCGCCGACGGTCTGGCGCCGGTGACGTTGGCCATGGAACAGGGCAGTCTCACCAGCAGCAACTTCTATCAACAGGGTTGGTATCCAGGCGGCATCAATCTCGGACCATTCGCCTCGAATGATCGGACGACCGCGTACGAGAACAGCCATCCGGGACAGATCATCCGGAATCCCGGCGACGTCGTCTCGGATCGGCTCTCCGAGTACTTCGGCAATGAGCGCGTCACGGCCGCCTACGTCATGCACACGCTCGATGTGTCGCGGTTGCACATCAACGCCGGTCTGCGTCTCGAGAACACGTTTCAGGAGTATCGCGGCAACGCCGACACGTTGGCGAGCGATTTCAACAGCGAAGCCACGGCGGGTTTGCAGAAGGTCGTCGGGCGTCACACCTACAACGATCTGTTCCCGAGCGCGCAGCTCAAGTTCGAAGCCGACGAGAACACGAACGTCCGCCTCGCCCTCACGCGCGGCATCGCGAGACCGGACTACTCGCGGCTGGCGCCAACGACCCAGGGGACGCCCAACTCGTTGAACCCCACGCCGTACTCGCTGACGTTGGGCAATCCCCACCTCAAGGCCGAGACGGCGTGGAATTACGATTTCCTCATCGAGCACTACCTGCCCGCGTCCGGCGTCATCAGCACGGGGGTCTTCTATAAAGACCTCAAGGACATCGTCGTCCCTCAGCGCTTCCCGAACTATCAAGGTCCGATTCTCTCCTACCAGGGCCAGGGGTACACGGCGCCGAGTAACGGGCCGAGCGGTCACCTCATCGGATGGGAGGCCGACTGGGAGCAGCATTTCACGTTCCTCCCGGGATTTCTGGCTGGATTCGGCTTCGATGTGAACTGGACGCACGTCAACTCCTACGCGCTTCTCCTCGACACCCTGGGGCATATTGCCCGGCGCGCCCCACTCTTCCGCACGTCGCCGGATATCGGCAACCTCTCCGGCCTCTACGCCTACGGCCCGATCTCGGCGCGTGTCGCGTGGGTCTATCAGGGTCCGAACATCGGCGCCTATGGTGATGGGACGAGCAATGCCGTCACCGGGGACAACTATTTCTATGCGCACGCGCAGCTCGACGGCTCGCTCTACATCAACATGACGAACGCGACGCAGCTCCAACTGCAGATCCTGAACGCGAACGATGCGGTGTTCGGATTCTTCAACGGCACGCTCAGGCACCAATTCGACACGCAGCGCGAGTTCTACGGGCGGACCGTCTACTTCGGCCTACGGCAATCGTTCTGATGAAAACGATCGGAGGAACCCATATGACGGTCCGCCGGTGTGCGTTGACCTGCCTGTTGGCGCTCGCCGCGCTCGGCGGTCTGGCGGCGTGCGAAGGCCCAGGCGTTCTGAGCGGTGAGAACGTGCTGCATGCTCAAAACGCGATCACGGTCAATGACAACAACCTCTCGCCGACCAATCTGACCATTCAAGCCGGCCAGTCGGTCACCTTCAGCTGGTTCGGCAACAACACGTTCGCTCACCAGCTCCAGGTCACGGGAAGCGGGGGCTTCAACCAGACATCACCGAAGCAGACCGTTGGCTCGTGGGTCCTCACGTTCCCCGCCGGCGTCTACACGGTCGTCGATCTGACCCGCCAATCGCACACGGCGACGATCACGTCGATCACCAAGGGCTGACCATGGATCTTTCCTATCGGAGACTCATCGTGCGAATGTTCACTCTGGCCGCGGTCGCGGCAGTCGCCACTATCGCCGCGTGCAAGGCCAGTGACAGTACGAATCCGGCCACGCCGATCCGCTCGGGCGTCGTGCGCGTCGTGCACGCGGACCCCACGTCCGGCTCGCTCGACGTCTACATCGACCAGACCAAGGTCGCGGGCGGCATTGCGTTCGGCGCCGACACGGTGGTGAGCGCCATTCAGAGCGGTCAGCACACCGTCACCATCTATGCCGCGGGCACGACGACCAACCCGCTGGCGTCGCACACGGTACAAATCTCGAACGGCATCCACTACGATTTTATCTTCAGTGGCGGGACCGCGGGTGGGACCCAATTGGTCGGCG
>Ga0210409_10005924_pt1 | contig 12767 bp, 10 predicted proteins | sample IncBWH17MmetaG_FD_161649 | JGI IMG/M metagenome (GOLD analysis project Ga0210409, IMG submission 161649) | Forest soil microbial communities from Barre Woods Harvard Forest LTER site, Petersham, Massachusetts, United States - Inc-BW-H-17-M | ecosystem: Environmental > Terrestrial > Soil >...
GTCCTTGAGGGGGGCGCCATCGAGAGCGATGATGTCGGCCTCGAGTCCCGGAGCGATCGAGCCTATGTGATCTTGAAGCCCGAGGGCCTCGGCGGCCAGCGAGTTGGCGGAGACCAGCGCAGCCATGGGAGCTTGCCCGCAAGTTTGCACGCGAGAGAGGAATTCTTCGGCATTGCGGCCGTGAGCGCCGGCGACCGCGTCAGTACCGAAGATAACTTTGAGACCGGGCGTGGCGATGGCCATGCGAAAGAGTTCCTGATCTTCGGGCAGGACTTTTTCCATGATGGTAAAACTTTCTTCCGTGAAGAACGGAGCGCCGAGGTAGTGCGCTTTGTTGTCGAGATAGTTCTGGATGATCAGGCCGGCTTGTGGATCGAAGTACGTACCTTGGTGGGCGAGGAAGCGGAGATCATCGTCTGAGGCATACAGCCCATGTTCCACTTCCGTGCAGCCCGCAAGCGAAGCCATCCGCACGGAGGGACCGTAAGCGTGCACTGCGCTGCGAAGGCCGGCCTTCTTGGCTTCGCCGCAAATGGCGTTCAGTTGGTCCTGCGAGAGCGTGGGCTTGCCGCCTTGGCGGATGCTGCCTGAGGCAAATATCTTGATGACGTCCGCGCCGTCTTCGACGCGCTGCCGGACCATGGCGCGCAGCTCTTCGGGCGTGCCGGTGGCCTCGCCTTTGCCTGAGATGGGCTCGAGCGAAGTAAGAATTCTTGGGCCCGGCAAGCCGCCGCGGTCGATGGCGTCACGGAGGTCCTTGTCGAGGGGAGAGCCAAGGCTTTGCACGGTGGTAAATCCGGCGGCGAGCATCTTCCAACTGTTCGCGGCACTGGCGAGGACCGTCTGCTCCTTAGGCTCGTTCTCACCGGCGAGGAGTCCCTTGGCGTCGAAGTGCCAGGTGGGATGAACGTGGGCGTCAATCCAGCCGGGTGAGACTGTCAAGCCGCTGAGATCGTAGATGATCGCGCCCGGCGGCACGGCTCCGCCGATGCGGGCAATCTTTCCGCCTTCAACGACGATAATCGTGTTTCGAAGGACCTGGCCTTTTCCGTCGAGGATCGTGGCAGCCTTCAGAACGATGGGGCGTTCCTGGGCCCTCGTTAACTCTGAGGACAGCAACGTGGCAAGGAGAACCGAAAGCAGAAACAATCTCATACTCATCAATTTCAGCATGACCACTCCAACCGAAGGATCAATAGGTTGCGCGCGACGCATCATATCGCCGGAAACATTCCCCCGCAATGAATGCTGCTGCTGCGCTGAACAGTCGCGGATGAAGTCGGGTGTGCCAGTTCCCGCGGATCGGAAGAAATCATCCGTTTGTAGAATGGAGTTGATTGAATTAGACTTCGGGCCGACCTCCCGCCCGGGAGAGAACGATGCCAACCACGCGAGGACCGGACATGCGCCAAAGAAAATCAAACGCACTAAACAAACTCTCTTTATTAGCGTTCATCGTGTCTGCCTTGCTGCCGGCCGCTGCATCTGCCCAGTACAGCCCCAAACCTACGGAGTGGCCTTCCTACGCCGCCGATCTCGCGGGAACGCGCTACCGGCCACTCGACCAGATCAACGCCTCGAATTTTAATGATTTGGAAATCGCCTGGCGCATTAAGACCGACAATTTCGGCGACCGTCCGGAGTACAAGCTGGAAGGAACGCCGCTAATGGTGAACGGTGTACTGTACGCGACCGCTGGCTCGCGGCGCGCGGCAATCGCGCTGGACCCCGCTACCGGCGAATTGCTGTGGATTCACGGCGAGCATGAAGGGAAGCGCGGCGGCGCCGCTCCCCGCCAGCTTTCCGGACGCGGCCTGGCGTACTGGTCCGATGGAAAAGAAGAAAGAATCTTCTACGTGACCCCAGGATTCCGCCTGATCTGCCTGAACGCCAAGAATGGCGTTCGAGTTCCTTCGTTTGGAGACAACGGCGAAGTGGATTTGAAGCTGAATGACGATCAGGAAATTCTTCCGGATTTAATCACCGGCGAAATCGGCATCCAATCGGCGCCGGTGGTGGCGAAAGACACGGTGATCATCGGCGCGGCCTTCCGCGAAGGCATGACCCCGAAGAGCATGCGCAACAACAAAGGCTACGTGCGCGGATTCGACGTTCGAACCGGCAAACGCCTCTGGATTTTCCACACCATTCCGAAGAAGGGCGAATTTGGCTACGACACCTGGGAAAAGGGTTCCGCGGAATACACCGGCAACACCGGCATGTGGACCCAGCTCACCGTGGACGAACAGCTCGGGCTGGTTTACCTGCCGGTCGAATCACCGACCAGCGATTTCTACGGAGGCCACCGCCCGGGAAACAATTTGTTCGGCGAGACACTGGTTTGCGTTGACTTGAAAACCGGCGAACGCAAGTGGCACTTTCAGTTGGTGCACCACGCGCTTTGGGATATGGACATTTCCTCCGCGCCAATCCTCGCGGACATCGTCGTTGACGGGAAACCAGTGAAAGCCGTGGCGCAACCCACCAAGCAAGGCTTCCTTTATGTTTTTGATCGCGTCACCGGCAAGCCGCTCTGGCCGATGCCGGAAAAGCCGGTCGAAGTCGGCAGCGTGCCCGGAGAATGGTATTCTCCAACGCAGCCGATTCCATCGAAGCCGCCGGCTTACAGCCGCAATGGCGTTTCCATCGAGGACCTGATCGACTTCACGCCCGCGCTCCGCGAAAAAGCAAAGGAAATCGTCTCTCACTATCACCTGGGCCCGGTATACACGCCGCCGACGGTAAGCAAGCTCGAAGGTCCGCTCGGGACGCTCACGCTGGGAACCGCTTCCGGCGGAACAAACTGGCCCGGCGGATCTTACGATCCCGAAACCCACATCGCCTATTTGTTTGCCTGCAACGCCTGCGTCGAACCGATTGGCTTGGTTGCCGCACCCAAGGAAGTTTCCGACATGAACTACGTCGCGGGAGTCGCCGGAAGAGAAGTAGAGATTCTCCACGGCCCCGGTGAGAACGCTGGCGCCGATTCTCCCAAGCCGCCGAAGAAACGCGCCGCCGGCGGCGGTTTTACCCGTCTGGACGTTGACGGCCTGCCGTTGATCAAGCCGCCCTATGGAACGATCACGGCCATCAATCTCGACAAAGGAGATTTTGTCTGGCAGGTCGCGCACGGAGAGACGCCGGACCTGGTGCGCAATTCCGAAGCGCTCAAAGGCATGAACATTCCGCGCACCGGCCAGATCACCTACAACATCGGGACGCTCATCACCAAGACGCTGGTCATCGCCGGCGAAGGAAATATCACCACGACCGCGGATCATCCGCGCGGCGCGATGCTGCGAGCTTACGATAAGGCCACCGGCAAAGAGGTTGGCGCAGTTTACATGCCCGCACCGCAGACCGGATCGCCGATGACCTACATGGTGAACGGCAAGCAATACATCGTCGTGGCCGTCAGCGGCGGACCTTACTCGGGCGAGTACATCGCGTACACGCTTCCGTCGGCAGAATAGTGAACACTTCCTTGCCGCCGTCATTGAGACGGAAATGAAAGTACGGACGAGGCGGAGATGAGAAGCGCCGCAGCCATCGGGGTTCTGGCCGCTACTGCAATATCGCTCGGCGCGCTACGCGCGCAAGCGCCGTCGGCGGAATCACGCTCTGTCTGGGACGGCATCTATACCGAAGAACAATCCAAACGCGGCGAGCCGATCTATCACAAGGAGTGCGCGGCATGCCACGGCGACATGATGACCGGCGGCGAGTCCGCTCCGCCGCTCACGGGCGGTGCGTTTCTTGCGAATTGGAATGGCCTCAGCGTCGGGGATTTATTCGACCGAATCCGCAAGACCATGCCGCAAAGCGCTCCGGGCCGCCTTACTCGCCAGCAGGACGCCGACATTCTCGCCTTCATGCTGAGCATGAATAAATTTCCGTCGGGGAAGACGGAACTCTACCGGCAATCCGAGATGCTGAAAGAAATTCGCTTCGAAGCCAAGAAACCGGCGGCGAAAAACTAGTCTAAATTAGACTAGTCTAATTTAGACTACCTCCAGCCTGCCCGCGGCACGTCAGCGGAGCTGGCCGGGCTCAACGCCCTTCTTGCGCGCTTCATCGAGCAGCGCGTCGATCTGCGCTTGCAGATCTTTCTTTTTTTCCTGTAGCACGTGAATTTGCACTTCGATGGGTTCGCGGTTGTAACCCTTGTTCAGCTTGATGCCCCCGGCGTCCGTCGAAGGTTCGCCCTTGCTGAAGTTTGTCAGGTCGGTGATTTGCTTATCCGCATCGGCAATTTGCGACTGCAATTTTTCCAGCTGCTTGCGCGTCGACGCGATATATTGCGCGTCCGCCGGCTTGGAAGAAGTCGTTGCTTTTGGCTTGCTCTTTGGATCGCCCACTACCGAAACCGTGCCGTTGACGCCGGATAGGTTTTCGTTGGTCCAGACCTTCTTGGGTTTCGCGGCGTCGCTGGCGGCAGTGGAATCCTTCGCGGCAGGGGCTGGCGGGGGCGAACTGGTGTCGGGAGATTGCGCGGCAGGGGAACCGGCCGCGAGAAGGATCAACAGGATGGCGAGTGAGAGCGATCGGGGCATAAAGCCTCCATTCTCTCAACGTCGAGGGCTATACGTTGCTAAACACAGTTTATCGGGAAAAGTCTCAAGGGGTGGTTGTGGCGGAGCCTGGTTTGCCCAAATCGGCACGCCCAAGTTCCTTGCGCAGGGCTTCCAGAGCCTCTTTGGGCGGCCCGATGTAGCGGTAGTTCGAATAAAACCCTCGTTCGTGGATGGAGAAGCTCGAAAACAATTTGCGGCCGTCAAAATCGTATTGCGAAAAGCTGGCAAGCCAAAGGCCCGGCAGAACTTCGTAGCGCTCCTGCATGAAGTGACTGCCCTTGTAAATTTTCCCCAGAAACAAGCCGATGGCGATGTCTTCCGTGACGTCGCCTTCAATGCGCGCCAGCTCGCCTGCGGCTTCGTCCACCCAAACAAAACCGTGCACTTTCGTGTAGATGTTGGTGAATCGTGACGTCGGCTTGAACGCCGGGTTGGGCTCCATCTTGTATTTTGCAAGCATACGGCCGCCGCGCGGCTCTTCCGCGAGAAACGTAAAGAGAAAAGCATTGCGCGTGGCGTCGATCAGATCGTTGCGATCTTTTTTCTTCTTCGCATATTTTTCCAATGACTCGCGCTGCGCGCGTGTGTCGTTCGCCATCAGCGCCAGTGCCTGCTCGAGCCTTTCCAGATTCGCGCGATAGGCAGCGGCGTCCGCGGGCTGCCCATCAGCCCCGACAGGGATCCGGTCCATGCCCGTGCCTGAAGGAATCACCCTCGCGATTTTTACCGTCGCGGGCGCGGGATCGTTCAAACTTTTCCGGGTTTCAACGCGTTCGATGCGTTCGTAGAAATCCAGCGCCGCTTCATCTTTTTTCTGGTTTGAAATAATGCGTTCGAAAAGCCCCGGCTTTGCTGGCCCAATCGTGGCCGTCGACTCGGGAGCAATGGATTGCCCGGCCGCATTCGCCGCCAGCGCAACGCACAGTACCGCAATCGAACCACAGAATCGTGTGAGCATCATTCGAATCTTCGAGCTGGGCGCCAGCGCATTTCTGGATTGGATTCGCCTAGTCACATTATTGTTGTACACCCCCGGCACCCCGAATGGCGTGGGGGGACGCGAAAGCATAAAGGTCCGCCGGACCTGCCCGCGGTGACCTACGGTTACGGCGGTCGGCGGGCGTAGTTTCCCCTCAGGGGGTGTACCTCTGACCCCAATTCGTGACCTCTCCCCAAGAGTCGGCGTGATGGCCAGCCCTCGGGGTTGTCCCGGCACTGTCAGGAACTCTGCTAGGCTGAGCCGTTGGGTACAGGCGTTGGCATAGCTATCGTAAATTATAGAAAACACAAATAGATACGGCGCATTTGGACCTCACTCAAAGGCTTAACCAAGCAAGCAAATTGGCTCAACCCAGCCAGTTCTCTCAACAGAAAGGGGTACAATGGATATGGCCACCGCATGACCGTCCTGCGGGCCGAACCGGGCCGGGCGAAGGCTACCTTCAAGAACACCTGTAAGCAAAGTGCTCTCCCGCGCGTCTATCTTAAGGAACGATTGACCGGTGTTCTTCGTCTTAGTTAAAGAGGGATGGAGGTCTGTTTGGGTGTAACCCCCATGGATGGTTTGAGCGCCCTACCCCGGGTATCCGGGCAGGCGGTGGGCACTGCCTCGAGGCTGGGCCGGTTCCGGAGCGCCGCCGTCACCATGGGCGAGACCTTCCGGCTGTCCATTGATTCGCTTCGCGCCCATAAACTGCGGAGCTTCCTTACCCTTCTGGGAGTCATCCTGGCCGTTACCACCCTGGTCGCGGTCATGAGCGTGATAAACGGCCTGAACATGTACGTGGCGAACCGCGTTGCCAATCTTGGCGCCAATGTGTTCATCGTCGACCGTTTCGGAATCATCACCAGCATGGACGACTTCCAGAAGGCCCAGAAACGGCCCCTGATCACCTTCGACGATTACCAGCGGCTGCGCGAGTCCATGCAAACCGCCAGCGCCGTGGCCGCCATCGATGACCGCAACGTCCAGACGCGCAGCGGCGACATCAAGATGGAAAACACCGACGTGATGGGCGCCAGCCCCAATTTCGCCGACGTGCGCAACATCAATTTGGCCGCCGGACGTTTCCTCACCCCGGCGGACGATGAACATCGCTCGGAAGTTGTTTTCATCGGTTCGGATTTGGCCGCGAAGTTCTTCCCCAATGTCGACCCTATCGGCAAGACAATTCGTGCCGAAACCCACAGCTATGAAGTGATTGGAGTCGCGGAGCCGTTCGGGAGCGCCTTCGGCCAGTCGCAAGACAATTACATGATCATCCCGCTCAATACCTACATGAAGGAATGGCACCGGCAGAGCGACTGGTTGACCATTTTCGTGCAGTCGCCGAACGCGGAGATGATGCAAGCCTGCCAGGACGAAGCGCGCATGCTGTTCCGCGCATGGCGCAAGGTGCCCTACGACGCCAAGGACAATTTTGCCATCCTGGGTTCCGATTCGATTATGGCCCTTTGGCACGACTTGACGGGAAATCTGGCGTTTGTGGCCATGGCCCTGGTCAGCGTCTTTTTGGTGGTCGGCGGCATCGTGATCATGAATATCATGCTGGCCAGCGTAACGGAGCGCACTCGCGAGATCGGCTTGCGCCGGTCGCTTGGCGCACGTAAAGCCCACATTCTTCTGCAATTCATGACGGAATCCGCGGTGCTGGCGGCCACTGGCGGTTTAATCGGCATTCTGGTCGCCTATGGCATCGTGCTACTTGTGAAAACACTTTTCTCCTTCCCGATGGAGACTCCTCTCAGCGCGGTGTTTTTGTCCTTGGGAGTTTCGACGGCGGTAGGTTTGTTCTTCGGAATTTTTCCGGCGATGCGCGCGGCGAAGCTGGATCCCATCGAAGCCCTCCGCGCGGATGGGTGACGCAAATATGGCTCAGGCATACAGCGAGAATCTCAGGCAGGCGATGGACACCCTGCGCACGCATAAACTGCGCAGCGCTCTGACCGTCTTCGGCGTGGTCCTCGGCGTGAGCGTCATCATGCTCGTGGCCGCCCTGATCACCGGCTTCGACATGCAGATTCAGGAAAATATCAAGCAGTTCGGCGCGGACACCGCTTTTATCACCAAGTGGGACCAGGGCCGCCACGGCGGGCCTCCGCCTTTAGAAGAGCGGCAGCGCAAGCCGCTGACCGTCGAGGACGCCAAGGCCCTTGAGGAAAGGTGTCCGGCGGTCAAGAACGTCACGGCTTTTCTGATGGCTCGCTGGGACCAGACTCATTCGGTACGCACCAAAGCCGGCGAAGTAACGGGCATTGATTTTCGCGGTGTGCAGCCTAATTTTGGCCAGGTCTATGCCAACGCCGCTACGCTGCAAGGCCGCTTCATCAGCGAGGGTGACGACCTCCACAAGGATAAGGTCGTGATGCTCGGGGAGAACGTGGCCCCCGTGCTATTTCCCGACGGCCAAGCCGTTGGAAAAGACGTGATGATCGACGGCTCGGATTTCCTCGTGATCGGCGTCGTGGAGAAACCCAAGGGCGGTATTGGCATGGGCGATGAGGATCGCCGCGTGCTCATTCCTTTCAGCACCTTCCACAAAATCTATCCGATGGCCGACGAGCTCAATATTCGTATGCAGGCGTATCCGAAAGTGCTGGACCAGGCCGTCGATCAGGCGCGGGAAGTTCTGGAGCGGCGTCGTAAGGTGCCATACGGCGGCAAGGACAATTTTTCGATCGAGACCGCGGAGCAGCAGGTGCAGGAATTTCACAACATCGTGGGCATGGTCGCGCTGGCGATGGTGGTCCTTAGCTCTATTGGGCTGCTGGTCGGTGGAATCGGCGTGATGAACATCATGTTGGTGAGCGTTACGGAGCGCACTCGCGAAATCGGCGTTCGCAAAGCCATCGGCGCGCGCCGCGGCGATATCACCTGGCAGTTCTTGCTGGAAGCGATGACCCTAACGGGGACAGGAGGCGTCATCGCACTGATTCTCGTAAACCTTCTGGTGCTCCTGATTCAGGTCGCGCTAAAGTGGCCCGGCCGCGTTCCCCTGTGGGCCGCCGCGACAGGCATCATCGTCAGCGTGAGTGTGGGGCTCGTCTTCGGCGTGTGGCCCGCCATGAAGGCGGCCAAGCTCGATCCCGTCGAAGCGCTGCGCTACGAATAGCGCTGTTCAGCCTCTTATCGAATCAAATTGAAAAAAATACGGGAAGTTACTGCGTCAACGCGGGCGTCATGAGCGCTGTGCCGCGTTGCTCGGCGGGAGAAGTTTGCGCACCGGGCCAGGCCACATTCAGAACCAACTCATTGCGGAACAGCAGCCTGGGGCCGCGGCCCATTCGAATGGCCAGCTTGTTTTCGCCGCTGGCGAAAACATCGCCCAGGCCCTCTTTCTCGCAAAGCAAACTCCGGTCCGGCTTGTAATAGGCCACGCGAAGGCGGTGAGGTCCGGCGGATAGCGTGCGCTCGAGCTGAATCGGCGAACCCGGCTTGTACGCAGACAAATTTGCAACGCAAACCAAATCCTGGTCCGCGAAGACAGCCAGAGTGCCCTCGGTCACGGTCGAGGTGATTTCGATCTGCAGGCTCGCAGCCGGTGCAGTCTGCGCAGTTTTTTCACCTGAAGCAGCGGCAGGTTGCGGACGGGAACGCGCGAATGGGTAGAGCGCCCTCGCGAATTCCTCGCACGATTCGAAACGGTCCTGCGGATTCTTTGCTAGGCAGCGCGCGACGATGTCATCCAGCGCGGGCGTCACAGCCGGGTTGAGCCGCGATGGCCGTGCGGGTTCGAAATTCACGATCTGCGAGCAGACCGTTCCGAGGGAACTACCGTCGAACGGCGGAACGCCTGTCAGCATCTGATAAAAAACAATGCCCAGCGAAAACTGATCCGAGCGCTGGTCCTGAGTTTCGTTCTGGATCTGTTCCGGCGCCAGGTACGCGGGAGTTCCGAGCACGCGTCCCGCGCGCGAGGCTTGCGTCGCCAGCCTGGCGATGCCAAAGTCACCGAGTTTTACTTTTTTCTCCGGCGTGATGAGGATGTTTCCGGGTTTGACGTCGCCGTGAATCATGCCCGCGCGATGCGCGGCCGCAAGCGCACCGGCGAGATCCACCATCCATGCGCAAGCGCGCTGAACCGTGAGAGTGGAGGAAGCGAAGTAGTGCTCGAGGGTCTTGCCGGCGACGTACTCCATCACCAGAAACGGAGTGCCGTCCTCGTCGATGCCCACGTCGAAGAGCTGCACAACAGCAGGATGAGAAATTTGTCCAACGAGGCGCGCTTCCTGGAGGAACTGCTGTTCCTGATCATGAGCAAAACAATCAATGAAGGTTTTTAGGGCTACGGTGCGGCCAATGACATTATCGCGCGCCTTTTCGACGCGGCTCGTAGTACCGCACCCGATCAATTCAAGGGCTTCGTAGCGGCCTCGTTGCAGTGTAATCATCAGGCAGAGCGCAGCAGACGCGCCGCACGGTCGCGCAGGCCGTGACCATTTCCGTTCGATGGCGCTACCGGCGCTACGACGGGCGCGCGCCGCGCGAGGGGATAAAGATCCTCTGCCAGGGCTTCGGCTGTTACATGACGCTTCTCCGGATCCTTCGCCAGGCACCGGGCGACCACCTGGTCGAATCCGGCCGGCACCGAAGGATTCGCGTGCGATGGCGGAAGTGGCGTCGAAGAAAGAACCCGGCCGCAGATGCCTTGCAGGGATTCTGCGTCGAAAGGCCGCTGGCCGGTCACCATTTCGTAGAGCACGACCCCCAGCGAAAAAAGATCGGAGCGCGAGTCCTGGGGCTTGCCCATGATCTGCTCGGGGCACCAGTAAGCAGGAGTGCCGGAGAGCGGCGTGGCGGCGGAATCGCGGCGAGCGAGGCGCGCCATCCCAAAGTCCATTAATTTTACGCGGCCATCATGGGTGATCAGCATGTTGGCCGGCTTCACGTCGCCGTGGATTACGCCTTTACGGTGCGCCGCGCCTAGCGCGCAAGCGACTTCCGAAGCCCACGCACAGGCCTTGGGGAAAGGAAGGCTGCCACCCTTCTCCAGAATGCGATCGAGCGGTTGGCCTTCGATATATTCCATCACCAGATAGGGCGTTTGGGTAGGTTCATCAATGCCCATGTCGTGCAGCGTGATGATCGCCGGATGAGAAAGCTGGCCAACGACGCGCGCTTCCTGAATGAAGCGCTGGCGCGCTTCGCCGGCCGCCAATTCTTTCGGAAACAATTTAATGGCGACGAGGCGATTGATGAGCGGATCGTGGGCGCGAGCTACGCGGCCATGAGCTCCGGTGCCGATGATTTCGAGAATCTCGTAGCGTCCAACTTGCACGTCGACCTCTCCCTCGGAAGGGGTGTTCCCAAGGTGAGTACAGAGTAGAGAAGTGGGGAGTGAGCAGGAATGAAGCAAACGTAACGTTTTTGAGGGTACAGAAGTACTAGGGGCGGTCCAGGACTAGGCTAGCATAAGCCACATTAAATGAACAGGTTACGTGTAATATGGCAGTCGGGAAAAATTTTACCAACTGTCCGTCTGGACGGGAGATTTCCTTTGGCAAGTACAGGTTGTCCTCGCGCGAATAATGCAGCGCGAGGGGGACTTTTGAGGCGAACATCACGGTTGCGGTTTGGCGGTGGAGAGCGAGGCGAACGCCGGAGCATTCGTCAAATGCGAGGGAAAATCATGGACGAAAACTTTCATCGAAGGGTGCCAGAAACCGTTGAAACCGAAAAAATACATTTCTTTCGTGGCTTGTTCGGAGCTCCATTTTTCCATGGCCATGCGATACGCGGCGATGAACACGCTGGTGCGGTCGTCACCGAAACGGCAGTGCACAAAGATTTTTTTCCCAGGATTGTCGCGGAGAAGAAACAGGAATTGGGCGACCTGTTCGTCGCTTGGCGGAGACCAGCCATCGACGGGGATGTGGACAAAGCGCATGCCGAGCGATTCAACGTGCTTGCGTTCCCAGGCGATCGTTTCGCGGTCCTCCTGGCGCAGATCGACTACGGTGGCGACGCCCAGGATTTTCAGCTCCGAGAAGCCCACTTCCCGGGGCTGCGCGCCGCGATAGAGGACCTCTGTGATTTTTCCGGCGTTCGGAATTCCATTAATATGCAGTTTCTGTCCGTGCGTGGACTGCGGGAAAGACGGCGCGGGCGCAGTGGGGTTGGATTGCGCCGAAAGCAGGACGGGCGCGAAAAGAAAAGCGAATAGGATCGGCAAACGTTTCATAGTGGATTGGATGCCAGTAGTGTAGCGCGAGACGTTTTGTGGCCGGAAGCGCTACAGCAACAACGGCTTACTGGAAAGAGCACCACTACAAATAGACGCAGTACGAAAACGTCAACCACATTTTGCGTTTTTCTCTTGACAGAAAATTTTCTTCCGTTGATACTGCGATTCCAGATTCGGGGGACGTGGAAGCGCCAGACGGACCGGGTCGGGGATGTTCGAAGGTCCGTGTGAGTCCACGAAGCAGCCCGGGCTCTAAGCGAAAAAAAACCGAGCGCGAAGTACCTGCTCCGCGCCCGTATTTGAGGCGGAGCACCTGCTGTTAGGCTGAGTGCGAAGCACCGGCCAGCGGCAGAGCATTGGCGTTTTGCGCTGGAACTTGAGTGCGACCGCTCAGCGGTCGGCTTTTTTTTCGTTGCCCGCTTTCACGATCTTATCGAATCGAGTTGTGTCCGCTTCCCCCCAGACCTGGAAGCGAAGCGCAGCGCCTCTGCCCGGCGCAGAGGAGTAAACTGGAAGGGTTCCCCGCGCTTGGGAGGGGACCCAAAAGCGGGGAGGAACGGATGGCGACAGTGAAGCACGCACTGAGCGGAAAAGCGCCAGCAACGGATGCGGCCGCAGTGAACACAGCGAGCCAAGCAGAAAAAGGTCTGGTCTTCGCTCGATACTTTACGGACGGGATGAAATCCCCGTTCGACGCGGTGGAATGGGAAAAGCGCACCGCGCTCATTGGAAACGAGAAGGGCGTGACGATCTTCCGCCAGGAAGACGTGGAAGTGCCGAAGGGCTGGTCGCAGACGGCGACCAACATCGTCACCAGCAAATATTTTCACGGGAAGCCCGGGACCGCTGACCGCGAGGGATCGGTGCGGCAACTCATCAGCCGCGTGGCGAACACCATCGTACGATGGGGCGACGCGGGCGGGTATTTCGCGGACGCCGCATCGCGCGAGGCGTTTCGCGACGAGCTGACACACCTGCTGGTCGAACAAAAGATGGCTTTTAACTCGCC
>Ga0210409_10005926_pt1 | contig 12766 bp, 12 predicted proteins | sample IncBWH17MmetaG_FD_161649 | JGI IMG/M metagenome (GOLD analysis project Ga0210409, IMG submission 161649) | Forest soil microbial communities from Barre Woods Harvard Forest LTER site, Petersham, Massachusetts, United States - Inc-BW-H-17-M | ecosystem: Environmental > Terrestrial > Soil >...
AGTTGGGCCGTGCGCTCGACGTGCAGTATGCCCTCAAGGGCAGCGTGCGCCGGGGCGGCAACGAGGTCCGCATTAATGTCCAGCTGATTCAGGTGAGCGACCAGACTCACATCTGGGCCAACACCTACACCGGGGATCTCCGCGACATCCTGCATGTTCAGGACGAAGTTGCTGCCGCAGTCGCGAGTCAGATTCGTGTGGCACTTCCTGTCGGAACGGTCGGTGTTTTTGACTGGAAAACGAAGACGGCTCGCGCCGTCAACCCCGAGGCCTACGAAGCTTATCTTCGCGGCCGCCTGTACTGGACCAATCGCGGCGATCTCCACAAGGGCATCGATGCGTATCAGCAAGCCATCGACAAAGATTCTAATTTCGCGCTGGCCTATGCAGGTCTCGCCAGAACATACGCCCTGCTCGGCCAAGTGCCGTATGACGATATGTCTCCGGCTGACGCCAAACCCAAGGCCCGCGAGGCGGCCGAGCGCGCCCTACAGCTCGATCCCCAGTTGGGAGAGGCCTACTCTGTCTTGGCCAACGTTTCCTTCAGTTACGACTGGGATTTTGAAACGGCCGAGCGCGAGTTCCAGCGCGCCTTCGCCCTCAACCCGAACGACGCCACCGCGCACCTGTGGTATAGCCACTTCAACATGATGCGCAACCACATCCCGGTAGCGCTACAAGAGAACTCGCGCACGCTCGATCTCGACCCAGTTTCACCGCTGTTCAACACCGTTCGCGCGGAGATCTACTACAACTCGCGTCAGTACGATTTAGCCGTCGACCAGGCAAGTCACACGATCGAGCAGTACCCGACCTACTGGTTGGCCTACATCTGGCTGGGCTCCGCTTATCGCGAAAAGAAAATGTACGCGGAAGCGCTGCAGCAGTTTTCCGAGGCGCGCAAACTGTCCAGCGACCATCCTGCCATAATGGCCCTGTACGGTCACACGCTTGCGCTGGCCGGCGATCGCGCCGGCGCACGCCGGACTCTCGCGGATCTTCACCTTCTTGCGCAATCGCGTTACGTCTCCTCGCTTTACTTTGCAGCCGTCTATACCGGCCTGGGCGAAAAAAGCACCGCCATGGACTGGCTCGACAAAGCCTACACGGAACGTAACGATCGCCTCCTCTATCTCAACGTGGATCCCATGGCCGATCCGCTCCGCTCCGAGCCTCGGTTTCAGAACCTAATGAAGCGCCTTCATCTACCCTAAAGAGCACATCTTTCGCCTCTTGTTCGCAATTTGAACTTAACGTTGTCTACTGCGGGACACGCCTTATGCCTTCTGCCTGCCTGATTGCGCTCCCGGCGGCACGACAAACAACGACAATAAGCGCCTCTTTCTTCGCATCGTTCCTTGTCGCTTGAAGGGCTCCTTGCCACCGTTTACCCTGCGCTCACCGGATGAATTTCCGGAAGGTTCCTAAGGAGCGCATCCAATGCGAAAAATCTTCCTAGCCGTCATGCTGACAATTCTGGCCGCGCCAGTTTTTGCGCAGGACAAACCTGCAATCGTGGTTCACACCTTCACGGCAACCCCTGGACAACCCTGGCCTTACGATATGAAGCAAATGGCGATGCAAACCGTGGCCGAGCTGCAACGCAAAGATGGAAAGCGGTTTGACGTTGTGGTGGAGGCCCCGGCCGGCAACCAGGCCAAAACCTACACGTTGGATGGCGAGGTGGCCGAATGGCATCCCGGCAATCGCGCCAAGCGTCTGGTTGTCGGCATGGGTTCTGGACGCGAAACGGCCAAGATCCATTATTGGCTCACCGACGCAACCGGCAAGAAAGTCTTCGATCACACCGACACCATCCGTGCCGCGTTCTGGGGAAATGGCTACGCCGATTCGGTGGGCCAGCTAGCGCAGCCTTTCGCCGACAAAATCGCCGACCGCCTCGCCGAAGCCAAGCTATGAAGTCAGGGTCAGCTGCAAAGCTGGATGCTGGACGTGGCCTGATGACTCGGCCGTCTTCTGAAAGGTGAAACGAAAATGCCTTGGATCTATGCGGCTCTATCCGCGGCGGGAGTGCTGGAATCGGTCATCTGTTCGTGTATTCTTGCGGAGTTTGCCGGCTACTGGCTGCATCGCCTGCTCCATAGCGACAAGCTGTCTTTTCTGAGCCGCGGTCACATGCTTCACCACCTCCTCCTTTACGGACCAACGCAGCCAATGCGCGCCGAGCATTACAAGGACGCCACCCGCGGGCGTTTTTCACTCGGCAACGTCGGTCTTGAGTGGCTCGCTCCGTCAGCCGTCCTTCTGGTTTTTTGTTGGGGCGCCATGTTTTTCTTTCAGGTGCCTGCGGTTTACCAGGTAATTGTGTTGGGCAACCTCGTGGTCTGGCCGTTCTTTACCTTCAGTTTTCTCCACGACGCCATGCACCTTCGCGATTTCTGGATGGCCCGCGTGCCCCTGATCAACCGCTGGTTCCGCCGCGCCAGGCGTCTCCACGATATTCATCATCACAGCGTTGACGCAGCGGGCCGTATGGATGCCAATTTTGGCATTGCCTTTTTCCTTTTCGACCGGATCTTCCGCACTCTGGCCACCCGACATCGCGCCGTTAACCGCAAGGGCTTGGCAATTGCCTTGCAACGTTATAAATTGACTATGTCCTTGGACTCCCGGCGCGGCGAAAGTACCAGAGAAGGAGAGGCGGCGTTTCAATGACGGATACTTTGGCCAAGGAAACCGCCCGCTCGAACGATTCTGCGCCAGATACCCGTCGGCGTACCGCAAAATCCGCGCGCGCCGACGCGCGCAAAACTCCCGCCGAGAAAATCCGCGTCTTTGTGGCCGCGGAGAACCGCCTTTTGCGCGAAGCTTTGGCCCGCGTCCTGACCAAAGGCGGTTGTGTCGAAGTGATTGCCACCGACTCCGCCGCGCCCTTCCACACCGACGCATTGTTGGACGCGCGCCCAGACATCCTTCTCCTTACTTCCCGTGGGAGCCTTCAGGAAGATTTGTCGGCCATTCAACAAGTCCGCGCCGCGGCGCCCGCCGTCCGCATCCTGCTCATCGGCATGGCCAAGGACGAACGCGAATTCCTTCAGTGCGTGCGCGCGGGCATCAGCGGCTACCTGCTCCGTGATGCTTCCGCCGGGGAGGTTCTGCAAGGTGTGCAGGCCGTACACGCCGGGGAAGCCGTGTGTCCCGGCGCGCTGTGCGCCGCACTGTTCCGTTATTTCGAATCCGACACCGCCAGCCTTCCGTGCGTCAGTGGTCGCCGCCGCTTGGGTCTCAGCCGCCGCGAACTCCAGCTGATTCCCCTGATTGCGCAGGGGCTGACCAACAAGGAAATCGCCAACCATTTCTCCCTTTCCGAACAGACCGTCAAGAATCATCTGTATCGCATGAAGCACAAAATCGGCGCCGAAGACCGCCTCGAAATGGTGCAGCTCTATCGTACGCAGGGCTTCCTCGTCTGATTTTTGTACGCCCGCAGCCTTCCGAGTAGCAGTGGTATGATTTTCGCTCACCGCTGTGACTACCTGGGAGCCACAAACTTACCTCCGCTACGCCGACATCCGCTTTCGCGCGGGCCTCGATCTCATGGCTCGCATCCCCAAAGGCGAATACTCCTCCATCTACGACCTCGGCTGCGGCACGGGCCACCTGACCCGCATCCTCGCCGACACCTTTCCCAACTCCAATGTCGTCGGCATCGACTCCTCTCCCGAAATGCTCGCCGAAGCGCGTCGCGAGTTTCCCTCGCTTACGTGGCAGCAAGCGGACATCCGTTCGTGGCGCCCAGCAACTACTCCCGATCTCATTTATACCAATGCCGCCCTGCAATGGGTGCCAGACCACGCAACCTTGCTGCCCGCGCTCCTGAACACGTTGCGGCCCGGCGGCGTCCTGGCTATGCAAGTCCCTCAGCACTTCGAGTCGCCTTCGCACCTCGGCTTGAAAGATCTCGTCATGCAAAGTGAATGGCGTGCGAAGCTCGAGCCTCTCCTCCTTGCGCCCATTCCTCCTCCGGAAACATACTGGCGCTGGCTCTCGCCGCGCGCTCGTCATCTCGATCTGTGGGAATCCATCTATCTGCAGGTACTGGACGGCAAAGACCCGGTCGTCAACTTCATGCGCGGCACGGCCCTCCGTCCTTTTCTCTCTGCACTTCCCGAACCCGAAGCCGCCAAATTTGTCAACTCGTTCGCAGAGCGCATGGCCGAGGCTTATCCTGCTGAACCCAATGGCCAGACCCTTTTCCCGTTCCGCCGCCTCTTTCTGGTCGTCCGGCGCTAGTCGGGTGGAAATTTTTCATAGTGCTAGTACATCCGCAGAGGCCCACCCTTCCCGGCAAATACCTGATTTGACTTAGCTTACAAAAATACATAGCGCCGGGACTTTGGACCCCTCCGTGCCACCTTTACTGCAACGATCCCGAAAACCAATCTGGAGGAAGGTACGATGCGCTTCCCCACCACCGTGACCCTGGTTGCTCTGTTCATTGTGGCCGCATTTGTGGCATGCTTAAGCGTCGCGATTTTGCCCGACGCGCTATCCTCCCAGCCGCATAGCCGCCTGTTCAAAGAAGCCACCGAGCGCAGCTCCGTTTCCGGCAAAATTTCCGCCATCGGGGACGCTTCCTTTTCGGTGGACGCAAGCATGGGCCAGGACTCGGCCACTCTCCAGTTCCTGATCGACGACACGGCCAAAGTCGAAGGAAGACTTGAAGTTGGCGCACTCGCCATGGTCGATCATCGAACCAGCGACGGAACCAACATGGCTGCTCACCTAGTCGTGCAGCCGTCAAATTCGTCGCGATAAATGGACGCGCTTTTTTTTACCCTGCGGATTCGCGCCGCCCTCGTGAATCCGAAAACGAAATCTTCGCTCTTGCCCAGGGGGAAGTATTCATGCGCACGACACTGAAGCTTATTTCGCCGCTCATTGTTAGCGTCGTTGTAGTGTCCCTGCTTTTCGCCGGATATCAGGTCCGCACCGAACGCCGCGTCCTGCGCAACGATCTTTCTCGCCGCGCCGAAATTCTCGGCGAAAGCTTGCAGGAGAGTGTCGAGCCGCAATTTGAACGGCCTTTGCCGGACAAAAGCCTGCAACGCCTGGTGGACCGCTTCGGCCAGCGCGAGCATCTGAAAGGCGTCGCCGTCTACGATGGCAATGGCATGGCCCTCGCCGTAACCTCCGGCCTTGCATCCCTCCTCTGGATCCGCCCTGCCGCGGCAGCTCATGCCGCCGAACGCGACGCCGGCTACGGCGAATTCCTTACTGCGAACGACACATCGATCCACGTTTACGCCTTGCCGCTTCACCTGAACAACCAGGTGGCCGGCACGCTGGCTCTGGTACACGACGCGACCTACATCGATCAACAGGTTGCTCGTACTCTGCGCGATTCCCTGGTTAACGCTCTGGTGCAAACGCTGTTCATCACCCTTCTCGCCCTGATTCTTGTCCGCTGGACGCTCACAGGACCGCTCACCCGCACGGCCAAGTGGCTTCGCACCTTGCGCACAGGCCAACCGCACGCACCCCCTTCGTTCCCGGAGGGCGAGCTTTTCGATCAGCTCCATCACGAAGTCACGCATCTCGCGCGCGACCTCAGCGCCGCTCGTGCCACCGCCGAGGAAGAAGCCCGCCTTCGCGATACCAACGATTCCTTATGGACCGCCGAACGCCTGCGCGTTAGCTTGAGCAGCAAATTGCAGAACAAGCCGCTCTTTGTCATCGCCAATCGCGAGCCGTATATGCACGTCCGCGGCAGCGCCAACAATGGAACTGTCCAGATTATTGTCCCCGCCAGCGGCCTGGTCACTGCTCTCGAGCCCGTGCTCCTCGCCACGGATGGCACGTGGATCGCCCACGGCGCGGGTAGCGCGGACCGCGAAACCGTTGACGCCAGGGACCATCTTCGCGTTCCCCCCGACCATCCCCGTTACACGTTGCGCCGCGTCTGGCTCAGCGCCGAAGAAGAGAAGGGCTACTACGAAGGCTTCGCTAACGAAGGTATCTGGCCGCTCTGCCACATCGCGCACACCCGCCCCATCTTTCGCCCCGAGGATTGGGTCGCCTATCAGGAAGTCAATCGCCGCTTCGCCGACGCGGCCATCGGGGAGATGGAATCCACGGAGTCACCCATTGTCCTGGTGCAGGATTATCATTTCGCCCTGCTTCCCCGCATGATCAAGGAAGCCAGGCCCGATGCCCGCGTGGCCATCTTCTGGCACACGCCCTGGCCCAATCCCGAGGTCTTCGGCATCTGTCCTTGGGGGCGCGAATTGATCGACGGCTTGCTGGGCGCCGACCTCGTCGGTTTTCACATCCAGTCGCATTGCAACAATTTTCTTTCCACCGTTGATCGCGCCGTGGAGGCACTCACCGAATGGGACCGCTTTTCGGTGAATCGCAAGGGTCACGTGACTCGCGTGCGGCCTTATCCCATTAGCGTGGCGCTTCAGGAAAACGGTCATTCCGCGCAGCCGGCGCGCACCATGACCGAGGAAAGTGCCGCACTGTGCAATGAACTTGGCATTAGCGCCACGCTTCTAGGCGTTGGCGTCGATCGCGTCGATTACACGAAAGGCATTCTCGAGCGCTTCCGCGCCATCGAGCTCTTCTTCGAGCTTTACCCTTCCTACCAACGCCGCTTCACCTTCGTTCAAGTCGGCGCTCCCAGTCGTACCATGATTGAGCGCTACCAGGCGCTGCTCGACCAGGTCGCCGCCGAAACCGAGCGTATTAACGCGCGCTTTCAGGCCGGCCATTGGAAGCCCATCGTCTTTCTCAAGCGCCATCATTCGCACCAGGAAATCGCCCGCTTCTATCACGCCGCTTCGCTCTGCATGGTTACTTCGCTGCACGACGGAATGAATCTCGTCGCCAAGGAGTTTGTCGCGTCTCGCGGGGACAATCACGGCGTCCTGATTCTCAGCACCTTCGCCGGAGCGGCTCTGGAGCTGACCGACTCGCTGCTCGTCAATCCTTACGATGTACAGCAATTGGCCGGCGCCATCCACCGCGCTTTGAACATGCCCGCCGACGAGCAAGCCGCCCGCATGCAACGCATGCGAGATTCCGTTCGCGAACACAACGTCTACCGCTGGGCCGCCAACTTGCTCTCCGACCTTACCGAGATTCGTATCGACACACCTGAACGCGTGGAGTCCTCGGAAACGCTAACCCGCTGATCTTGCTGTGCGGCCGTCCCTTATTGTCCCGCCCTAACCGGATATTCATTGGGCAGCGGGCCGCGAACCCGCGGCGGTGACGAATGCCGCTCCCAGGCATGCGGCGATGAGCAACTGCGACACGGCCGGCCCGATGAAGAAATACTTCCAAGACACAATCGCAACGCCGACACAGTTGAAAAAAAACAAAGCTACGATCGGCCTGGTCCAAGCGGGATTCGTCTTGGCAAACGACGCCAGTTGCCAAAACAGTATGGCCTGGACCAGAAGACCGATAATTCCGAAAAGGCCGTAGCCGAACAGGAAGTCCCAGTAGCTTCGCAGGGATCCCATGACATCGAAGCGATGAGACTTCATGGTTTCGAGTACCGCGATTTCCTCGGCGCCGTGCTTCGGCGGGCTGAAGACCCCGCCGGTGTGCCCGGCGCAGTTAATCAACGACAAAACAGAGGCGACGCGCAGAAAAAGGGTGGCTCTCAAGCTGCCGCCGCCTTCGCAAATTGCTGCAGAACCGCAGTCCACCCGCCAGGCGAATCCACTCCGGTGCGAATTTGCTCCCAACCCGCGCCGTGACGCTCCAGCCCGCGATGCTCCAGCTCGACGCGCGTCTTCCCCGCGCCCTCCGCAAAAAACCGAATTTCCACTTCGCTGGCCTTCTCCGGATTCGGGTCATAGCTCCAGTCCCCTTGCAGATGCCACGAAAACACCACCCGCTGCGGTGGCTCCCAGGCCTGCACGCGCCCCCAATCGCATTCGCTTCCGTCCGCGGCGCGTTCGAACCACCTACCGCCGCTGCGCTGCTCCACCACGATTTCCGTAAACGGCTGCTTGGCGATGTGGTGCGTCGCCGGCCACCACGCTTCCATCTTTTCCGTAAACACCGCAAATGCGCGCTCGATTGGCGCGTTAACGTCCAGCGTTTTTCGGACTGCGCTTTCCTTTGCTGCCACGGGTTCGGCCATGCTTCTTCTCCTCATGAGTTTTTTCTGCGACTGCCTGGAATGTGCTTAGGGCTTGCTCCCACAATTTGTCGAAATGCTCGCGAAGCAAAGCAATCCCTTCTGGATTCACTTCGTAAATCCTCTTCGTGCCCGCTTTGCGGTCGCTCACCAGCCTTGCATCCTTCAGCACCCGCAGGTGTTGCGAAACCGCCGGGCGGCTCACCGGCAGCGACTCCGCCAGCTCGCCTACCGCCAGCGGCCGCCGCGCCAGGCTTTGCAAAATCGCAAAGCGCATCGGATCCCCCAGCGCCTCCAGCCCCGCTTGTACGTAAGTCTGCACGAACGGTAAGCTACTGCTTACCGATGGCTTGTGTCAAGAGGGAAAAAACAGGAATAGCGTTGCAGGCCCCGAACTGCCGCTTTTTGCCCTTTGCGCGCCCGCCGTCCCCGGGCACGGTACAATCCCTGTTTCATCTTGCGACACCCCCGTTGTCCATCCACCTGTACCGTTGCCCCGGACAGGCCCAGCCACCGCGCCCTGTCCCTCCTTTGCCCACCCGGCCAGCCGTTCAAAATAAAGCACATAGCTCCGTACTGGAGCGCTTTGGCTATTGCCCATTCCTCCCCAAATCCCTAAAATCTGTCTCATCCTGAGAGGGTGTGTTTCTTTCAGGTACACTGCATCTAAACCCTTAGGCCCTAAGTAGCGTCAAATCTGTAGCCTCTCTTTTGGCCAATGGGGTGCAGTCAGTTAGAGCAGTTCGACAAGTTCTCGCCAGCTGTACAGCGAGAACGATTTGTGGAAATGAATGGTTGACCCCAGGCAACGTCCTGGGATACAAAGCCGTTCACAATACGAATCGGAGTCGGGCAAGAAAGTTTTCGGAGCAAACCTTGAAGCAATTGGGACGAGTTTTCCTAGCCGCCGTTCTCGCTGTGACTGTGGCCGTACCGATGCCGGCCGCGCCTGCAGCCGCTAAAGCATCGATGCACCGGATCTCGCGTTTTCGCGGCGTCCCGACCTTCGCTGACTCCACTCTCGCGGACATCGGAACCTTCGATGATCCGGTCGTGCGCGCCGCCGCTGTCGATGGCCTCGGCCGCTACAACGGCGCCGTCGTCGCCGTTGATCCCAACACCGGCCGCATTCTCACCGTCGTCAATCAGAAAATTGCCTTCGGCGATGGGTACATTCCCTGCTCCACCATCAAGCCTACTGTCGCGCTCGCCGCTCTAGAAGAAAACGTCATCACCCGCGACACCATGCTCAAAGTCGGCCGCCGCAAGTACATGAATTTGACCGAAGCCATGGCCCACTCCAACAACGTCTTCTTTGAGGAGCTCGGCCGCCGCATGGGCTTCGACACCGTCTCCCGCTACGCGCGCCTCCTCGGCCTCGGCGAGCTCGCCGGCTACAATTTGCCGGAAGAGCATCCCGGTTCTTTCCCCATGCAGCCGCCCGCGCACGGCGGTATCGCGCGCATGTCCAGCTTCGGCGAAGGCATCCATATGACGCCGCTGCAGTTGGTTTCGCTCGCGGCTGCTTTCGCCAACGGTGGCACCCTCTACTATCTGCAATATCCGCGCACCGCGGATGACATTCAGAATTTCACGCCGCGCGTGAAACGCGATTTGAATATTGCTGAGGTCCTGCCGGAGATTCGCGAGGGCATGCTCGCCGCTGTTCTCTACGGCACCGGCAAGCGCAGCTTCGATAGCGGCGGAGACGAAATGCCGCTCGGCAAAACCGGAACCTGCAGCGATCCTTCGTCCCGCGTCGGCTGGTTCGTTACCTACGCCGATGAAGCGCACCCGAAAATCGCGCTGGCTGTTCTTCTCCGCGGCAGTTCCCGCCAGGTCATTGGGCCCACCGCTGCCCTCGTCGCCGGCCGCATCTATCGCCGCCTCCGCGAACAAAATTATTTCGCCCCCCAGGCCCAAGCCCAGGCCAGTCGCCCCGAACTCAGCCTCCTCTCCTCCGGCAAATAAGGGTTCTTGTGGCCGACGAAGTACACGACCTTGCTGTCGGCGACCACTCTGGAGCCCGTAAGCGATAAGCGCTCGCATAAGACTTCTCCCATTTGAGTCCAAGGATCCGTCCACTTGGTATCTTTCCAAAAATGTGTCCTGAAACGGACAGACACCCGCCTTCTTCTCATCTATAAATGAAATGCTGATGTACCCCTAGGCTCTTCCGTTTCTTGAGCGAACCCCCCACATCGTGATTCGAAGAAGGCTCTGTCATTCGAATTGCGCCTTATCAGCTGAGGAATGGAGAAACCGCATGTCGCTCAATGTAAACAAGCCTCTGATGTGGAAATACGCTGTTGAGAAGATCTCCCTGGGCCTCGGGATGGTACTCCTGCTGGCCGTTTTGATGGCCGGATGCGGGTGGGGATCTTCTAAAACCACGCTGACTTCGATTGCTCCCAGTAGCGGCACCCAGGGAGCGGCCGTGGCCGTCACGCTCACGGGAACGAATTTCGTATCCGGATCCACGATCGCCGTGAGCGGCACGGGGATCACCGTCAGCAGCCCGACGGTGGCGAGCCGCACTTCGATCACCGCCACGTTTACCATTGCTCTAAACGCTCCGACCGGCGCTCAGAGCGTCACCGTGACGAATTCGCTCGGGACCAGTGGTCACCAGACGTTTACCGTGAACGCGCTCCAACCCACGGTGACTTCCACGAACCCTGCGATTGGTGCCACCGCCGTCCCCATCAACAGGAAAATCACCGCGGCCTTCAGCAAGCCCATGAACCCGGCAACCATCAGCACAGCAACTTTTACGCTGGCCAGCGCCACAACGACGATAACCGGAGTAGTCGCCTATGATACAGCGAGTAATATTGCGACGTTCGCGCCGGCGGCCAATCTCGCTGCCAATACCGCTTTCACGGCCACGATTACAACCGGGGCTAAAGACTTGGCAGGCGATTCTTTGGCGAGCAACTTTGTCTGGGCCTTCACAACCAGCGCCGTCTCTGACACCACCGCACCCACCGTCAGTTCCACGAACCCTGCAAGCGCAGCCACCGGTGTGACGCTTAATCAGAAAATTGCCGCAACTTTCAGTAAGGCGATGGACCCTACCACGATCACCGCAACAACATTCACCTTAAAGCAAGGCACAACGGCTGTTGCCGGGACTGTAACCTATGCTGGAACCACCGCAACCTTTACTCCAACTGCCAATCTCGCAGCCAGCACTGCTTACACTGCAACGATTTCGACTGGGGCTACAGACCTGGCAGGCAATGCACTGGCGGGTGGGGGCTCAGCTCCGAATCCGTGGACCTTTACCACCGGTGCGACCTCGACTGCTTCGGCTCCCACGGTGACTTCTACGGTCCCCGCTGATACTGCCACTGGTGTGGGGATCAATCAGGCAATCAACGCAACCTTTAGCACCGGCATGGACCCGGCAACGATTACCACCGCAACGTTTACGTTGGCAGGACCTGGCACAACGACCGTCGTAACCGGGACGGTCACCTATAATGTGGCGAGCAATGTTGCTACGTTTACGCCTGCGGCCAATCTCGCAGCCAGCGCCCTATTTACCGCCACGGTGACAACCGGGGCCAAAGACCTCGCCGGCAATCCTTTGGCGGCGAACAAGGTTTGGACCTTTACCACCGGTACAGCAACGGTAGGTCAAGCGCCAGTTAACCTTCGTTCGCTCTCCACGTTCGCCGCGGTCGCCGGCGCCGGGCTCACCAACTCCAATTCCGGCGGTCAGACCACGCTGAATGGGGACGTTGGCTTAAGTCCAACCGCAACATGTCTCGGTGACGGCTCACCTTGCAGCGCTCTCGATCCAAAGATAAACGGCACGCTGTATGCCAACGATCCTGCGGGCATCGCAGCCAAGGCAAAAGCCGATTTGGTTTCCGCGTATAACGACGGCGCTGGACGTCCCCCGGGTACCGTGGAAAATGACTTGTCCGGGATGACGCTTCCCCCGGGCGTCTATACCTCCGGGTCCACGATGAGCATCGCGGTCAGTGGAGTTCTCACCCTCGACGCCAAGGGCGACGCTAACGCTGTCTGGATCTTCCAGGTAGGATCCTCCCTCACCGTGAATAACAGTGCGCAGGTTCTCCTGATCAATGGGGCTAAGGCTGCCAACGTATTCTGGGCGGTCGCGGCTTCTTCCGCCATTGGCTCAAATGCCAGCTTCAAGGGAAGCGTCTTGGCTGTTGCCTCGAACTCGGTGGGTACGCTTTCCGTCGTAGACGGCAGATTGCTCAGCGAGACCGGCCAGGTCACATTGCTATCCAACACCGTTACCGTGCCCGCGCCGTAAGGCACGAACGAAGCGCGAAAGCGAGCTTTTGCAGATTCTCCTGGGTCAGCCGTCCGCAGGAGAAACCGCGCAAATTTGCTGGGAGAGCAAATTCGCATGGGCGCTTGTCTCCGCCATGGTCACACCGTGCTTTAGCCGCCCCATCAGGTGTAGTGACTCGAACAATCTGTGCTTGGCATCAAATCCATTGTCTTCTTGACGCGGCGCGGGACAAGACCGCGGTTCCTGGAGTAAGCTGCCAAGCTGATTCGAACCGAAGTGGGGAATCGACCTGACCGTGGGGAATCTTTGACGCGCCGCTCTCTCTTCTTGTTTCTGATTCTGACCGTTGCTGGGTGCGGCTCGCTCGCCTATAT
>Ga0210409_10005927_pt1 | contig 12765 bp, 18 predicted proteins | sample IncBWH17MmetaG_FD_161649 | JGI IMG/M metagenome (GOLD analysis project Ga0210409, IMG submission 161649) | Forest soil microbial communities from Barre Woods Harvard Forest LTER site, Petersham, Massachusetts, United States - Inc-BW-H-17-M | ecosystem: Environmental > Terrestrial > Soil >...
CTCTCGCCAGTGTGTATGAAAAATTGGAGAAACAGTCGCTCTAGGTGCTTTGGAATCATCCAAGGATGTTGTTAGCCCGCCACCCGTTTTCGAACTCCGAAGGCTTGCGCTTGTAGCGTCACGTAATCGTTGTAAACGTTGAACACCACATGCTTCCTCAATGGTCACTCAGCAGGAATCTTTGGGGAGTTGTGTGGCAGCCCTGCTCTGAACTGCTGCAACGCCTGGTGGGACGTGAAGTAGAACAGCGAGTCAGCTCGCCACGGCGACTTTCATGGGAGGAAAAAAGCAAAATGGATACGTTAAGGCGGTTACGGAATTTCTGGATACCGGGAGTTGCGACGATTGTTCTGGGTAGCTTCAGCAACGCGTTCGCTCAACGGAGCTACAAAATTACCGATTTGGGTGTTAACAACAGCAAGGACAACTTCAGCATGGCCATGGGCCTCAACAATCAGGGCTGGGCGGAGAACATGGATGGGACCGTGAACCCTCCCGAGAATAGTTTGTTTACGTCAGTTTCAAGAGGCCGCGCCGTGATAAGCATCTACGGATTCAACATCGACCTCGGCACGCTCGGAAAACCCGGCGCCAACAGTTGGATCAACTGGGGCGGGATCAACGACCGCGGGGAAGCCGTCGGTATGTCCGAAACAGCTGTTCTAGATCCGAGCGGCGAAGACATTTGTGGCTTTGGCACATTTCTTACGTGCGTTCCGTTTCTTTGGCGAGACGGCCAGATGAGCGCTCTCCCGACAGTGGGCGGCAATAACGGGCAAGCCAGTGCCATCAATAACCGCGGAGAAGCGATAGGATTTGCGGAAACGGCTGACGCTGACCCGACATGCCCGCCTTCCCCCGCTGAAGTGCCAGTATTGTGGGACAAGGGCCAAGCCCACGCCCTTCCCTTGGTAGGTACCGATCCAGACGGTTTCGCATTCGGGATCAACGATCGAGGTGAGGCCGTAGGCTATTCGGGAAACTGCTTCTTCGCGACGCACGCTGTAGTGTGGAAAAACAACACTGCCGTCGTGCTTCAGGACCTCGGAGGTACGAAATCCAATGTCGCCTACGTCATTAACAACCTGGGCCAAATTGCCGGGAAGGTCCGCAGCGCCGATGGCACAACCTACGTAGCCGCTCTTTGGCAGCCAGACGGCACTCTCACCAACCTCGGCATTCTGCCGGGAGATTTTGCCGCCTTCGCCACCGGCATCAACGACCGGGGCCAAGTGGTTGGAAACAACTTTGATTCCAACTTCAACTGGTCGCACGGCTTCTTTTGGCAGAACGATGTGATGACCGACCTTAACGAGCTAATTCCCGAGGATTCCGGCCTCTTCATAATCTCGGCTAGCAATATCAATGAGCGCGGACAGATCTCGGGTATGGCAACGGTGCAAACCGGGCCCCATGCGGGAGACATTCACGCCTTTCTTTTGACCCCCGTCGACGGACGCATAGGCGCCTCGATGGCAGATTTCGCACGTACACACCCCCAGTCCATCTTACACGGGAACGCTTGCAGCCACTTTTTGCAGAGACTCGGACCCGACCGATCCGAGCGTTAAAGGGTATTTTGGGAGCTTCCGCACCATGCAGTCCAGCCGTATAGGCTGGACGGACGCGCAAGGCCAGCGATTTTCCGGAACATTCTGGGTCATGTCGATATTCGCGTGACCCAGAATGTTTACGTCAAGAGCTGGTGGGAAGGATTTCCTAACGAACCAGAGAACTCGACTTCGAAGAGTCGCGCTCTAGCTCCTGATTAACGCGGTTACCATAGATGTGGAGTCCTAGGACTGAACTTGTCCGGTTTCCCGACTTACCAGGACTTGTGAAACTTGCATGTCTGGCATGAACAATTTTCCAGTCCTGGTACGCTTCCCGCCACAAAGATAGACCAGAAATCCTTCGATAAGTCGCTTCCTCTCATAGCCTTCTAGAAAGTGTGCCGCTTGGCCCGGCTGTTGCACTCTAGAAAGGATGCCCAGCCTCGGGTATGGGAAGCCGGCCTCATGAACACTGGGAGAGGAGAATGTTTATGGGTTCATCCCGCACGATTGCTGAGAATCCGCCGACCGAACCGACAGTCCTAGGTAAATCTCTACGAATAGATGGATCTGCACAGGAAAATGAGTTAGAGAATCGCATAAAGAACTTGGATCAACTTGTGCATAGCATACATGTGGCTCTGCACCAGGTATCATTCTCGGGCAAACTTCATGCTCTCGATCTCACGACTGAACTCCTTGTGAAGATTAAAGCCACGCACAATATGTTCCGAGTTGCACAGATCCTGAGCGAACCAGCGCGTCAAAGCCTGCTTTCGAGGGTAGGCAATTCTGTGAATGACCTTGAAATGGTCATTGCGGCCCAGTTTGATGTTGAAATGACTTAGGTGGGCCAGGTGTATCGACACTAACCTTCGATATCCCCAAGGCCGGGAAGACCACCCCTCAGCTCGGCCTCGATTTTGACTAAGCTGGAAGTCCACAAAGGATGTGCAGCATAGAGTCTATCGAGACTTTCTCGCTGCGAGAATTGAGGAACTGCGAAGGATGGAGCAGGGTTTGCTAAACAGAATTTCCCACTTCCCATTTCCGAAAGTTACTGATCGCCGTGAGATTCGTCCTCGCCACAAAACAGATCACTCCGGCATCGTCCACCAATCCGAATACCGGAATGGCATCAGGAATTAGATCAAACGAGCTCAAAAAATAAATAACAGCGGCGATCATCATCAGAATCGAGTTCGCTGGCACGCGATACTTGCCGGACATCCATGCACGGATCATTCGAAAGAATATTTGAAAGCTCTCCCATGGGGCGAGGAGAGACTCGTAGTGTCGCTCTGATTTGTTACCGGCTCTCTCAAGTAGCCGACACAGCTTTTCCTTGTGTCCGTCATACAACGCGGCTTTTAGCCTTGCCTGCTCAAACGTGAGCGGTGGCTTCTTTTTCATGAGGGGGCTCCCTGGTGCCGAATACATCAAGAGCGAAGACATCGCACAGATTACCCGAAATCGCTGTACAGTACACTTCAAAAGGACACAGGCCAATTGACCCAGTGGCGCACATCCGCCACGTCCGACAGCGAATTTATTCGTGCAGGAGGCTTTCCCATCCTGAGGGTACCCGGCCCGCGGGTCCCGGCACAGGTTGATTCGCCGGATGCGAGCCAGGGCTGCGCAGCTTCGGACCTTCAAAAGTTTCTTGCGTTCGGTAATCGTAGAACCAGTCCTCGCCGGGCTCGAAGCTATTGATGATCGGGTGGCCCGTGGTCGCGTTATGTTTTGACGCATGCTGGCTTGGCGAACTATCGCAGCAGCCGATATGACCGCATTCGGCGCATCGGCGCAGATGCAGCCACCATCCGTCCGTTGCCAGGCATTCGACGCAACCTGTACCGCTTGGTTTCGACTTCAAATTGATTCCTTCTCGCTCACTCTTCATGTTGTCTCCTTCTCCGCGCTGATCTCCAATTTTATGGCAGTGCCTCCGGGAATGAATTCTCTTTGTAGAGGAGAACCACGAGAGCCGAATCGAGATATGCGCGCACCTCATTCGATCACGACTTCAAAACCAGTGCCTGATTAACGCGCTTACCGTCCCATGTGAAATCGGACCGATCCGCACTTGTTCAAATTGGCTTTCTCGGCGGCCCGATTCGGACGGCATCCGGGACTTCCCAGACTGATTGCGCAACGATGTAGAATGAAATCCATGAACAAGAAAGCGCTCTCTCCGGGCTCGGTACACAGCGTACCAGCGGATTTACGAAAGGTTCTCATTTCTGACCCCGTGGCACGGGCGAAATGGGAGGATATTACGCCACTGGCACGCAATGAGTGGATTTGCTGGGTTATCTCGGTCAAGAAACCGGAAACCAGAAGGCAGCACATCGAGCGGGTACGCACGGAACTTAAGGAAGGAATGCGCCGGCCTTGTTGCTGGCCAGGCTGTCCTCACCGCTGAAGTTAAGGACGGCGGAATCCGAAAGTTGCTTCCCCGCCCTAAACCAATTGTCCGGTAACCCGAACTAACCAGGCACATAAACGCAGCCATCTCTCCTGTCAAGCGCATTCTCAGGCCGCAGCCTACCTCCGTGAGACAGACCCATCTTCTAGCTTGATGCGCGTGGTATTCCCCCAACGAGTTTTGTGTATCAATTGCTTGTTGTCCGATGAGAACTCGAAGATTCCTCCATCAAACCATTCTGGCGTTTCGTCGGTCCGGGTTGTTGCAGCATTCGCAGCGACTTTTTCTGGCGACCAAAGTTCTTTGAGCTCGATATCTTTTACCAATACGCCGTGATGTGGAGTCCTTCCAATCTCGGGGTCATAGCGGTGATCCCACCTGTAGATTTGCAGAACGCCCTCGTCACCCGAAAAAATGGGACCTATCCGCAGCAGAATAAGGAACTGGCCATTATCAGTGATCAAAGGCACTGGGCACTTCAGTATGGTGTTGGCATCCAGAGCAACGTCCCACTGTGGCCAATCCTCCCAAAACGTGGCGGCTCTGGTCGTTTTGTCGCTGACATGGATGAAATTCTCTTTCGGGAAGACCTGCAAGGAGAACCGTTCTATCTTCATTGTGCCGTCGGGTCCGGGTTTGACCTGAACATTGCTGAGGACGAGGAAGTTTCCCTTGCTTGAGCTCACTGCTTTGGGGCACCTAAACAATGGTCCTGCGAGAGCCGGGAGAGCAAGCGGAAGAACCTGGCATAACCCAAGTAGGAAGGTCAGCTGTGCGCTTCGTCGCATCGGATCAGTCTCCTCTCATCGGAAAATACAATATTATCCTCTAGCCCTTCCCAAGCACGTCTCGGCTAATCGCGTAGAAATAGCGGCTCGAAATGAAATGGACGCTGCAAGGTTAGACGCTTTGCGCCTCCCTTGTGTTAACTGCGAATGGCGCAAGGTCCTGGTAAACGCTAAACCTGACAAGTGGATTTTTCAAGTTTCCGATTACGCGACTCCAGGAACTTGTTGAATAAATCCTTTCAAATCAGCAAATCTGTGTAGACAAGTTCCTGGCACTAGCGACGCGTCGAAGACGCAGTCAGCGCTTACCAGGACTTGACCGGGTTTGTGCTATAAAAAGGCCTTAGAAAGCTGACTATGAGCAGAACAATCTGCTGCTATCCAGGTGGTTGCGACCGCGAAGGCATCAGGCTTTTCGGTAGTGTCTCAGTTTGAATCCGGGGGGTCTGGACGGGAAGCGCGGAGCTGGCAAAATTGAGGACGAAGCTCATGGAAAATGATTCAACCGTTCTGAAACCCCGTCGCGGCAGCGTGTGGCTCGGCCTCGTTCTTGGCGTTCTTTTAACCGTGCTTTATTTCGAGTTGGGACGATACGTGCCTGTGGACCCTATCCATTGGGTGATCTTATTAGCCGCGTTCCAGTGGATTTATATCCTGCCGCTGGTATTTATCCTGCGCGCCAAGCGGCACCCGAGGACCGCCATAGGCCTCTTGATCGTGGGTTTGCCTGTCATGGTGGCGATTGCGGCGCTATTCATGCTGAACCTCTTTCCGCACGCATTTTGAAGGAAGAGCACCGCGTCTATAACGCAATTTCCCTTTCGAAACATTTTCAAGCTGAGACACCACCGGCTTTTCGATGCTCCTCCAGTGGAGGGATGGCTTTGTGAGGAGCATTTTCAAGCAACTCTGAACGCCGCTGCGGAAGTCGAAGCCGATGCTCGGAGAAAGACCAACGCTGAATGGCTGCTGCATCTGGAGAAATACCTCCGCGAAAAGAATCTGACTGTGGAGGACCTAACCGAAGAGCACGCCCGCGCCGCGCTCGACAGCTGGAACAAAAGGTGATGTCACAGGTCACGCCGTCCTTGAATCTTCTATAGGCGAATGCCTCTGTGACGCCCCTTACCGGGAACTGACAGTCAGTTTCCGGTAACGCGACAAATCAGGAGTTAGCCCGCCGCTTCTGGGGCCGATTGCTGATGTAAGCGATTTATCAAAAATTAAGTGGTAGCCTCTAGATGATTCTAAAGCTTGGCAGCAGCTAACATTTTTCCGGCCAGATCACGAGCGAGGTACTTTTGCAAGACAATCCGTGTCTCGGGATTGGCGGCCAGGTAACGGTCGAGCGGCTCAACCTCCCATCGCATGCACCGAACAGGCTCTACTACCACCGCATCTACATCGGGTGTGACGCCACTCAAGAGAAGCGCTGAGCCCACAATGTGGCCCGCGACGAGCTCCCCGAAGACACGATCATCTCTCGTGACCCGCACTTTCCCTCGGACAATCACCGAGATTACCTCAACACTTTTGCCACGCTCCAGCATTCGCTCACCAATCTCCAAAGTTGTCCACGCTCCGATACTCAGAATCTGCAGGGCTTTCCGAGACGGCAAATCTGGGAAGATGAGCTGGCGAATTTCCTCCTCTTCAGGCGTCAATTTAACGGGGCGTCGCTCGACAAAAATACGCCAAGACTGGAACGAATTGATCGCAGCAAAAACGCTACTCCAAATGATTGGCTCCCACAGCGGTTCCGGCTGCAGGATGAAATACGGCAGCGAGATCAGCGAGGCCGCCACCGCAAACAACCTCAGCCAAAGAATGTCGCGAACGCTGTACGCTACCAACAGCAGGATGTTTGCGGCGTGCAGGAAATAGCTCGGGTAAAATAGACCCATGTTTGTAATCTCCGTCGCTGGCATGTCGGAACTTGTTCTGTTCGGGCTAGTGGGAGAGGGCTGAGGCCGTACTACACGCTCAAGCTGAAGGCCTGTCAGAGACTAATCGTCGGCTGGAATCTAGAATACTGTCAACATATCAAGTTCTCTCGTACAAGTAAACCAACCAGGAATGGGAGGAGGCACTGAACCGCGGGAATCAACCCAAACAAGTAGCTCATGCCTAGATTGGGCACCGCCGGGACGAAGTGTAAGGCTCAAGAAACAGGTTGCCATCAGAGACGAAGCAGCACACCTGTAGCACATCGAGGCCATTAAAGCGTGCTCTACGTTGTCGCAGACAGGGAGCGCTTAATTCTGTGGCTATGCTACCTCTTGTTAACAGGCGTTATCACCAGCTATTCGGCAAGTGCCTGATTTAACGCGGTATCGGAAAAGTGTGAAATTTGCCCAAAACCACATCTCCGGTAACGCGTACTAACCAGGAGCTGGCAGAGCATTTGGGCGTAAAATCGTGCAGTATGAGACATTCACCGTTATGTGGATTGGCCCTCTGGATTCTCGTCTCTACTGTTTTGCCCTGTCAAGTTCGCGCACAACAGTCATCGCCAGCCGTTGCCACAAGTAGCTATTCGAATAGCGCTGATGGCCTCCGACAACTGCTCAACAATATGCTTTTGGCCGCTAAGCGGGAAGACCCGTCGGAACTTCAATCGATTATTCGAGAAATGGAGATACCGAATTATCAGACGTGGTTCACTTCCCACTTTGGCCAAGAAAGAGGTGAGAGCTGGGCGGAGCCTTACGGACGATGGCTTGTTAAGGATGAGAAAGAGTTTCAGCAGTTTTTTGAGAAGCTCGCCCAAATGCAAGGCGAGTTCATCACACAGAGTCTGGATTCCGCAAAAGCCTGGGGGTCGCTTAACGGTCCTCTCGACGCGTACCGCGCAAAGTGGCACAGGCCGGACGCGCCCAAAGGTAAAGACCTAGTGGATGTGGGGGATTTCTATTTTGTTGAGGGGAAATTCCGATGGTTCACTGAAGCCTGGGAGCACGACCCCCTTCAAAAGCCGAACACTGGTTCCATCGTGCCCGGGAAGTTCATCAAACAGGTGCAGCCCAACTATCCTGAGGCAGCCCTTGAAAGGAAGATTGAGGGAACGGTCAAGCTTCAAATAACGATGGAAAGGGATGGTTCTGTCACGGTGCAAAATGTTATCGAGGGCGACCCTGTCCTTGCTTCGGCCGCGGTCGAGGCAGTTCGGCAATGGCGCTGCGAGCCCTGGCAACTCAATGGGCAAGCGATCAGTCTGCAAAGAACGATTGACGTGTCCTTCACATTGAAGCATTGAAACTTGCCAGTAGGTCCTGGTTAACGCGGTTACCGTCCAAGTGAAGTATTACTTCACATCTCCGGTAAGCCGACTTGAACGAAGCCGCCCGCGCGGCGGACGCTACGCGTGAGACGAACGGAGCAGTTTGTGGCGAACAGCTGAAGTAAGTTGTCGGGTCATAAGGAGGTCCTCATGACCCGACTTCGCAAAATGATGCTCGAAGAACTCGAGCGTCGTAATTATTCTGAGGCTACCACACGCTGTTACATCCGCACAGTCGAAGATTTCTCAAGACGATTCAAGCGTTCTCCAGATTGTTTGGGTCCCGAACACATTCGTGAATATCAGGCCGAGCTGTTCAAGCAGCGCAAGTTGTCGCCGAGTACAGTCACGCAACGATTGGCAGCTCTGCGATTCTTCTACGTCAAAACTCTCAAGAAAACCTGGAGCATCGCCGAGACGCCCTATCCGAAAAAAGCATTTCCTCTTCCTTCGATCCTCAGCCGGGAAGAAGTCGCGCGACTCATCGACGCAGCTCTGACTCCTTATCATCGCACTCTGTTGATGACGCTCTACGCCACCGGAGCACGACGCGCTGAACTGACCCACCTGAAAGTCAGTGACATCGATAGCAAGCGCATGGTGATTCACGTCCAGGGCGGCAAGGAACGCAAAGACCGGGATGTGATGCTCAGCCCAAAACTACTCGAGGCGCTGCGTGAGCACTGGCGCGGATTACAGCGCAAGCCAAGCGCATGGCTGTTTCCTGGCAACCGCTGGCATACCGGTGATACGCCGATCGACACCAAGGTGGTCTGGCACGCTTGCAAGGAAGCCGCCCGGCGAGCGGGCCTGCAGAAAGACGTGCACCCCCATACGCTGAGGCACTGCTTTGCCACACATCGACTGGAAGCAGGCGCGGATCTGCGAACCATCCAGATGTTGCTAGGGCATCGCGATCTGGAAGAAACCACCATCTACCTCCATCTCTCTGAACGTCACCTCAGTGCGACCGGGAGTCCTCTGGACTCGCTAGAGCTAAAAGACCGGCCACCACAGAACGAGTAGGTAGATGGATGGGCCACCCCTCGAGGTGGCCGATCTCGTCCGCGCTGCGGGAGACGCCTTCATCCAACGAAGCCGTAAGTGGATCACCTGGAAGCACGTCAAAGTGCTACTAGCCATTGTGCGGTGTCGTACCGCCGCGCTCGGCGGCCATCTCCATGAATGCACTCGCTGCGGACATCGCGCCATCTCGTGCAACTCTTGCCGCAACCGGCACTGCCCGAAGTGTCAAGCTGGGGCGCGCCACCGCTGGCTCGCAGCGCGTCGTCAGGAGCTACTCCGGACACGCTACGTCCATGTGGTCTTTACGCTGCCTCGCGAGCTGGCACCACTGGCCTTGCAGAACAAGAAGGTCATCTACGATCTCCTGTTTCGCGCCAGTGCGGAAACCCTTCTCGAAGTCGCTCGCGATCCGCGACACCTCGGTGCGGAGATCGGCTTCTTCAGCGTGCTGCACACCCTGGAATCAGAAACTGGAGCTTCACCCGCATGTCCATTGCGTGGTTCCTGCCGGCGGACTCTCCGCTGATCACACGCACTGGATTAAAACTCGCTACGCCTTCTTTCTTCCCGTCAAGGTACTCAGTCGCGTCTTTCGTGGCAAGTTTGTTGCGGCTCTCAAGCGCGCCTTTCGCGACGGCCGATTGCAATTCCATGGAGACCTGGCGCCCCTGGCTCAGCCAAAGACGTTCTCCTCGCAGCTGAGGCCGCTGTTCCGAAAGGACTGGGTGGTCTACTCAAAAAGACCGTTTGGCGGCCCACAACATGTGCTCCACTATCTGGGCCGCTATACCCATCGCGTGGCCATCTCCAACCATCGTCTGTTCTCGTTTTCTGACGGCAAGGTCACGTTTCGTTGGCGCGATTCCGCTCACCACAACGAACAGAAGCCGTTGCCTCTAGCTCTCGATGAGTTCTTGCGCCGCTTCCTGTTGCATCTGCTCCCCGAAGGGTTCGTGCGCATCCGAAACTTCGGCTTTCTGGCCAATCGCAAACGTGCCACCACCTTGCCACTTTGCTTTCAGCTGCTCGGCCCACCTGTAACTCCGCCGGCCGAACAAGACAGGTCGGGCGCCAACAACCCGGGCGATTTCTGGCGTTGCCCCAAGTGTGGCGGGCCGATGATGGTCGTCGAAAGACTCACCGCTACTGAAATCCAACTTCGTTCTCCACCAGTGCGCACGGCTGCGGCATGAAGCGACTCTCGCGAATTCGAATCCTTCGCGTGTTTCGGCACGGTCCGTTGCTTCTTGACTCATCGACGAACAAATTTCCTCCTCCTGCTTCTTCGGGCACTCTCTTCACAATATTTTGTCGTCATCGCCAACTTTGCCACCTGCTGTGTCAGCTGTGGTGCTCCGCCGCACCTCCCCAGCACACCTCCACGCCACCCCTCAACTCCATTCCATTTGCATAGGGGCCCGCGTCCGCCGCGCGGCCGGCTTCCTTCAAGTCGTTGTATCGCAAGCGCGCGAACACATCGTGCTCGTGCGCGTGCCTTGCCTCCTCGCGCTTCCGATACAACACTAGGACTTATCGGGACTTGAGAACTTTGACGGACGCGACCCTTCCCCGTCCGTCTTGCCCTTCAAGCGACGGAGTTTATTCAGAAGGCACACATCCTTTGGCTGCAAAATAAGGATAAAGAGTTGTAGTACAAAAAAGAAAGCGGGCAGGGATTCCTGCCCGCTTCTCTATCTCCTCGGCGGAAATGGCCGAGGGTTGGTGTTTTCTCTTATTTTCCGGAATTGGTTGATGCGCTTGTCTGCTGTGCATTCGCTTTGGGAATGCTGATGTAGCCGCTGATCTGATCCTTGCCAACCTTGTTCACTACGATCTCTTCGGGAATATGTGTGCCGGAAATGTAGAAGAAAATGGGCTCGTTAAGAGCGCGGTTCTTCTTCTCAAAGCGCTTGTCTTCGACCGTCATTGCGATATTCGCCTGATTCTTCTTCTCGTTGACGCCCTTGAGCTCGACAGTTATATTGCCGACCTTCTGGGGCTTGTTCTTGCCAGCGATGGTGAATTCGACGTAGTCACGCTCGCCGAGGCGACGGAGCTGGTCGACTTCATCATGGTTGCGAGCGATGAGCGTGCCGAGTTCGCTCTTGGCCATCTTCAGATCTTCCTTGGTGGTATTAAGGTCGGTGCTGACCGCAGTGACCTTCGTGTCGACGTTTGTAACGTCGTCCGTGCCTGCCTTGGTTGCCAGTTCCGTGTGGACAGAAGTGTCAAGAGCGGTGAGCTTCTGCGTAGTTTCGTCGTTCTGCTTCGCGGCCGCGTCGGCTTGCAGACGGGCTTTCTTCAGCTGACCCTGCGTAATCTTAAGCCTGTCGGTGACAACCTTGAGGTCACCCTGCATATCGGCATTGGCCTTCTCATCCTCCGCAAAGCGGTCCTTCAAGGAGGTCATGTCCTGCTGAACGGACTGCTCGACGGTCTTGACCTGCGTAGCAACGGTTTGCTGCGTGGAGTCAAGTTTCGACGATGCGTTCCAGCCGAATCCCAAACCAGCAATCGCGACCAAACCTAGTACGATAATAGCGGGCAACTGCCAAGCTGAACCATTTCTTGATTCGATGATGTGTTCCTCTGACATATAAAGTGTTTTCTCCTCACCCTAATGTGGGCGAACGATTTTGATTTTTAATCGGCCCGTAATAAGAAAAGAGCAAGCGGTGAGCCAAAGGAAGGACAAGGAGCGAGAAGCGAAGACTCCCCTAAACCGATGAATAAGTGTGAGTTGCTGGAAAAGGGCGGAAGCATACGTAAGAGAGGTGCAGTACTGGTCCCGGCAATCTTTACGCAAGGAATCCGCATTCCGGCGTTTCTTACGCCTTCAGAGCCAAAGAAGAATTTCAAGTTTCCGGTAATGCGACTACACGTCCAAGTGACAGCCGCCAAGCGGGGCGAGGATAACTTCCGGATTGCCGACAATCAAGGAATTGAGTGTCTTCGCGAGGTGCCTAGTTCTTACGACAGTCCAAGCGGCGAACTCGGTCACACCTTGACTATCGACAATCGTTAGTGTAGATAGTCATAGTATGGGAAAACCAAGCGATCTCGTCCAGGGAACTCTCGACCTCCTAATTCTCAAAACCATTTCGCTTGAGCCGAAACACGGCTGGGCGATTGCCAAACGCATTCAGCAAATCTCCGGTGAAGTGCTTCAGGTTCAGCAAGGATCGCTGTACCCCGCGCTGCACCGGCTCGAACAGAAAGTCTGGATCAAAGCCAAGTGGGCAGAAAGCGAGACGGGAAGGAAAGCTAAATTTTATTCGTTGACGGCGGCCGGACGCGCGCAACTTGAAAAAGAAGCTGCGAATTGGAGCCGTTTGTCTGCGGCGATCAATCTGGTGGTGGAAACAACGTAGGAGCCCGACGTTATGTTGTGGATTCAACGATTGTGGATCAAGTTGCAGACCTTGTTTCGCAGCGAGCGAGCCGGTCAGTCGTTGAACGACGAGTTGCAATTTCATCTCGAACAGCAGATTGCGGAGAACGTTGCCGCTGGCATGAGCAAAGAAGAAGCGCGTTACGCCGCCATGCGGCTTTTTGGCAATCGCACAATGGTTGCAGAAAATGCTCGTGAGACCTGGGGCTGGATCTGGCTGGAGCAAGCAGGTCAAGATTTGCGCTACGCATTTCGCAGCCTGCGGAAGAGTCCTCTTTTTACGGCCGCAGCCATTCTGA
>Ga0210409_10005928_pt1 | contig 12764 bp, 7 predicted proteins | sample IncBWH17MmetaG_FD_161649 | JGI IMG/M metagenome (GOLD analysis project Ga0210409, IMG submission 161649) | Forest soil microbial communities from Barre Woods Harvard Forest LTER site, Petersham, Massachusetts, United States - Inc-BW-H-17-M | ecosystem: Environmental > Terrestrial > Soil >...
ACGTTACGCTCACGACCGCCAGCTCCCTCACGCTGCTGGCCTCCTCGGCCACCCACACTCCGCCGGAAGAAAAGAGTCTCTTCCTCGTAGGTGACACGGAACCGCCCGATCCTTCTTTTCCTCCGCTCCCGCAGGCGCGCGAGGAAATGAAGCAGATCCAGAAGTACTTTCCGAAGTCTCAAACGAAGGTGTTGGAAAAGAAGCAAGCCACGCCCGCGGCCTATCTCCGCAGCAACCCTGAAAAATTCACCTACGTGCATTTCGTCACGCATGGCACCGCGAGCCACACCCGCCCGCTGGAATCCGCCGTGATCCTCAGCAAGGAAGGTGATGCCTACAAGCTGTATGCCCGCGACATCGTCCCGCATCGCTTGAATGCCAGCCTCGTCACCATCTCCGCGTGCTACGGCTCCGGCACGCGTGCTTACTCCGGCGAAGGTTTAGTCGGACTCTCTTGGGCGTTTCTGCGTGCCGGCGCCCACAACGTCATCGGCGCTTTGTGGGAAGTCAGCGCCGCTTCCACGCCGCAGTTGATGGATTCGTTTTACGGCGAACTCTTCCAGGGAAAGGACCCCGCCACTGCCCTGCGCGAAGCCAAGCTAAAGCTCCTGCATTCGCGTGATGCGGATTCTGTCTTCAAGAAGCCCTTCTACTGGGCGCCTTTCCAGCTCTACGCTGGTTCGTAGAACTATTCATGCGGCATAAGCAGCTGCCTCGATCAGCTCGTGGTTTTTGGAGGATTACCAGACAAACGCACGTTGATAATTTTATTCAGAACGTCGAACCAGAAGGGTGCCCCCAGGACGATGGCAAACGAGCTCAGACCGATGCCCAGAATTTTCAGGAGCCATCCGCCCGGAGTATTTGGCAAGGCACGATAGTCGCCGGGTGTCGAGCTCCAGCCGATGGGAGGGGTGTTCGCCTGGCGAACTTCGCTGGCGACTTGTGCGAACGAAACGGGCTGCGCGCTGGCATCCGACGAACTTCCGGCATGGACCTTCTTTGCTGCCTGGGCGACGACGGCGCTGCGCAAGGCTTCGTCGCTCCATAATTCGCGCACGATCATGATGGAATCGGCGTTCAACGCGACGCACAGGAGCAGGCCTGCGACGAAGATGATCTGTTGCGCCATCCGCTTGTACCAGCCGCCGACCCGTGCCATGGTGTCGTCGAACCAGTCCTCCATTTTTGTACGCGCTGCATCAACGGTGTTCGCCGAAGAATCGATCAAACCCATCAGCGTGCGACGCAGTTTGTCATCTGGCAGTTTGCCGATGCCGTCGCGGAGATCCTGCAGCGTGCGCGGCTGCGCTCCGCCGGCCGGAGCCAGCAAGTCCAGCATGGCTTGAGAGAAGGATCGCGAGGAAATATAAGCGGGATGCTCACCAGGCTTCGCGGTCCGGGCAATCAAGGGATGTTCCATGAGCTCCGCGGCCAGGTCGCGGTCTCCGTTCTTCAGCATGTTGCGCAGCGCGTTGACCAGCGTCTTGGACCGCAAGGAGAGCACGCTGGCAATTACTTCCTTGAACCCCGAGCAGCCGATGCTCAACACCAGAAAGATCAGCGTAACCCCGATCACCACCTCAAGAATCTGCGATCCGAACATGCATACCTCCCCGTAGCCCAAAATGGGCGCAAGGCGTCCCCGACTGGAGTCCCGCGTCTCTGGACTCTTTTTCCATCCTGATGGATGCTAAATGCCCTCGCCCTTTAGCAAGTAGTGCCTGGAGCCGGTGATACGTTTCACCCCGCTGGCGACACTACTCACTTACGAATAACCCAGTTCGCGAACCTTATTGGGGGTGTGTATGCCTGCCGGTTTGGACAACCTGAAGCACATCGTCGTGCTGATGATGGAGAACCGCTCGTTCGACCACATGCTGGGCGGACTAAAGAAAGACTATTCGAAAATCAACGGCTTGACCGGCAACGAATCCAATCCCGACGTGAATGGCACCATCGTCCCAGTGCAAGCGAACGCGAAATTTCAAGGCCAGCTGGATCATGACCCCGATCACCACTTTCCTGGCGTCGACTTACAAATATTTGGCGGTACCGCTCCCGGGCCCGGCCGCGTCGCGAACATGCAGGGATTCATCAAAAGCTACGCTACACAAGGCAGCGACATCAACGCATCCCACGCCATCATGTCGTACTTTGCTCCGAAGAGCCTGCCGGTGCTCACCAAGCTCGCAACCGAATATGCACTCTTCAACGGCTGGTTTTCCTCGATACCGGGACCCACCATCTGCAATCGCGCGTTCGCTCACTACGGGACTTCCTTCGGAAACGTGGACATGAATCTTTTCTACATTCAGGACCCCATCCTGAGCATCTACGAGCGCATGGTGAAGGCCGGCCACACCGCTAAGATTTATTACTACGACCAGCAGAGCTCGACGATGGAGATCGTCAACCTCCTGAAGAACCAGCCGCAGATTTTTGGCAGTTATAGCCAGTTTGTCGCCGATTGCAAAGGGAACACTCTTCCCGAATACAGTTTTATCGAGCCTTGCTACAACGACCATCCCGGCCCCGGCGGCGGCCAAATCCTGGCTTCCGACCAGCACCCCGATCACAACGTGCAAGAGGGCGAAGTACTGATCGCCAACACTTACAACGCCATTCGCACAAATCAGGCGCTGTGGGAAACCACCGCGTTGCTGGTCGTGTATGACGAGCACGGCGGACTCTACGATCATGTGGTGCCTCCGGCCTGCCAATCGGATGGCTATTCTGCGTCTGCGGACAAAACAGGAACCGGCGCGCCGTTCAACTTCGACCGTCTTGGAATCCGCGTGCCTGCCATTCTCGTTTCTCCTTATATTCCCAGGGGAACCGTGGTGCCAGGCACCGAAGATTCAAGCGGCCTCATCTTCGAACATGCCTGCATTCCTGGCACGGTTACCAATTTCTTCTTGAAGAACTACGACCAGCGCACCGTTCGCGAGAAAAATTCCAGGAACTTTCTCACGCCGCTGACCGACACTTTGCGGCACGATGACGACTGTTGGGTTTTTGACGTATGAGGGAGAAGATGAAAAAGAAATACAAGCTGGTCATGAAGGTTCCCAAAACGCCGAAACGCGCCTACAACCACAATCGCTTTATCTCCAGTTTGATCGAACATCAGATCAAGCATTTCTCCGAAGTCGAGAAGTCACTCTTGAAACCGGGACAAAAACTTACTGATATCTCCAAGATCAAGACCGAACTTCATGCCAGCAAGTATTTAAAGAAGATGACTGCGCGCTTGCATCCGCAGGGCGCCGGCAAAACGAAGATGGTGGCTCAACCTAGCAATGCCAAGAAAGCCGCAAAGCGCAAAACTAAACGCAAGCTGGTCAAACGAAAGAGTCGATGAAGGAGATCTTGTGAAACACGCAATATTGGCGCTGTTTCTTGTTTCTGCCTCAACTGTTTCGGCCCAGGACAATCCTTCTCAGCCAGCCCCAAAGGTTGACCCTGCTGGTGAAGTTGACAAGCTGAAGGAGAGCTGCGGAGCCTTCAAGATTTTTCCCTGTGCAGTGGAACTTTTCACCGGAAAGCCCGTGCATATTGCTGTCGGCAGCATCGCTCCTCAGAACGGATTCGGAGCGGGAATCGCCTACCTCGGTCACAAGACGACGGACAACTGGCGGATTAACTGGGACTCGGACGCTGTCGGTTCGATCAATGGCTCCTGGCGCGCCGGCTTGTACGTCAAGTTTGTCGATACGCATGAAAAACCGGTCGGCGGACATTTTGGGACCAAGGGCAGAAAGACTCGCGTGCTTTCCGAACTCGAGGAACATCCCGTGATCAATTTCTATGCCCAGGCCATCTCTCTCAATAAGCTCACTTACTTCGGCCTGGGGCCTTCGACCACGCTAGCCGGCCGCACTTTTTACGGCATGACACAGACGATTGTCGGCGGCAATGTCGTGAAGCCCTTTTTTCAGCCACTAAATGCCAGCGTTTACGGTGAGATCAACGGGCGGTTCGTGGATATTCGACCCAGCACCGGACAACCCAGTCCAACGATCGGCACGCTTTACACAGAAGCCACGGCTCCGGGGCTGACCAGCCAGCCTGGAACCTTGCAACTCGGCGAAGGCATACAAATTCGTCCAACGTACTTCGAGGATTTCCTTCGGCTGAATTACCGTTTCGCTTACCAGCAGTTTTTCGCGCCGGGGAATTCCAATTTTTCCTTTCAGCGATTGACGACCGATCTAATTCATGAGTTTGTGATTTACAGGAAGAATACGGAATATTTCCTTCCTCGTGCCAACAATCCAAACGGGCCCGACGATTGCTCTTTATCGACGGATCCTAAGCAACCTGAGTGTGCCGCCATTACTCGCGACCGAGAGGGCGCCGTTGATCTGGAATTCTTTCTTGCCGCCTCCATGACTCCCGGAAGTAATGTGGTGCCGTTCTACTTTCAGCCGACAATCGGCGGCGTGGACATCAACGGCAGTCCTTCGCTCAGCAGCTACCAGGATTTTCGTTTTCGCGCACCCAATGTCATGTTTTTTCGCCAAAGCCTCGAGCATTCTATCTGGGGGCCGCTCGGATTCTCCATCATGGCGGATGAAGGAAAAGTTGGCCTTCAGCGCGGAGACCTGGGATCGAATCCCTGGATCCATAGTTTCGCGACGGGGCTCACGTTGCGTGCGGGAGGATTTCCTCAGGTCTTTTTGCTGTTCGCCTGGGGTGGCAAGGAAGGGACGCATACCATCGCCAATGTAAACACATCTCTTCTGGGTGGCTCTGCCCGGCCTTCCTTGTTCTAATTTTCGCGGGGCCACATCAAGTCGCGGATTCGGCAGCCATGGACTTCACTTCATCGTCCGTGTATCCCAGGCTCTGAAGAATTGCGCCGGTGTGTTCGCCGAGCAGCGGTGGCGGGAAGCGGTAACTCACCGGCGTGCTAGAAAATCGAATCGGATTTGCGATGCTCTTCGCGGTGCCAATTGCCGGATGCTCGATCTGCACGATCAATCCTCGCGCGCGTGTCTGCGCATCGTTCACAGCTTCAGAAACGGTGTTGATCGGCGCGGCCGGAATGTTCGCCTCGGTAAGTTTATCCTGCCACGCTTGTGCTGAACCCGTTCGAAATGCATTCTGCAGAATCGGAATTAGAGTTTCCCGATTCTTGGTGCGCAGCGCATTCGTCTGAAATCGTTCGTCCTTCCCAATATCATCGGGGATGCCCGGCAATTGGACGAATCGACTCCACAACGCTTCCGTCCCCACGCCAACGACAAAATGTCTCTCGTCGCTGCCGCGAAACACTTCGTACGGCACAATGTTTGGATGCGCATTGCCCCAGCGTTTTGGGAAAGCGCTGGCATTCAAATAGCTGCTTCCCACGTTCGCCAGCCATGTTAATTGCGAATCGAAGAGCGCCATGTCGAGAAACTGCCCGCGGCCGGTCTTCTCACGAGAAAAAAGTGCGCCGAGAATTCCCATCGCCGCGTACATCCCGCAGGTCATGTCCGCAATCGCGATGGGATAGCGCATCGGCCTGCCGTCAGGCTCGCCAGTGAAGCTCATGACTCCGGTTTCCGCTTGCGCGAGGATGTCGTAACCTGGCCGGCCCGCTTTTGGTCCGGTGAAGCCGTAGCCTGTGATGCTGCAGTAGATCAGTCGCGCGTGCTTCGCGCACAGCCTCTCCGGATCGATGCCGCGCTTCTTCAACGAGGCCAGCGAAGGCTGGTTGGTGATGAAAACGTCCGCGCTCGCTACTAGCTTTTGTAACGCTTCCGCGCCGCGCACATGATCGTAGTTTAGCGTCACCGATCGCTTGTTGCGATTGGCCGCCAGAAAGTAAGCGGACTCGCTCCCCACAAACGGCGGGCCCCAGCCGCGCGATTGGTCGCCGGTTCCCGGCCGCTCCACTTTGATCACGTCTGCGCCAAAATCACCCAGCAGCATCGCGCAATACGGGCCGGCCAGCGCTTCCGTCATTTCTACGACATGGATTGAATCTAGAATGCTTTCCACGGGCCGCGATTATAGCTGACATCGGGCGGCGTTACCTGACCATGAGCCGCGGTGCTCTAGGGAGAAATCTCGGAAATTTGCCCATCCAACAAAGATGCATTCGTTTGCTAGCGTTTTCTGAAAGTCGGATAGCGGTAGGCCGTCAAACCTTTTCCTTCTTGGATGGTCACGATCTGGTCGGAGGCGGTGTCTCGGATAACTTCGCGTGCCCCGCTGGGCCAGCTGATTTCCAGCGTGTCGATTTTCGTGTGAGCGCCCAAGCCAAAATGAATCCGCGGATCCTGCCCCGAGCAATAGCTCATTCCGCCCTTGGCCTGATCGTAGCTCGTGAAATCGCCCGCGGTTAGTTTCAGCGCGGCACCGATTCCGTCGCGATTGCTTTTCGTGCCGATCAGGTGCACTTCGAGCCAGTGATTTTTCGGAGCGGCGGCCGCCGAGCCCCCCTCATTGCGAAAAAGCTGCGCGTCTTCCCCGTTGTTACTTACCAAAAAATCAAGCCATCCATCATTGTCGTAGTCGCCGACGGCTAGCCCGCGCCCGACGCGGGGCGCGCGGAACGCCGCATCCTGCGTGCTTGTCACGTCGGCAAACTGTCCATTCCCCAAATTTCGATAGAGTTTTCTTTCCTCCGCATACCTCACGCCCGGGTGATATAGCGCAATGTTGTCGAGAATATGTCCGTTGGTCACCAGCAGGTCGCGCCAGCCGTCGTTATTGAAATCGAAAAACCGCGCGCCAAAACTGCTGTTGCGGTAATTCGTCTGACCCAACCCTGAAGGAATCGTCGCGTCCGTGAACGTTCCATCGCCATTGTTCCGGTAGTAGCGGTTCAATTCGAAATCCAGATGGCTGACGTACAAATCGTAAAGCCCTGTGTTTCGAACGTCGGCGGCGTCTGCACTCATCCCCGCTTCGGGCTTGCCATCCTCGCTGAACCCTGCCCCGCTCGTGTAGCTCACGTCGCGAAACGTTCCGTCGCCGTTATTGAGATACAAGAAATTCCGTTGCGTGTCGTTGGCGATGAAAATGTCCGGCCATCCGTCATTATTTAAGTCCGCCAGCACCACCGCCAGGCTCTTGCCATCCTTATTCACAAGCCCCGCTTTTTTCGTAACATCAGTAAAAGTCCCATCGCCATTGTTGTGAAAAAGCCGCGGCGAAGTTCCTGAAAAACTGTCGGGATGGCAATACGCGCGATATCCGGGTTTGTTCTCCCCACACGAAATCGGATGGTCTTCGTCAAATTGCACGTAGTTGGCTACCAGCAGATCGAGCTTGCCGTCGCGGTCGTAGTCGAACCATCCCGCCGCGGTCGCCCATGCGCCATCGTCACTGACGCCGGCCTTCCCCGTCACGTCCGTAAACGTCCCATTCCCGTTGTTGTGATACAGCACCGAATGCCGGTACCCGGTCATATAAATGTCCGGGAACCCATCGTTATCGAAATCGGCCACGGCCACGCCAAAGAAAAACGCTCCATCCGTGTGAATGCCCGCCTGCTCCGTCACGTCCGTAAAAGTTCCGTCGCCATTGTTCCGGTAGAGCGCCGGCTGCGGCGCTTTTTCCGGATGAAAAAACGGGGTGTAGCCGCTGTTCACGAAGAACGCGTCGAGGAATCCATCCTGGTTGTAGTCGATCCACGCAACGCCCGCTCCCATCGTCTCCGTATAGAGTTTCTGTTCTGACGCCGCCCGTTCGTGATGAAAGTGAATTCCCGAAGCCGCGGTGACGTCGCGAAATTGCACGTTGAACGGATTCGCGCCGGCATTCTTCGCGGAAACCTCCGCTGCGGTTTTCCCCAAGGTCGCGCTCTTCGCCTGCTGCGCTTCATTCTTTGTCGGTACTAGCAAGAGCGCAGACGTCAGCGCGGTCACCGTGATTCTCGCGAACGTTCTTCTTCGCCATGTTTCACTTTGGACCATCGTAGAAAATAGTAGCACCTCCCTTGCATCTCCCCGCTGCTTACAGCTCTTTTCCTACCATTCCGGGATGCTCGCAGCACTCGAAGAAGTTTTCCACCGTGCGCGATTATCAAACCCTACTTTTGTCTTGACACTTCTCCAACGTGGACGCTAGCCTACGCGCACGAGTGCGACTGGGAGAGCCGGACTGAGGCGTATTAATATCCGTTCATATCGCATGTGGAGGGCAAGGGTTCTCCTGCGGAACTTGCCGGGACGCTACACTGGTGTTCATTCTTCTAGACCCTCCGCGCGCACGCGTCTCCTCGAATTCATTCGTCCAGAATTTCTTTCTTGGCGCTGTTTCTGTTCAGCTGTACCCATGGGGAGTAGGGAAGTGGAAAAAGCCTTTTGACCGCTCAAGCGGTTACCGTGATCGAATCTCGGAGGGGAAAGCATGAAGCAAACATTCCGTAAGAACGCAATTCTCGCTGTGCTGGTTTTGCTCGTGGCCGTTTTCGGCGCTTCCGCGCAAACTCTGGATCGCGGCGCCGTCCACGGATTCGTCTACGACACCTCCGGCTCCGCCATTCCCGGCGTCAAGGTCACCCTTACCAGTCCGTCAACTGGCCTCTCCCGCGACCTCACTACCGATGCAGACGGCGGCTACGACTTTGAGGCCCTCACGCCCGGCCAGTACACACTGGTTTTCGAGTCCGGCAACTTCGCCACCTACACGGTGAAGCAGATCGTCGTAACCATCGGCTCGTCCATCTCCCTCGATGCGCACATGAAGCTCAAGACCGCCGAGCAGAGCATCACCGTCACGGCGGAAGCCGCCGGCGCCATCGACACCACCACCTCTGGCATCACGCAACTCCTCGATGCCAAGAGCTTGGACAATCTCCCGTTTCCCGGCCGTGACTACCGTGACCTCGCGCAGCTGACTCCTTCCGCCCAGGTGGTTCCCGGTCTCCGTGGTGCCGTTCGTCTCGGCGGTCAACAGAGCGATTACAACGGCTTGGTCATTGACGGTGCGGATACCACCAACAATTTCTTCGGTGAAAACTTCGGCTCCCTTGAAACCAAGAACCTCACCGTCCCAATCGAAGCCGTCCAGGAGTTTCAAGTCGTCACCAACGGTTTCGCTCCCGAATTTGGTCGCGCTACCGGCGGCCTCCTCAACGTGATCACCAAGTCAGGCACCAATGATCTTCACGGCGAAGCTCACGAATACTTCCGCAGCGCCGGCTTGACCAAAGACGACGCCCTCGGCAATCCATCCAGTATCAATAAACAAAACCAGTTCGGCGGGTCCATTGGGTTCCCCATCCACAGAGACCGCCAGTGGCTCTTTCTTTCCTCCGATATTCAGCGCAGCAACGGCCCTCTGACCACCAATCTTTGCCACGGTGATGTCGCCTGCGAGAATTCTGCGGGCCCGGTGATTCCCGCAAAGGCGGCGGGCACCCAGGACCAACTGGGGCCGTCTTGCAAAAACGTTACGCCAGGCGTAACCCACCTTCTCCCCGGCTGCTATGGAGTTGCTGACCTGCACGCTCTTGAAGGCGCCAGCACGCAATTCCAGAACTTCTTTACGCTCCTCGGTCATTACGATTACCAAATTACCCCCGCCAACCACTTCAGCATCCGCGGCTTCGGCACCCGCAACCACACCCGCGGCTTCACCGGCGGCCACGGCCAATCGGAAACCTTCGACGCTTTTGGCGACACGGAGGACTTCATCAACCAAGGCGTCAGCGGCGTTTTCACACTGACCACCGTAATGGGCCGCAGGGTGAATGAACTCCGGGCCTCCATCGAAGGCGAGACTCGCAAGCGTCATCCCATCTTCTCCGGCGCGCCTGAAATGTTCATCGGCGGAGTTGGCGAATTCGGCCAGCGCTTCTACCTCCCGGGCAACAACGACAACGGCAAGCTCCAGATTCAGGACAACTACTCCTATTCCTTCTCCAAGCACGACGTGAAGTTTGGCGGTGACGTCAACTCCTTCGTAGACCGCAAAGACATCTTCGCCGGCTGGAGTGCCGGCCGATACAACTATGGCTCCATTTGCGATTTTGATCCTTCCACTTGCACTGGCGGACAAGTTTCAGGTGGCGCTAACTTCTACTTCCAGGGATTCGGCTTAAATGGTGTCCAGCCATTTAAGGCTGCCGAGCTCTCTCCCGCCTACCAGACCGGTATCGGTCTGTATGCGCAGGACAAATGGCAAGTCACGCCGCGCCTCACCGTCACCTACGGTGTTCGCTGGGATGGCACGCGAAATCCTCAAACGCAATCCCGCATCACCGGCCAGGTGGTCTATGCGGGCGTCGGAGCAGGTAGCCATCTGATCCCAGTTCCGCAGGGCGTTCCCAATGACTACGAACAGTTTGGCCCGCGTGTCGGTGCAGCTTGGAACTTGGGCGGAACTTCCCATCCCACCACCGTCCGCGCCGCGTGGGGCTTGTACTATGCGCAGACTCCCACGATTTTCTTTCCGACTATTGGCTCCTCAAAATCACAAACGCTCTTCTGCCCAACCATTTTTGGCTGCAACCCGGCTAGCGGAGCACCGTACATCTACCCATCGGCTCTCCCCATCAGTGTGGATCAGATGTGCACGCAGAGCGTCATCGGCTGCCCGTCCATCAACTACGTGGATCCGGCATTCAAGAATCCGCGTGTTTCTAACCTTACAGTAGGTGTCGAGCATCAGGTCGCGCACGACTGGACTGTTTCCGTCAACTATGCCTTCATGCATTCCGACCGGCTAAAGACCGGCGGCTTTAGTACTTCCAACTGGCAAAGAAACTTTGTGTCTGCGGGGACCGACCAGTTCGGCCGCACCATCCTGGCCCAAGAACCTGGTGGAGTAGGAACGTGCGCCGCGACCGGAGCTTTGGTCTTTGGAGCGCTTCCTGCGGATTGCACGGTTTCTGTCTTCGGCGATGGCTCACTCGCCAGCTTCAGCCATGGCAACTACCACCAGCTCGTGGTCAGCGCCAATAAGCGTTTCTCCAACCACTACCAGTTCTTCGCCAACTACAGCTGGTCGCGCAACTTCAGCAACGACTCCAGCGAGCGCGATACCGATACCTTTTTCGGCGCGCAGGATCCTTTCAACATCGCCATCGACTACGGCCGCAACGGCCTGGACATTACTCACCAGTTTAAGGCCGGCCTCGTCGCCGACCTGCCGTGGGGCATCAGCTGGAGCAACACGTTCATCGCTCACAGCGGCCTGGCCTACCCGGCATATTCCACCGTGGATGAAAATGGTGACGGCGTCGTTAACCAGTTTTCCAACAATGACCGGCCTGTAGTCACTCTCGGAAGTGGCCAGCCCTTCTTGCTCACACGATATCCCGCGCGCCAGCCCGGGTTCTTCACTTGGGACACGCGCCTCGCCAAGGACTTCAAATGGGGCGAGCGCTACCAGTTCCGCCTGAGCGCCGACCTCTACAATCTGACGAACCGCGGCAACCTCTATTCGAATCCGGATAACAGTGGCTTTGTTCCTGCAGTGCTCACAGCCATTCCCAGGCAGGGCGACGTTTTCAATACTGGAGGCGCGCCATTCACCTACGGCGTCCACGACGAAATCTCCCCCGGCAGCACGCCCTTTGCTGCTCAGTTCGGTTTCCGCTTCCAATTCTGATCCACTGTCCTGGCAGAGAGCACATCGACGCTCTCTGCCAGGGCCTCAACGATTTCCCCGGAGGTTCTTCGTGCCCTTCACAAGAAGAGAGGCCCTCGCCTCCGCTGGCGCCTTGGCCGCTGCCACTCTCTTTCCGTCCGCCAAAGCCGAAGCCCAGGATTCGCGCGCCGTTGCACAAGCGGGCTCCGCTCCCGGCATGGAACCCATCTGCCTCGCCGATTTCGAGCCTCTCGCCCGAGCCAAAATGTCCACCATGGCCTGGGAATACGTCACCGCTGGCGCCGGCGATGAGCTCACCGTCCGCTGGAACAAGGAAGCCTACCAGCGCATTCGCCTCAAGCCCCGCGTCCTCGTCGACGTCACCAAACTCGATACGCGCGTCACGCTCTTCGGCCAGGAGCATGCCTTCCCGATTCTTCTCGCTCCCACCGCTGCCCAGACCTTGACCCACGCCGAAGGTGAACTCGCCACGGCACGCGGCGCTGGCGCAGCCGGCGCGGCCATGGTTCTTAGCTCCTTCTCCACCACCAGCCTCGAAGATGTCGCCGCCGCAGCCAAGACTCCGCTCTGGTTTCAGCTTTACATGCAAACCGACCACGGCTTCACCCGCGACCTCGTCCAGCGCGCCGAAGCCGCCGGCTACCGCGCCCTCTGCCTCACCGTCGACACTCCCATCACTGGCGCGCGCAATCGCGAAACCCGCGCCGACGTCAAGCTCCCGCCCTTGCCCAATTTGAAAGGCCTGAAAATGTCTGGCCCCGTAAGCACCGGCTCGCTGGAGATTTTCAGCAGCGTCCAGGACGCCGCCTTGACCTGGAAAGATGTCGAGTGGCTGCGCTCTTTCGCCAAAATCCCCCTGCTTCTCAAAGGCGTCCTCAATCCCGATGACGCCGACCGCGGCGTCCAGGCCGGCGTCGGCGGCATCATGGTGTCAAACCACGGCGGCCGCAATCTGGACACGACACCCGCCACCATCGACGCCCTGCCCCAAGTCGCCGACAAAGTCGCCGGCCGCGTCCCCGTTTTCGTCGATGGCGGCGTTCGCCGTGGCACCGACGTGCTCAAGGCCCTCGCCTTCGGCGCCAGCGCCGTGCTCATCGGCCGCCCCTACGTCTACGGCCTCGGCGCCGCTGGCCAGGCCGGCGTCACCAAAGTTCTCAGCATCCTCCAGCGCGAATTTCAAATGGCCATGGTCCTCACCGGCCGCA
>Ga0210409_10005930_pt1 | contig 12762 bp, 8 predicted proteins | sample IncBWH17MmetaG_FD_161649 | JGI IMG/M metagenome (GOLD analysis project Ga0210409, IMG submission 161649) | Forest soil microbial communities from Barre Woods Harvard Forest LTER site, Petersham, Massachusetts, United States - Inc-BW-H-17-M | ecosystem: Environmental > Terrestrial > Soil >...
CGCTGGACAGTGATGTGACGTTGCTGGTGACGGTGCTCAAGCCGGTCGAAGCCGAAGTCGATAGCGAAGTCACGTTGCTGTTTGTGGTGCTGAGACCACTGGACAGCGACGTGACGTTGCTGGTGACGGTGCTCAAGCCGGTCGAAGCTGAAGTCGACAGAGAAGAAACACTGCTGTTCGTAGTACTGAGACCGCCGGATAGCGAAGTGACATTACTGGTGACTGTACTCAATCCAGTTGAAGCCGAGGTCGACAGCGATGTAATGCCGGTCGAAGTCGAAGTCGACAAAGACGAAACACTGCTATTAGTCGTGCTCAGGCCGGTAGATGCAGATGTCGACAACGAAGATACATTGCTGTTCGTGGTACTGAGGCCGCTTGACAGTGACGTGACGTTGCTGCGGACGGTACTCAAGCCAGTCGACAGCGATGTAATGCCGGTCGAAATCGAGGTCGACAGGGACGAAACACTGCTATTAGTCGTACTCAGGCCGGTCGAAGCTGATGTCGACAACGAGGAGACGTTGCTGTTCGTGGTACTGAGACCGCTAGACAGCGAGGTCACGTTACTAGTGACCGTGCTCAAGCCTGACGACGTGGACGTTGACAGTGATGTAATGCCGGTCGAAGTCGAAGTCGACAAGGACGAAACACTGCTGTTAGTCGTGCTCAGGCCGGTAGACGCAGACGTCGACAACGAGGAGACGTTGCTGTTCGTGGTGCTGAGGCCGCTGGACAGTGAAGTGACGTTGCTGGCAACAGTACTCAGACCGGTCGATGCAGATGTCGACAGCGAAGAAACATTGCTGTTCGTGGTACTGAGACCGCTGGACAGCGACGTGACGTTACTGGCGACGGTGCTCAAACCGGTTGAAGCCGAAGTCGACAGTGATGTAATACCGGTCGAAGTCGAGGTCGACAAGGACGAAACGCTGCTGTTAGTTGTGCTAAGGCCGCTGGACAGTGACGTGACATTACTAGCGACCGTACTCAAACCTGTAGATGCTGAAGTCGACAACGACGAAACGCTACTACTGGTCGTGCTCAGGCCACTCGACAGCGAAGTGACATTACTATTGGTGGTGCTAAGACCGGTCGACAGAGAATTAATGCTGCTGGTGTGGCTGGACAAACCAGCAGACGTTGAAGTCGACAAGGACGAGACGCTGCTATTAGTTGTGCTCAGCCCAGTCGATGCTGACGCCGACAACGAAGAAACATTACTGTTCGTCGTGCTGAGACCGCTCGACAGTGAAGTGACGTTGCTGGTGACTGTGCTCAAGCCAGTTGAAGCTGAAGTCGACAACGAGGAGACGTTGCTGTTCGTGGTACTGAGACCGCTAGACAGCGAGGTCACGTTACTAGTGACCGTGCTCAAGCCTGACGAAGTGGACGTTGACAGTGATGTAATGCCGGTCGAAGTCGAAGTCGACAAGGACGAAACGCTGCTGTTAGTTGTACTCAACCCGGTCGACGCCGATGTCGACAACGAGGAGACATTACTGTTCGTAGTGCTAAGGCCACTGGACAACGAAGCGACGTTACTCGTGACGGCACCCAAGCCGGTCGAAGTTGATGTAGACAGCGAGTCTACTCTGCTATTGACAGTACTCAAGCCTGACGATGTTGATGTCGACAGCGATGTGATACCGGTCGATGCAGACGTCGACAACGAGGAGACATTGCTGTTCGTGGAGCTGAGACCGCTTGACAGCGAAGTGACGTTACTAGTGACTGTGCTCAAGCCAGTCGACGCTGAAGTCGACAGCGATGTAATGCCGGTCGAAGTCGAAGTCGACAAGGACGAAACACTGCTGTTAGTCGTGCTCAGCCCGGTCGATGCAGACGTCGACAATGAAGACACATTGCTATTCGTGGTACTGAGACCGCTGGATAGCGAAGTGACGTTACTCGTGACCGTACTCAAACCAGTTGAAGTCGACGTCGACAGCGATGTGATGCCAGTCGAAGTCGAAGTCGACAAAGACGAAACACTACTATTAGTTGTGCTCAGACCGGTCGATGCAGACGTCGACAGCGAAGTGACATTACTGTTGGCAGTGCTAAGGCCGGTCGACAGAGAGTTAATGCTGCTGGTGTGACTGGATAGGCCAGTAGACGTTGAAGTCGACAAGGACGAGACACTGCTATTAGTTGTACTTAGCCCAGTCGATGCTGACGCCGACAACGAAGAAACATTGCTATTGGTGGTACTTAGACCGCTTGACAGTGAAGTGACGTTGCTGGTGACTGTGCTCAAGCCAGTCGACGCTGAAGTCGATAGCGATGTAATGCCGGTCGATGTCGAGGCAGACAACGAAGAAACGTTGCTGTTCGTAGTGCTGAGACCGCTAGACAGCGAAGTGACGTTGCTAGTGACTGTACTCAAACCAGTTGAAGTCGACGTCGACAAGGACGAAACACTACTGTTCGTAGTACTCAGGCCGGTAGATGCAGATGTCGACAGCGATGTGATGCCACTCGATGTCGAGGTCGACAACGACGAAACGCTGCTGTTGGTCGTGCTCAGGCCACTCGACAGCGAAGTGACATTACTGCTGGTAGTGCTAAGGCCGGTCGACAGCGAATTAATACTGCTGGTGTGACTAGACAGACCAGCAGACGTTGAAGTCGACAAGGACGAGACATTGCTGTTCGTCGTGCTGAGGCCGCTCGACAGTGAAGTAACGTTGCTGGTGACCGTATTGAGACCAGTCGATGTCGATGTCGACAACGAGGAAACACTGCTGTTAGTTGTGCTCAGGCCGGTAGACAGAGAATTGATACTACTGGTATGACTAGACAAGCCGGCCGACGTTGAAGTCGACAGCGACGAAACGCTGCTGTTTGTGGTGCTAAGGCCGCTCGACAGCGAGGTGACGCCGGTAGAGATCGAACCCGCGACAGTAGATAATTGTGAAACGTTGACCGCATCGGTTTGCGCGGTGCCTGCCGCCACGCCGGTGATAGTCCGATTGCCAACGTTGACCTCGCCGCTCGACGTTTGCGTTGCAGTCAGGCCATATGCCGAATAACCGGATTGCGCACCGACTATGGTTGCTGAATTATTGCCAAGAGCAACGCTGTTCGCGTTGCTTACAATTGCTCCAGTGCCGATCGCGATGCCATTTACAGCCGAGGTGTTCGCGCCATTACCTAAGGCCACGGAGTTGGTTGCTGCAGCCTGTGTATTGGCAGTTTGTCCAATCGCAATCGACTGAGCACCATTGGCCGTTGCACCCGCCACGCTACCGCCATTGCCGCCACCAATGGCGACCGATGACGCTCCAGTTGATACAGCATCATTTCCCAACGCGTAAGCGCCAGTGCCGAAGGCCTTAGCGCCGGAACCGATCGCAGTCGAGCTGCCGCCAGACGCATTAGCAACGGCGTTGTTGCCTATCGCTACGTTATAGCCCGTGCCGCCGCTGGCGCCCGCCTTTGCTCCACTTCCCAAAGCAACATCGGAGGTATTGGAAGCGCTTGCACCGACACCTAACGCCGTCGCACTGCTACCGCTGGCACTAGCGCCGTCGCCAAATGCGGCAGCACTAGAACCACTAGCGCTGGCAGCATTGCCAACCGCAGTCGCATTACCATTGCTGGCGTTTGCTCCATCACCTATCGCCGTCGCACTGCTGCCACTGGCATTCGCGCCATCACCAAATGCAGCAGAGCTAGTGCCGCTGGCGACTGCAGCATTGCCAATCGCAGTCGCATTAGTATTGGTGGCGCTCGCATTAAAGCCGATCGCAGTCGCATTGGTTCCGCTTGCGGTCGCCTTGCCTGATGCGGTCGTGGTCCCGGCACCAATTGCAATTCCGGTGGTGCTGGCCGTGCCGACGGTCGAACTAGTACCGGTATAACTTGCCACCGCCGCCGGCGCATAACCCGCCACCGCCGCCGCGACCGCAATAGCCACCGCGGCTGCCACGGTCGACTTGCTGCGCTTGCCGCGCGCCGCCGTGTTTTCAGAAACGGCTACCCAGCTGCCAAGCGTTTCATTGTAGACGGTGCGATAAATTTTATTCATGACGGGCTCTATGCAAAGGGTGGTACGGCTTGCAGCATGGGATCAGACCATCCGCGCAAGCGAGATCACATGGGAAAATGCCGAAAAATCGGGGACTTAATCGAGGAGAAGCGGTAGCTGCCGGCTGGGCATCATTTACCTAGGGTCTCTAGCGGACCATACTGGTAGCCGACAGGCACCCAGCGTTCGCCCTGCCAGACCAGCGCAACCTTCTCCCAGGCGCGCGCCTTGGCATAACCGGACACAAAGGTGACGCTGGCGAATTCGCCGCGCGGCAAGCTTGGATGGTCGACCTGATGTTCCAGCGCCTGCCAGAAGCGCGAGTCCGGCGCCGGGCCGAACTGGCTGTGCATGCTGTCGATGTAGGTGATCCAGCTCTTCTGATCCGATTGCGCTTTCATTAACGCATTGCTTTGTTCCCACATGCGCGCTGCCTGATTGGCATCGGCCAGGCTCAGCCACTGGCGGGCAACGTCAATTGCCGAGTCGGCGGCGGTGGCCTGTTGTGCCATCGCGGCCGATGAGGTCAGCATGCCGACGCCAATCAGCAACAGCAGCTTGCCCCAATGAACGGCGCGGCTGAACCCGTCCTTGAGGCACGTCATTTGATTTGTTTTTTTCATTTTTCACCCTGAAAATTTGATGTCTCTAGACCACAAAGAACTCAGCTTCATCACACCGGGGAGCCGAGATGCAAGCGTTCCTCTTGCTTGCCTCGTATCTCGATCGAAAAATTTAGAGCTCGGAAACCGGCAAGACTGCCGGGAAATGCTGCCGCTTTTGCGTCTTACTCAAAGTAACAATATTGGACTTTAAGTAACATTTATTGATGCTTTGAATTATTCTTGCCAGCCAATTTGTTGCATGAAAACTACCGGATCACCAGCAGATCCGCTTGGAATTTACCTAGGGTGTTTATTGAAAATCAAGATCCCGCCAGCCGTCCGGCATGCGCTGAACGCAACGCATTCGGCACTTTGCCGTCGTTTCCATTTTGACACCAACAAATGTCCAGATTCGTAATTTACAGAAAGTGCCAAATGTTAATTTCAATTGATATTTATGTCATCTAAATAAGTTCCCTAAAGTCGCCAATAAACAACGAATTTATTCATATATGACGATTGAAAGCATCTCAAGAATCTGCCATTTCTACGCTTTCACGGTGCTCTTGAAATCAGAAAAAATCTGCAAACCCTTATAAATATTGATGTTTTCAAGATATACAAATATCGAATATCTAATTCCTAGAGTTGCTGAAAAACAACTAACTTAAAGAAAAATAGTTGGATGCCTCAAAAATAAAACATACCGTACTGCAATAAAAATACGCTTTTATTTCTCACTGGAAATGATAAATGTGTTTTTCAAAATTGATTATTTGGAATGAAAGACAATGTCCATACGATAGGCTTCGTTGAAGACATGGAAGATAAGGCTGCGCGCGTGAAAATGCTATTTTATCTAGTATTAATGACAATAAATTACACCAAGAATTGAGCATCGACGCAGCCCAAGAAGCTGCTTAACGGACAGACCTGTATGTCCGAACAATGAGAAACATGATTGGGGAAAAATCCTGCGGCGTACGCTGACCACCTGCCGGCAACTGGGAGAAAATGTAAAATCAGCTCCCGCACCGTCCATGCCATGGCGGCGCAATCGGTCCGGACAACAAAAAACCCGCAATCAAAACATCATTGCGGGCTCTGGCTAGGTCAAGCAGCGTTAGCGTTGATTGTCCTGCTCATCCTGTTCTGCTTTTTCAGCTTCCGCTTCGGCCTGGCGCTTTGCTATTTCTTCCGCATGCAACGCCAGCAAGACCGCCCGTGTTTGCGGCGTCTCCAGGCTGATCCGGCCCAGCGCGCCGGTACGGTAATCCTGCAGCAGCGTATGCGCCGCCTTCTCCAGGTCGAGATCGCCGCCCTTGAGGCGGAAGCCGCGGCGCAGCGCCACGCCTTCGATGACGCTGACACCGTCGATGCCATCGGTCTTGATGCCGTAACGGGCAGTCAGCAGCGGCGCGTAACGCAGCAGCAAGGCGTCGGCCAGGAAGGTCGCCACCTCTTCCTCGATCAGCGCATTGCTGCCGATAGCATGGCTGGCGGCCAGCATCAGGCCGTCGCTCGGATGGGCGATCTTTGGCCACAGCATGCCTGGCGTGTCGATCAGCACCATGTTGTTGCCGAGGTACAGGCGCTGCTGCACCTTGGTGACCGCCGGCTCGTCGCCGACAGCCGCCACGCGGCGTTTGAGCAAGGCATTCATCAAGGTCGACTTGCCGACGTTGGGAATCCCCATGATCATCATGCGCAATGGCTTTAGCGGCGTACCGCGGTGCGGCGCCAGCGTCAGGCACAAACCCGGGATCTTGGCGACATCGGATGGTTTCTTGCAGCTCAGGGCCACTGCATGCACATTTTTCTGCGCATTGTAAAAATTGAGCCACGCCTGGGTGGCGGCCGGATCGGCCAGGTCGCTCTTGTTGAGGATTTTCAGGCAGGGACGCTGGCGATGCACGCGCAGCTGTTCAATCATGGGATTGCAGCTTGCTTGCGGCAAACGGCCGTCGAGCACTTCGATCACGAGATCGACCTTCTCCATAGCTTCCGCCGCCTTCTTGCGGGCGGCGTTCATATGACCTGGGAACCATTGTATGGACATGCGTTGTCTTGTCTGACTAAAATAAACCGCTATTGTACGGACTTATTTCGGTTCTACCGCAATCGCGGGCGCAAGCCGTGCAAGGCGAAGTGCGCCAGATCGCCCTCGGCGCCGGGTTGGCGCCTCAATTAATTGCCACAAAACAAGCAAATCATTCCAGTTCCGCCAGCACCTTCATGTGCGCAACCACGCTGCGCCCCAGCGCCGAGAGGTCATAGCCGCCTTCCAGGCAACTGACAATCCGGCCCTGGGCGTGCTCGGCCGCGACTTGCATCACCAGCCGGGTAAGCCAGGTGTAGTCGGCCTCGACCAGCCCCATCTGCGCCATATCGTCTTCTCTGTGCGCATCGAAGCCGGCAGAGACAAAAATCATTTGCGGCCGGTGCGCCTGCAAGGCCGGCAGCCATTGCTCCGTCGCCAGCTGACGCACCGCCTTGCCGTCGCTATAGGCCGGCAGCGGGATATTGACCGCCTTGCCGCCACCCTCCTCGGCGCCGCTGAAGGGATAAAACGGATGCTGGAAAAAGCTCACCATCAGCACCCGCGGATCCTGCGCAAAGATCTCTTCCGTGCCATTGCCGTGATGGACATCGAAATCGACGATCGCCACCCGCTCCAGTCCGTGTACTTCCAGCGCGTGGCGTGCGGCCAGCGCGACGTTATTGAAAAGGCAAAATCCCATCGGCGTGGTGGAGGTGGCGTGATGGCCGGGCGGACGCACCGAGCAAAAGGCATTGTCGACTTCGCCGCCGATGACGGCATCGGTCGCCGCCAGCGCAGCGCCGGCCGCACGCAATGCCGCTTGCCAGCTATAGGCATTGACTGCCGTGTCGGGGTCCAGCGGATAGGTGCCGGTGGTGCCGGCCAAAGCCTGACTGTGCCGGCGCACCAGGGCGATCATGGCGGCGCTGTGCACCCGCGCCAGGTCACCCTCCTGCGCCAGCGGCGCACTGCGGTAATCCAGCAACTGGTCGATACGGCTTGCGATCAGCTGGTCTTCGATGGCCTGCAGCCGCGCCGGCGACTCCGGATGGCCGGCGCCCATGTCGTGCAGCTTGCAATCGGGATGGGTATAGAAAGCAGTAGTCAATTGATCTCGCCAAAAGTCTTGCTGGAAATGCTGATAGTGTACACGTGGCGCCATTCTCGCCGGGATTCGGATAGGCCGCACCGCGCCTGCCGCCGCAGGCGGATCAAATCCGATAAATATTTTCTCAAAGAAACTAGGTTAACGCTGAGGAAGTTTGTATGATTCTCTCTCGGTAATTCCCCTCACAAACACGACGCCATGTTCGCAAAAATTCACGCAGTAGCACAGCAAGTCAGCCAGATAGTGGTCGGCAAGGACCACCAGATCCGCCAGGCCCTGGTATGCCTGCTGGCAGGAGGCCATTTACTGATCGAGGATGTGCCCGGCGTCGGCAAGACCACTCTGGCGCACGCGCTGGCGATTTCGCTGGGCTTGCGTTTCAACCGCCTGCAGTTCACCAGCGACCTGCTGCCAGCGGACGTGGTCGGAATTTCCGTGTTCGATCGCGAGAAGAGCGGCTTCGTGTTCCATCCCGGGCCGGTGTTCACCCAGGTGCTGCTGGCCGACGAGATCAACCGCGCCACGCCCAAGACGCAGTCGGCGCTGCTGGAGGCAATGGAGGAGCGCCAGGTCACGGCGGAAGGCGTGACGCGCGACCTGCCGGAACCGTTCTTCGTCATCGCCACCCAGAATCCGGCGCACCAGGTCGGCACCTTCGCCCTGCCCGAATCGCAGCTGGACCGTTTCCTGATGTGCCTGTCGCTGGGTTATCCGGACGCCACGGCAGAGCGCGCGCTGCTGATGGGCGAAGACCGCCGCACCCTGCTGAAATCGCTGGCGCCGGTGATGCAGGCGGCGGAACTGATCGAAGCCCGCCAGGCCTTGAAGCAGATCCATACTTCCAGCGCACTGGTCGATTATGTCCAGGCGCTGGCGCACGCCTCGCGCCAGAATGGCTTGTTTGCCGAAGGCATGAGTCCGCGCGCCGCCATCGCGCTGCTGCAGGCGGCGCGCGCCTGGGCGGCGCTGGAGGGGCGCAACCACGTGGTCCCGGAAGATGTGCAGGCAGTCCTGGTGCCGGTAGCCGCCCATCGCCTGCGTCCGCTCAAAGCCCACACCGGCAGCACCATGGGCGCGCGCGACCTGGTATTGCAGCTGATGAAGTCGGTCGCAGTCTAGGCTTTCCTCGCGCCATGCTGACGTCCCTGCGCAAGCACATCCGCCACTGGCTGGACCAGTCTTTGTTCCAGCTGCGCGACGCCGAACCGGGCGAAGTGCTGCTGACCCAGCGCCGCGTATTCATCGTACCGAGCCGGCCCGGGCTGGCGTTCGCCTTCATGCTGGTATTGCTGTTCCTGTGCTCCATCAATTACAACCTGAGCCTCGGCTTCGGCCTGACCTTCCTGCTGGCCGCATGCGCAGTCATCGACATGCACCTGACCTTCCGCAACCTGGCCTACCTGCATCTGAGCGCAGGCAAGGCGGCGCCGGTATTTGCCGGCGAAGATGCACTGTTTGAACTGCACCTGGCTAACCGCCGCAAGCATGCGCGCTATGCAATCTGGCTCGGCTTCATCGGCCGCGGCATGCCGGCCCTCGAACGGGCCGCCGACGTGCCGGCGCACAGCGCCAGCCATTTGACGCTGGCCGTGACCACCAGCCGGCGCGGCTGGCAGCCGGCGCCCAGGATACGTTTGCAGACACGCTTTCCGCTCGGTCTGTTGCGGGCCTGGAGCTACTGGCAGCCGGACAGCAAGGCGCTGGTCTACCCGCAGCCGGAGGAATCGCTCTCGACGCCACCGCTGCCGCTTGCGCCCGTCGAAAAAAGCGACGGCAACGGCGCCGCCGGCCACCAGGATTTTGCCGGCATCCGCAGCTACCAGAGCGGCGATTCGCCCAAGCACCTGGCATGGCGCCAGATCGCCCGGCTCGACACCGACCTCGACGTCAAACTCATCACCAAGCAATTCGAAGGCGGCGCCGTCAGCGACCTGTCGATCGATTATGAAGCGCTGCCATACGGCATGCCGGTCGAAAGTAAACTCTCGCGCATGACCCGCTGGATACTGGAAGCGGAAGCGCGTCAGCTGCCGTATGCCTTCCGCCTGGGCGACAATGTATACGCCGCGGCGCTGGGGCCGGCGCATCAACGCGCCTGCCTGCGAGCCTTGGCCTTGTATGAGGGGCCGGTATGACGTTTGCACCCAAAACCGCCACCTTGCAGCAGCTCCGCAGCGAACTGGAAAACAAGCCCTTGTTCCGCATTTCCAGCACCTACGTCAAGACCCTGTCGCGCGACAAGAGCGATACCGTGTTGCTGCTGGGCGCTTGCGCCATGGTGCTGCTGCCGCACTTCCTGCATCTGGCTTGGTGGACCTCGCTGATCTGCGGCGGTCTCTTGCTGTGGCGTGCCTGGATCACCCTGCGCGGCCAGCGCCTGCCACCGCTGTGGCTGCTGATGCCGCTGGCGGCGCTGACCATGGGCGCGGTCTATCTCGATTACCGCACCTGGCTCGGGCGCGATGCCGGGGTCGCCATGCTGACCCTGCTGCTGACCTTCAAGCTGCTGGAAATGCGCGCCCGGCGCGATCTGTTCGTGGTGCTGCTGCTGAGCTTCTTCTTGTTACTCACCACCTTTTTCTATTCGCAGTCGATATTCTCCTTGCTGTGGATGCTGGCCACGCTGGCGCTGCTGCTGACCGCCCAGCTGTCGTTCCAGTACACCGGCACAGTGCCGCCGCTAAGGCAACGATTGCGCCTGAGCGGCGTGATCCTTGCCATGGCGCTGCCGCTGACCTTGATCCTGTTCCTGCTGTTTCCGCGAATCCAGGGACCCTTGTGGGGTCTCCCCGGCGACGCCCATGGCGGCCGTACCGGCTTGTCCGACAGCATGGCGCCGGGAAATATCTCTCAGCTGGCCATGTCCGACGACATCGCCTTCCGCGTCAAATTCACGGACGCTCCGCCCGCCCCGGCCAAACGCTACTGGCGCGGCGCCGTCTTGCACGACTTCGACGGCCGCACCTGGACCCGAGGGGAAATCGGCCGCACCAGTATCGAAACGTCGGGACAATGGCGGCAGATTTCACTCAACGCGCCAAGCAATCCGGGCATCGAGGTGCGCCAGCAGATCACCATGGAGCCGAACGGCCAGCGCTGGCTGTTTGCACTGGAAACGCCACAGCAGGCGCCGTCGCTGGAAGGCATCGGGGTCTTGCTGACGGCGGATCACCAGCTGCGCGCCGCGCGCGCCATCGGCGAGCGCGTGCGCTACGACGTGGTCTCGAATCTCAGTCCGCTGCCGCCATACCAGGTAGATGCCAGGGCCTTGCAGCTGGAACGCACGCTGCCGCCCGGCTTCAATCCGCGCACCCAGGAATTCGCCGCCATCCTGCGCCGGCAATCGGCCGACGACACGGCGCTGGTGAATGCCGTGCTGGCTTTCTTCCGCCGCGAGAATTTCAGCTATACGCTGGAGCCGCCGCTGCTGGGCAAGGACAGCGTCGACGATTTCCTGTTTGCCAGCCACGCCGGCTTTTGCGAACACTACGCCAGCTCTTTCGTGGTGCTGATGCGCGCCGCCGGCATTCCGGCCCACGTGGTCACCGGTTACCAGGGCGGCGAGGTCAATCCGGTCGACGGCATGATGACCGTACGCCAGTCCGACGCCCATGCTTGGGCCGAAGTCTGGCTGCCGCCGCGCGGCTGGGTCAGGGTCGACCCGACCGCCGCGGTGGCGCCGGAGCGGATCGAAACCCAGCTCAGCAATCTGATGCCGCGCTCGTTCTTCGGCGATCTGCTGGGCGCCGCGCCCGGCCAGGAAAACTGGTGGTCGGTCCTGAGCAGCAGCGCGGCGCTGCTGCGCGCCAACTGGGAAGCGCTCGGCAACGGCTGGAATCAATGGGTGCTGAACTACACGCCGGCGCGGCAGATGGGCCTCATGCGCTGGCTCGGCTTCGACCAGCTGGACTGGCGCACCTTGAGCATCCTGATGCTGGCGATCGGCGCCGTCGCGGCCGCCAGCGTCACGCTGCCTTTGCTGCTGGCGCGAAACAAGAGCAGGCCGCTCGATGCGGTATACTCCTCGCTGTGCGCGCAGATGGGACGACGCGGCCTGGCCCGGAACAAGCATGAAGGTCCGGCCACTTATGGCCGCCGCCTGTGCGCCAGCGAGTCGCCGCTGGCGCCGCCGGTCAAGATCGCCGTACAGCGCTTTATCGCCCTGTACGAAGCGCTGCAGTATGGCGCCGGATCCGACAACGGGCCGCACAACAAACCGCCCGCGCATTCAATGGCACAACTCAAATTACTGCTCTCCCAATGTCGATGAAATCAACTGTCCGTCTCCACACCATCGCTCAGCTGTGTTCGCTCGCCCTGGCGCTCAGCGTCAGCCCGAACCTGCTGGCGCAGCAAAGCAGCGGCGGCAAAGCCAGCGCCGCCAAAGTCAGCGTGCGCAAAGCCGCGAATAATGCCGACGACGGCGAAATGGCCAATTTCGCCGACTGGAAAGAGGTTTCCGCATTCATCGACCAGATGGTCGAGAAGCATGGTTTCGATCGTGCTGAACTGGTGACCATGTTCAACAAGGTGCGCTATGTCGACAGCGCCATCCAGCTGATGAAGCCGGCGCCTGCCAGCAAGCCGAAAAACTGGGCGGCCTACCGCGCACGCTTTGTCGAGCCGGTGCGGATCCAGGCCGGCGTCGATTTCTGGAACAACTATGCCGACGCCCTGAGCCGGGCCGAGACGCAATATGGCGTGCCGGCCGAAATCATCGTCGGCATCATCGGCGTTGAAACCGTGTACGGCCGCAATGTCGGCAGCTTCCGGGTGATGGACGCCATCACCACGCTGGCCTTTGACTACCCCAACACGCCGACACGCGATGCGCGCATGGATTTCTTCCGCCGCGAACTGGAAAGCACTTTGCTGTATGCCCGGGAATCCGGCATCGATCCCTTCACCTTGCTGGGTTCGTATGCCGGGGCGATCGGCTGGCCGCAGTTCATGCCGAGCAGCATTCGCCAGTACG
>Ga0210409_10005931_pt1 | contig 12760 bp, 10 predicted proteins | sample IncBWH17MmetaG_FD_161649 | JGI IMG/M metagenome (GOLD analysis project Ga0210409, IMG submission 161649) | Forest soil microbial communities from Barre Woods Harvard Forest LTER site, Petersham, Massachusetts, United States - Inc-BW-H-17-M | ecosystem: Environmental > Terrestrial > Soil >...
TGATTTACTTCAACAAGATGGAGTCGACAATAGCGGACGTGGTTTAGCCTATGCATAAAGTGGCCATTCACAGTGTGGGGATCGGCAAGCGTTATGTAATCGGCGAGCGCGCGCGGTACCTCGCACTTCGTGACGTTCTCGCGAACGCGATGAATGCGCCTCGGCGGCTTTTCGGATGGTTGATAGTCTCGGAAAACAAGACTTAGGATTTAGGCCGCTGCATCCAGTTTGGGAAATGGAACTCCTTATCGAATACTAATCAATTATTTAAAATACAAAATATCGGGCAAGAGCGTCCATTGATTGCTGATGGAGTACGGTCCGGGAATGCATCGATATGTAGGATTGATACTTAGGACTAGATCTCGTACGAGACCGGCATTTCGGAGCCGATCAGATGTGTGCTCTACCGCGATAGCGAGCTGCGGCTTATAGCGAACCAGGACCTCTCTAGCTCCCTGGAGTGCTCGCAATTCGGCGCCTTCTATGTCCATTTTCACAAAATCTACAGACGATAACTCCAACTCTTTCACCATCAAATCAATCGGTTCAACATTGATGGTAATTTCATAAGTATCCCTCTCCGAGAGATTTTCAACGCAGGAACTGTTGGTGGGATGTTTTGGGTCGACTCGGATACGAAGATCGTCGACTTTGTCCCATGCCCCCTTAGCTAGTATTGTTATTTGATTCATTGAACGCTCGGATGCGAGATTTCTGCGGAGGGCGCGGATATTTTCTGGGACGGGTTCAACGCATATAACCTGGCGAGCGCTTAAACATATGGCTTGTTTGGCAAAGAGTCCGACATTTCCACCGATATCCAGTACAACCGAACCGGTAGCGATATGGACAGGGCCACATAGATAAACATTTCTGCAAAACTCATCAATAAGGAATGCGATGTTTTCCAGTATTTGGGTACTCGGCGTGGCAAAATCTCCAAGTGGAGTACGCCAGATTGTGAGGCCCTCTTTTTCTTCGATCACACGTATGTTGCGAATTAGCGATTCAACGTTTGACACCTGTTCATACTCGGGAACGCAGCGTCTTATGGCTGACAACGGATTGTAGAAACGTGGCGAGCCGATCAACGAAAGGATTGCGTTGCGGCCGCGAGGATACACCGGATTACGTTTCATCCACTTAGGAATTAGCAACAAATCGCTCCATTTCGCTTAATTTATAACACAGCTTAATTCTAGTGAGATCGCGCATGCTGCGCCAGTCTTTCGCGATTAAGACCAATGAGACAAATCCGATCACGGCGATGGCAGCGACAAGTAGGCTGCCGGTGTCGTCGTTGACGATCCAGCCTGAGACCGTTCAAAAAAAGGATCCTTGCGCGGCAAATCCTGCGGCTGATCATGATCCCCTCTTTACGAACACAAGCGAATACGAGTTCGTTGAAGGAAAGAGGGAATTACCTATATTTTTGCGATTACCGGCCCGCGCTGTCACGTAAATTGCGCAGCAATAGTCGAAAATATATGCCATAATTTGCCTGTCGATTCTTCTCGATGTCACACGAAGAAGTAGCTCCCTGACCAAGGTTGACTCTCGGATAGTCATGAGCTTGAAGGCGTGGCTGAAAAAATCGAGCAATGTTCTTATCCGAACCTCCTCAATGCTCCTGCCCTCACGAATGCTGTTTCGATGGCTCCTGGCGGCGCCGCAGAACACAGTAGGGGTTCCGTCGACGATAGGCTTGTCGATGCCTCTCAGAAAGCGGCTTGGCCATCAGTGTTATGGCCTGCGCTCCTCGATCGTAAAAACAAAACCCGCTCAGGAACTATTTTACCTTCGGCTGAATAACCCTTTTGCTACGACCTTGTGTTGGGCAAGAACGAATCAATCATCGGGGAATAGCTCTCAGAAAATATTATAAGAGGCATGACAATTATCGACGTAGGGCCGAGCATTTGGCTCTATACCTTACGCATCGCGGCATTGATCGGCGCTGCAAGCGGTTCCGGCCGTAGCAAGGGGGAATTCTGGATGTTCGCTTTCGCCACTGGATGGATTGAAGCTGATGATCGGTGTCATCGAGGGTTTCCGATGGGCGATTACCGGCAGGGGAGGCCGCCCGACTTGGTGCTTTTGGCATCCGCCGGCATGGTGTTTGTGATTCTGTTTGGCGGATTGCTTTACTTCAACAAGATGGAGTCGACGATAGCGGACGTGGTTTAGCTGATGCGTAAAATGGTCATTCACAGTGTGGGGCTCGGCAAGCGCTATACAATCGGCGAGCGCGCGCGGTACCTCGCACTCCGTGACGTTCTCGCGAACGCGATGAATGCGCCTCGGCGGCTTTTCGGATGGAACCGTCGAAGCAGCAACAATCGCAGCCGTGAGCAGCTCTGGGCGCTTCGCGACGTTTCCTTCGACATTCAGGAAGGTGAGATCGTTGGCCTCATTGGCCGCAATGGAGCTGGCAAGACCACGCTGCTCAAGCTCCTTTCACGCGTCACACGTCCGAGCATCGGCTTCGCCGATGTTCATGGGCGCATGGGCAGCTTGCTTGAGGTCGGCACGGGTTTCCATCCCGAGCTCACGGGCCGCGAGAACGTTTTCCTGAGCGGGGCCATTCTGGGTATGGGAAAGCGTGAAATCGCGAAGAAGTTTGACGAGATTATAGCATTCGCAGAAGTGGGGCAATTTATCGATACGCCGCTCAAACATTTCAGCACAGGCATGCAAATGCGTCTGGCTTTCGCCGTCGCTGCTCAGCTTGAACCCGACATTCTATTGGTAGACGAGGTGCTGGCGGTAGGCGATCTAGAATTCCAGAAGAAGTGTCTTGGAAAAATGAGCGAAGTGTCCAAGGGCGGTCGCACCATCGTGTTCGTAAGTCACCAGATGAGCCAGATCCGGCGGCTGTGCGAACGTGTGATCTGGGTCGACCGGGGCGTCATCAAGCAGGACGGACCGACCCTCGATGTCGTCTCCGCCTACGAGAGGGCTTTCACGGACCGCGCCGAGGTGCATACACAACAGGAGACTGACGGCCATGGTATACAGTTTCTCAAATGGGAGTTCGTCGTTGAGGATGATGCGCCGTCAAACGTTCTCCAGCATTTTGATCCCGTTTCCTTCCGTGTGGTGATCCACTTGCCGGAACCAATTCTGAAGGGAAGCTATGCAATCCTGCTATTTGACGATGCCGGAAGGATCATCTGGCATGGGCTTTTCGAACTGTCCGGATTGCAACCCGGCATATTTGAGTTTCTCCATCATCTCCCCATGCTCCCTATCAAGCCGGGTGCATATCGCTGGAAAGCAGGAGTTTACGACGGCCATCAATGGACTGATGGATGGTGGGCGCTTCCCGAGCTGGTGGTAGGAACCAAACCCACGTCAAACACTGGGGACGAATTCCAGGGCATCCTGAATTTGCCTTGCGAGATGGAGGTCCGAGCGTTCGATCCTCGTCGGAAATGACAATGCAGAGGTAGCGTCCACCTGTGAGCAAGCTACAATACCTTCGATGAAATCATTGCTGAGCAACTCTTGCAACATAAAGGATTTGCGCACCAAACAAGCCCGGGGCCAGCCGGGAAGCCCATGGATCCAGGAGCCGGCCGAGCGCTGGGAACAAACGCCTGACAAATGGAAGAGGAAGGTCGCCGTCCCCGAGGGTTGACAAGACCTCAAACCCGTTGGACCGCAGCAGCTCCATTCCACTGTGAAACGTGTAAAAGCGCACGTGCGTTTCGTCCATGATTCCGGTGGGCTCGTATTTAAATTCGCCGAACAGAAACTTCATTCGCAGCCTCCAGTAGAGCACGTTTGGCAGGGCAACAATAATGCGCCCGTCAGGACTGAGCAGCCGGCGAGCATCGTGAAGGGCGACCTCTGGCCGAAGGAGATGCTCAAGCACGTGCGAAAAGACGACGAGATCGAACGGCCCGCCCGTCTCCTTCGGAATGCCAGAATTCAGATCACCCAGCAAGACAGCATCGCAACACTCCGATGCCATCTCCAGTTCGCGAGGACTCACGGTGATTCCGGTGACCCGCCAGCCCTTTTGGCTCAATACGCGAGCGTTACCCCCTGTTCCGCAGCCACAGTCCAGGGCGGCACCCGCCGGAAAGTGGGTTATCAACTGCAAGAGAGGCCGATTGCTGCCCGCATAGATTCGCTCGTTACAAACTGAAGGAGTCGATACTTTAGTCATGCTCTGCTCGAAGGTCTCTGAGTCGGCCTTCCTACGTCGTCCACGTTATCACCGTCTCGCTTTCACCTATTACTGTCTCGCGGCAATGCCGTTATCGCAGAATTCTACGGTCCGAATCTCCGGAAGAGAGGAAATCATTCAAGTCCCGGACTGAGCAATCTCTCGTTCTCTTTCCGGTCCGAACATCTTGTGATTCCGAATCATTGGAATCATACGATACTACGCCGGATTTCCCAGACAAGCTCCTACCAGCAAAGGCTAAGGCGATATTTACCATTTTCTGATATGAGCAGACTTTTTAATATGGCAGTAGTGCGTTTTCTCTCTCAGGCGACCAAAGTGGATCGAGTGCTGCATGATGGAGTCGACCACAAGGTCGGCTGTACGGTGCTCTTTGCGCATCTCAACACGGGCCACATCAAGGGGTGCACCACTTGAAAAAACGCGGATGCCCACAGCTCGCCGAAGATTGTGAGCGCCTAAGGCGCGTGCTGAAATCGTGGCCGTGCGAAAAGTTTCTGAATAGACTCGATAATTACTTCGATCCGGGAGGGGAATATCCCGCCAAAAGTGGAGGAGCGAACCCCTTTGTTGATTCCGATGGAGCTGCACCCGCAACGACTCGGGACGCAAACGGTCGCGCGGCAAAGGTAAAGTATCTGCTGTTTACTGCTGTTTCTCGACGCATACCCGTGGCTTGCTCGATGCGCCGTACGGGCCATCCGAGCTTCCCCAATGCCAAGACTTGTTGTTTTTTCTTCTTCGCTCAAGACATTGCTCATGCCGAAAGAGCCTATGAGGGCTCTCGTCGGAGTCAGTGTCGCGGACTCTCTCGTTGGCCGGTTCTGGGTGACCAATGACGTTGAAGGTTGAAACGCATCACGGAATGGAAACATTTACAATCTCATATCGTTGGGTACGATGTGCTCTAAAGCTCGATAGAATCTGACCTAGGACGTCAGGACGATACCGGGTTACCAAGCGCGATGGGCAACTGCGGAGTGTCCTTTGACATTAACCCTCGTGTTTAACGCCGATTTCTTCCCGAATGTCAGAAGCTCGTGGCCGAAACGCCGGATCGAGAAAGAAGTCCTCGCCCGGTCGATTGTGGCTCCATACTCGATTGGATCGTCGGAACCGCAGAGCTTGCGGCAATCGCTTAACGCTCAACCAAAGCGATTCGAGGTCAAGAAAAGCGAGCTTGAATCGGAGCTTGATCGAATTTCTCAGGAATCGGTCAATCCTGGCCAGCACAGCGAGCAAGACGGATCTCCATCGAAAGTACTTCGCGGCAACCATGATACAGTTCGAGGAGCTCCATACGTAACGCCTTTTGCCCACAGTGGTTCTCACCGCGGGCAGGACGTTTGAATTCGACATCCCCACCGCATGAAAAACTTTTGCCTCTGGCACCGCTACGCAATACCAGCCCCTCTGCCACGCGCGAATGCACAGATCCACATCCTCGAAGTCAAGGAAGAAAGACGTATCCCAACCACCAATCTCTTCGTATACGGACCGGTCGATCATCATCGCGCCTGCACAAGCCATTGCCGTCAGCTCGCCACTTGCGATGTGGGGCGACTGTTCGAACTTCCAGGTCGGCAGCACGGAACCAGGATCCCATTTGCGCTTCACTCGCGTACCCATGTGAGTCACCTTCGACCCGTGATAATCCCACTCCCAAGGATCGGCAATTCCGATTCGCCTTTCTCGCGATATCTGCTTCCCGAGGCTATAGAGGCAGTCAGGATCGAACCACATATCTTCGTTGCAAAAGAACAAATTCCCGCACGCTGCTTTCGGGACCCCTGCAGCATAGCCGGCCGCTAGGCCCAACTCTGGAGGCGCATGTACGACGGTAATGCCCGACTGCTGGCTCAGAATTTCCAACGACTTGTCCGTGCTGTGACGATCGACAACGATGATTTCTAGAGTCACGCCGCGCTGCGCGCGGAGCGAGCTGAGCAGTCTTGGAAGGAACCGCTCACCGTTGAAGTTATTTGCAATTACAGATACCGACATTTGAGGGGGCATTGTAGTCCTACTTGGTTACGCGGACCACGATGCAGGTAGCCTTTTTCGGACCTCGATGCTGGGGAACGTAATGGGTGCCAATTTTGGGGAGTTCCTGACCCAAGCGGCCATGCGTTTCAATCCTTCCTCAAGGCCCACGGGTTGTGTATCCCCGAACACTCGTTTTACGCGCGAATGCTCGGAAAACGCATGAGTGACCTCGTTACGAGCGTCGAGGTGCACGACCTTGCAAGGCTTTTCCATAGCGCTTGCCACGTATTCGGCAAGACGAAGCACGGTGCAGGGTTCTTCCGCTCCAAGGTTGAACACGCAATTTCGCGCTTCCTTGACCAGTGGCGACCTCGCGATCACTGGCGCAACGTCATCGATGTAGGAAAATGCGCGGGTTTGAAGGCCATCTCCGAAAATCGTCATGGGTTCGTTCCGTAACAACTGGCTCATGAAGATTCCTATTACGTTGCGATAACGGTCCGCGATGTTTTGCCTGGGACCGTAGACGTTGTGCGGTCGAAAAATGATGAACTCCATCCCGAACATATCGTGCGCTGCCTTTAGATCTAACTCGACGGCTAGCTTGGATATCCCATATGGGTCCTCTGGGCTCGGAGACAGATCTTCTGTCATGGGCAGTTGGTTCTTCCCGTAAACGGCGATCGACGATGTGAACACAAAGGTCTTGACCTCATGGATCAAGCTCTGGTTGATCAGATTGACGCTCGCTCCCAAGTTGGTCTCATAGTTGTAGTGGCGGATAAAGTGCGACAGCCCTTCTGCTGCGTAGGCAGCGATGTGGTACACGTGGTCGATGGGACCGTTGTTCCATAACTGCTTTACAAAATCCTCAGACCGAAGATTACCCTGAACCCAAATCGCTCCCGGCGAAACGTTTTCGCGGTAACCGCCGGAGAGGTCATCGGTCGCTATCACCTCGAAGCCTGACCTCAGGCAATGCTCAACGACGTGGGATCCGATAAATCCGGCAGCGCCAGTAACTAGGACCCGTTCTTTATGCATAGTTGCTGCCGGACCCGCCAGTGCTCGGCAGCTCTAGACAGGTCTTCATTGAAAAATAGGAGCATGACATAGTCTGATATTTGAAGAATTTTGCGCGGCAGGGTCTTCTTCGCAAGGGGATTGCGACCATGAAGACCTATCATCGTGTCCTCCCCTCAATTCTATAAGACCCGCAGCATCATCATTATTCTTTAAATTATTCTAGCAGATTCGGTTTTTTCTGCCAGTTGGGAAAAGTCGAAGCAAATCTTACTCCGAAGATGTCCACATCCTCCAAACGGCAGCGTTTGTGGTTCGCAAGGCATCAGGTCGGAACATGGCCTCTTCGTGTGATCTGTGATCCTCGAACATAATTGCGCAAACTATGGTTCGCTGTCGGGCGATAGGAGGGCGAAAAAATCAAGTTCGAGCCGCGGGTGGTCACATTAAATCGAGATAATATGTGGGAACCGCAGACAAAGTAGGTGGAAGGCGCAGGCACACACAGGTGTCTGCAGCGCTCGCGTCGCCCATGAAGCACTGGAGAACTTTTTACGTAACGAAGCTCCCTTGTGTCGAGAATTTTGAGGCTCCGATGGAAATCTATCGGCTTATTTTACCTTTCTGCTCGCATCCGCGTTCGGCAACTCAGAACCAGACACTGACTCCGCAAAAACCGCGCTGTCGTTTTGCGCGAAGCTCCCTGAGCTTCCCCCCAGTGTCGTGGAAACGCCTCGGGTAGAATGCTTGGATGCCAATTGGTTCACGTGGTTGACGGAAGCTCGGCAGATCGTGGAGACTTGGCGTGGTGTTTACAAGAAGAGTTGGCCTCCCGAAACGATTTTGGGCGGCATCATGGAGAATCATGGTCATGGTCATGGGCTGGCCGCAGTAAAATGACGCGGCGGATACTCATTCTTACAATCGAACCGCCTGAGCAGGGCGGTGGGATGGAACATTTTATTCGAGTGCTGGCAAATGGACTCCAAGCTAATGGCTATTTGGTTGAATTCTTCCATCGGGACAATTGCCTGCCCGCGCGATTGCGTCAACTGTCAAATCGGTTCGCACGGTACGCAACGGATGCACTTTTGGGATGGTATGTTGGCAGACGCGTACAGAAAGTTCTCGATGACCAAGTGGTAGCTATCGTATCGAATTCCACTATAGGTTGGTATCCGGTGCGAGGTTTACCCAGGGCTGCGAAGAAACTTCACTTCTGCCATGGCACCTATCGAGGCCAAGCCGAGGCGACCCGCCGCCTGCTTGCTTGGAGAGGCTATCTCAAAATGAAATGGTGGGATTCCATGGTGCTGGAGAGGGCCAGCTGCCGGGGCAATTTAACGCTTTGCAACTCTGACCAGACCAGGGAAGAGGTGAAACTGTTTTTTGACCGCGAAGCTCCTACGGCCTATTGCCCACTCGATACAACGCATTTCAGGCCGATGAACCGTTTAGCTTGCCGCACGGAACTTGGCTTATCTGACGATAAACCTGTAGGTTTATTTGTAGGCAGCCTACAACCAGTTAAGAATTTCTCGTTGATGCGGCAACTTATTGAACAGCTTCCGCAAGTTAGGTGGCTACTGGCGTTGCGGGGAGAGGTTCCTCTTGATATGGAGGGAAATGCGAATCTCCACGTCTTTCAGGATGTGTCCCACGAGCAATTGCCAAGGCTGTACGGTGCGGCGGATTTTTCTGTTTGTCCTTCGATATATGAGTCTTTTGGATTAGTGGTTGCGGAGGCGCTCGCCTGTGGCACACCAGTCATTGCGTCGCCCGGCGGTGCCAGCCGCTTGTTCCTGGGCCAACCGCCGCTCAATCGCCTGCTAATCTCCGATCCCTGCTCTGTAGCGGAGTTCCGAGCGGCGGTTCTGGAAGTTCTCTTTGAGCCAGACTTCTTCCGGCAATTAGTTCTCGAACGCGTGCGTCCGCAATTGGAGGAACTCATGGCACCGGTGAATTGGCTCCGCCGATTTGCGGATATCACCGGATTATGAATAGAGGCGTGGGAACGTTGAAAATTCCGAAGAGGATATAGGTTGGTGCATCTGAAAACAGTTCCGATCCCGCAGCGAGGTTTGTGCCGGGTGTGTTTCGACTGGTCGTTCCACAAACCGACACTTGCGAAGCTAGTTCGGAGACCGTTACCGTATCACGGGGAGACTGTAAGGACTCATGAACGCGCGCACGAAGGGAATTCTATCTTCAGACCATTCATGCCTTCACCCGACCGGATCCGGGTCCCGTGGGTGTATAGGCGCGCCCGCCATCCTCTTTTTGTTTAACGTTGTCCGTCACCAATTGCTGAATTTGTTTGCGACTCGAAGTATTTTGGCGGGTGATTCTCAACAGAATACGCAACCGATCTCGGGACAGATGATGGCTCCAACGAATTATTCTTCCAGATGGTGTAAGATCATCGAGTTGTGACTGCGTCATAGCGGAAACGGAGAGGGCCAGACGTACCCGTGAATATCACGACTTCCGTCATCATTACCGCCCATAATTACGCCCGATTTCTTCCACGCTGTTTGAAGAGCGTGTTAGAGCAAACTCAGCCGGCCGATGAGATTATTGTTGTCGATGATGGTTCCACGGATCAAACACCGGCAGTCGTGTCTTCTTTTCCAACTGTGCGTTACATCTGGCAGAACAATGCGGGAAAGGCCGCGGCATTTAACCGGGGCTTTAACGCTTCGGAAGGAGATCTGATCTGTCATTTAGACGCAGATGATTATTGGCTGCCGAAAAAACTTAGGCGCGTTACTGAAGTCCTATCGCGAAGTGAAGCAGGCGGTATCACCCACGATTCATTTATTGTGGATCAAGACGATAAATACTTATACGGAAGCGAGCAAGCGACAGAACACAATCCAGCGACTCGCCGTTTTTCCTTTAGGGAAGTTCTCCTTATGCATTTTGTCTATCGTCCCGGAAACACAATCACAGGCAACGTCGGAATCATCAACACGATTTGCGCCTGGAAAGAGGCTGTCGCGGATATTTTCGATTTGCCGGCAGAGCTTGGGCTTGCGGTCGATGGGGCAATGTTGCTCGGTGTAGCTCGACGCGGGTTGGTTTATCTTCCCGAAAAACTATCCATCTACCGCCATCATGGCAACAACTGCTTCGTAGGCAATGCTGCAAGTCACCAATCTCAGCGTCGGCTCTTCGAGTGGGTTCCGAGCATTCCTGGTGCTACGTCGAGTGAGGTCAAGAGCCTCTCGGAAGCCTTAGTGGTGGAAATGGAAGTTCAGTCTGCGCTACGCAGGAATGAAAAGCCGCTTAGCACCGCTTACAAAGCTGCGGTGCTTAATATCAAGCTGCTCAACCTGGGGCTCGTACCGAATTGGAAGCACTTAGCCACCCCAGTAGGATGCTTACTTCAATGGGAACGAATACGGAATGCGCTGTTTCATGCTTCCTAGCTATCGCACGCATCGTCTGAACGCATTGAAAGCGCACGCTCATAATATTCTGTGATGGCAAACGCGATTGCGTCGTCTTGGCGTCAGTTTCACTCACAGCCGACCTTCAACATTTAGATTTTCTCGCGGTAATGCTCTCACGGATCGTGTTTCGCACTCTTCCCCAGCGACCAATTATTTGTACGAAGTGTTTTCCAGAATTATTGGCATGGAGTTTGGGATCATACTTGGACGCGCGCGGTAGGAGAACATTTCCATATTGTTCTTCCGTTCTTCCGGTTTGCTCATTCTGGAGCGATTCTCTTCCAATCGGCAGGATCCGTTCCACGCCCTGCTTTGGATCTTGTCGTCGAGCGGTATTGCGTGTTGCTTTCGGCGCTGCTTCCGCCTATTTGGGGGTTCCCGACTATCAGACTGCCTACACAGCATCCCATGATCGGGTAGAATCGCTGTTTTTGGGGCAGTAAAATAGCAAAGTATAATGTCCGGCCAGTGGCGCATGGCGAAGTGTAGGTGGGCGAGGAAGGTTGCCCTTTGGGGGCATATCGGGAAGTGTCGACTTGGGGAATAAGTGGACACTTTGGAGCGAGCAGTCGTTAGGAGGGAGCGGCGGACACGGCGGCGTTCGGAGGCGAAGAAATGACCGATCGTCGAGGAGACCTTGGAGCCGGACGCGTCGGTACCGCGTGTGGCGCGGCCGCATGGAATGAACGCCAGTCAGGTTTTTCACCGGCGCCGGTAGTACCGGTTGCTGGCCGAAGTCACTGATCGTCAACGTGGGTCATCTCGTGTCTGATTACCGCGCCCCATCCACGCTAATTCGCTAATTCACAGCGTCGCCGGTCTTCGAATCGTAGTGTGGTGGTTACAAGGTTACAAGTCCCTGCCGAGAAAAGAATTTCAGAATTTCATTGAGATGCGCGTTGTTATGCCCACTCAAGTTTGGCGGCGTCAAGAACATTCGGTCCGCTTCGGTCCGACCTACCGGCTTGCCGATCTTGTTTACCTGAGACCAATTCTAACCCGGTGCCGCGCTGCTGATTCTCGGGGTAGGAGCGCCTGCCAATTTTGAGCGCCTTCGCACGAGTGACAAACGCAAAAACAAGGTTAGGAAAGATCTATTTGATAGTTACCAAAGGATGCCCCGGCATATTGCAAATCGAACCGACCGGGCAAGCCGAGTCTACCGAGGTCATCGTGCTCGCGAATTCCAGCACCTCATTGTCAGAGAGTGTGCCGCTTGGGATGATATAAAGTACGGGACCGTAAACCGTGATTGGAGAACTGGAAGAAAACTGAGCGCAATAGCCTACCGGCACAGCAGTTCCACCTGAAATCTTCTCGGCCTTCCATTCCCACTGCCACTGACCGTCGCCTTTCATCTGTCCGTCATTTTGGGCTTTGTAGCTGGTAACAGGAGTCGGGTACCCGCAAAACGCTAACGCAGTCGCTCCTAGAGGCCTACCTCCTTTGACCCATGCACCAGCGATAATCCAGTCTCCTGCTGTCGGCGTATACCAAGCCCCGCAGGAAGGACTTGTCAAATGGAGATCTTGAAATCCCGTCGCTGGCGCAGTCGTGGCCATTCCGGCGTAGGAGCCGCCAAACGGGTCAGCCTGTCCTAGCATTATTTTGTTCCTTGGATCGCCAGTCGTCCAAAGAGCAGGATTGCTGGCTGCTAAGTTCGCAAATCGCACAGGAACTAAACCGGCAATACGTCTTGCGACGTCCGTTTCACCCACCACATATCCATTGAAAAATCCTACTTGTCCAAGCTGGATGGGGCTAGAAACAGAAGATCTGAAAGTTGCATTGTGTTGGCCAAGAACAATGGCTGGTCCTTGGATCATGTTGGCACTTATTACAACCGGGCCAGGACCTGAGCCGTCATTCTGGACAGTAGGGCTTGAGGAAGGGCCACCATCAGCGCTTTGTATGTTGGAGACGACCGATTCCATCGCCCCATCCCAAGAAGTGAACCAGATCGTAGGGGGAATAGGATGGATAGAGTCGCCTTCCTGGGTAGCATTCGTTACGAACAGACTGCCTCCGTTGGCTCCGGGGATGAACTTGATTCCGCCGCCAGCGAGGTTAGTATCGGTAATATGGATGAGTCCATTGC
>Ga0210409_10005932_pt1 | contig 12756 bp, 9 predicted proteins | sample IncBWH17MmetaG_FD_161649 | JGI IMG/M metagenome (GOLD analysis project Ga0210409, IMG submission 161649) | Forest soil microbial communities from Barre Woods Harvard Forest LTER site, Petersham, Massachusetts, United States - Inc-BW-H-17-M | ecosystem: Environmental > Terrestrial > Soil >...
CGCTCCAACGCAGCTAGGCCCCGCCCGATGAGCAACTGATCCCATCGCGAGCGGTCTTGATCCAGTAGCAGTATGGGTTCACCGGACGGACTTACCCGAGCCCCGATGCGCGACGCCTGGATTTCCATCAGCGCGACAAGTCCGTGAACCTCCGGCTCGTCCGCGGCAAGCTCCGCCAATATGCGTCCAAGGCGCAAAGCATCTTCGCAGAGCGTTGGCCGTAGCCAGTCATCGCCTGCGGTGGCCGTGTAGCCCTCGTTGAACACCAGGTAGATGACCTCAAGCACCGACGACAATCGCGCGGCTCGCTCGGCTCCCCGTGGCATCTCGAAAGGCACATGCGCCTCGGAGAGCGCCCGTTTCGCTCGCACGATACGTTGGGCCACGGTAGGCTCCGGCACTAGAAAGGCGCGTGCAATCTCATCGGTCGTGAGGCCGCCAAGCAATCGCAGCGTGAGCGCGGCGCGCCCCTCGGGAGAAAGCACCGGGTGACACGCGGTAAAGATCAGTCGCAGCCGGTCGTCGCCAATGTCATCGTCGATTGCGGCTTCCAGGTCCGACACGGCCCTCTCCTGCCGCGCCTCTAGCTCGCGGCTAAGCTCTCCGTGCTTACGCTCCAACAATTTCGCGCGGCGAAGGCGATCGATGGCTCGATGTTTCGCGGCGGCCATCAGCCATGCGCCCGGATTGTCCGGGATGCCCGAATCCGGCCATTGTTCCAGCGCGGCAACCAGCGCATCCTGCGCGAGTTCCTCGGCGAGACCCACGTCCCGCACGATGCGCGCCAGCCCCGCGATGATTCTCGCGGACTCGATTCTCCAAACTGCATCGATGGCCCGATGTGTATCGGTAGCGCTCATGAATACCGATGACACCACGTTCGATGGGTGAGCGCAAGACGTCTGACTGTACAAGCGGCAAGCGAACCCAAGAACACAGCCGGAATCGCTGTGCCACAATTCTCCGCCCCGCCGTTTGTAGGGGCGGCTTTACGCCGCCCTCTTGGGTCTTCCCGGCACCGAAGGCCGCAGCCGCCGTTTGTAGGGGCGGCTTTACGCCGCCCTCTCGGGTCTTCCCGGCACCGAAGGCCGCAGCCGCCGTTTGTAGGGGCGGCTTTACGCCGCCCTCTTGGGGTCTTCCCGGCACCGGCGCCCGCAGCCGCCGTTTGTAGGGGCGGCTTTACGCCGCCCTCTTGGGTCTCCCCGGCACCGACGCCCGCAGCCGCATTGTTACGGCTTGGGAGCGTAATCTTCTGGCCCGAAGATTTGCCGCACTTCGGTCTCGCCTTCCCAGCCGGGCCAGTGCGTCTTGTGCAGTCCCATGAAGCCTATCGCGCTTTGGATCGCTTCTTCTCTCGACTTGAACTCGAGAATCGCAAACCCGCCTACGATTTCCTTGGCTTCGGTGAACGGCCCATCGATCGGCGTCACTTGCCCTTGAGAAAGCCGCACCCGCGTACTGATCGCCGTTGGCGCCAGCCCGCCGCTAATGACCATTGCGCCGTTCTTGATAGCCTCTTCGGAAATCTTGGTCATCGCGTCCATAAACGCCTTGGGCGGAGGACCGGAGTTTTTTTCAGCGTGCTTGACCATCATCATGAATCGCATCGTTATTTCTCCATTCTGGATTTAATTTGCGAACCAGGGCTCCCGGACATCTTTATCGAGCGGAATCTCGGCTCTAACTACGCGTCGAACGGCCACCAACGAAATCGACAGACGAAATCACTTTATCGCGCAAAATCCGCGGCTTCCCGCACCGGCCGAATCTCCACCTCGGTCTCCTGGTCGAACGGCGCGCGCTTCAGCCATTCCACCGCTTCCTCGATGGACTTCACCTGCCACATCCAGTAGCCGCCCACCAATTCCTTGCTCTCGCTGAACGGGCCGTCAATAATCGTCCGCTTCTGGCCGGAAAATCGCACCCGCTTGCCTTTGGAACTCGGATGCAATCCATCGCCCGCAAGCAGGATGCCCGCTTTGATCAATTCGGCGTTGAATTTCCCCATTTCCCCCATCAGCTTCTGACTGGGCAGGTCGCCCGCTTCGGATTCCTTGCTCGCCTTTACAATCACCATGACTCTCATCATCTTTCTCCTCTACTTCAGACTCGAGCCGTGTGGCGGTCGGCTCCGGCAGGGTGAATCCTGCCCGGCTGAACCTTGCTCTACTTACGCGTCGAACGGCCACCACCGAAATCGACATCTTCGACGTTTATTCTCAAATTATTTGCTGGGGGTGGACGAACCTTCGGATTTTGACCTCAAGCTCCAACGCAGCAATCCCGTTCCTGCGGTGAGCAAGAGCAACACCCAGAATGATACCAACATCCGCTGCAAATCCTGCAAAAACACCTGGTGATCGAACAGGCAAGTCTGTAAAGTCTGTAACCCTGCCTGCACAAGGACGCAAGGAATCGCCTGAAGTGCCGCTCCAACCAGTGCTCCAAACGGGCAGCCGGCCTGGATAGTCCTTACATCCGTGCTCGCCAACAAAAGCAGAATCGCAAGCCCAACCAGAGCCGCTACTACAGCCAATTTGAGCTTTCGTAAGTTTGTATTTCCCGTCGCCATGTCCCTCTCCCGCGTGCTAGTTCTCGCCTTCACTTACACGTCGGATGAGCGAACAGGAAATCGACAACCTTTGCGGTACTGGCCGATCTTTAGATCGCCTTTTTAGGAGGCTGGGGCTTCAGCCCCAGCGTAAGTTGTGTGCTCTCAATTAGGGCTTTAGCCCCTGAAGAAAGGCTTTAGTGTTTTTCTGCAGCCTGTTCACTCGTGCCATAAGCGCTTCCGATTCAACTGGGCTTCAGCCCTTGGAGGAACAAAGCTTGTGAATTTTTCTGCCACGTGCAGGCCCGGAGGAACAATCAAGTCCTGACTCCAAATCCCCAACAACACCGCAGCTTTCGCCTTTTCACACAGATTTAGCCAACCACCGAATTCCCGCATCCCCCACATCGCATCGCTGGGGAACCACTCTTTACAACCGGCTCGGCCCCGTGTTATCACTCTCCGCAAAGCTGTTCCCCTCGGATAACCGCGGCGGTCGGAGGTACCCCAAATGATTCCAGAATCAGCCTTACGCGAATTTCGTCCCGCGTTGCGCGGCCAATTGCTATTTCCAGGTGAACCAGCCTATGAAGAGGCTCGCAAAATCCACAACGCCATGATCGACCGCCATCCCGCCGTTATCGTGCGCTGCGCGGGAGTGGCGGACGTGATGGCGGCCGTCAAATTTGCACGCAAGCAAGGCATTCTCACCTCGGTGCGCGGGACCGGTCACAACGTCGCTGGCATCAGCCTGTGCGATGACGGGCTGGTGATCGATCTTTCCGCCATGAAAGGGATCCACATAAATCCTGTCGCGCGCACGGCACGCGTCGAGCCGGGTGTCACTTGGGCAGAGCTAAATCATGATCTGCAAGCCTTCGACCTGGCTGCCACCGGCGGCTACGTGGGTACCACTGGAGTTGGCGGCCTCACGCTAGGTGGTGGACTGGGCTGGATGGTACGTAAACATGGCTGCGCTCTCGATAATCTCCTCTCCGTTGATGTCGTCACTGCGCAAGGAGAACTGCTCACCGCCAATGCAACCGAAAACCCCGATCTGTTCTGGGGCATTCGGGGAGGTGGCGGAAATTTCGGCATTGTCACTTCTTTCGAATTTAAGGTTCACCCAGCCGGAACCGTATTGGCGGGACTGGTGATGCATCCGCTGTCCAAGGGCCGCGAACCATTGCGGTTCTGGCGCAAATATGAAGAAACCGCCGCGGAAGAAATGAGCAACAGTCTCGTGGTTTTCACGGCCGCGCCGCAATTACCAGTTCCAGACACGTTGCGCCGTGAACCCATTGTCGCGATTGGTGGAGTCTGGGTCGGGCCTCTTGACCAAGGCGAACGCGCACTCAGGCCCTTGCGCGAATTTGGTCCTCCGGCTGCCGACATCTACCAACCTATGCCGTACAGCGCGGCGCAGACTATGGCCGACTTCCTGTGGCCCAAGGGATTTCACAGCTATTGGAAATCCAGCTTCCTGAAATCTTTGAGCGACGCAGCCATCGATACCATTCTCGATTCCTATGCCAGGACTCCCTCGCCAATGACCGTCGTTGTGGTCGAGCACGACGGCGATAGTGCATGGAGCCGCGTGCCCGACGACGCCACCGCATTCGGACACCGCGGCTGGCCGTACAATCTGGTGGTCACAACCATGTGGGCCGATCCCAAAGACACCGATGCAAATATTCGCTGGACCCGCGAATTCTGGACGGCTATGAAGCCGTTCCTGGCGGAGGCGGCCTACGTCAACTATTTGGGCGAAACCAAAGAGGAAGACGTGCGGACTGCTTATGGCAACAAGTACGAACGCCTGGCAACGCTCAAAGCGAAATTCGATCCAACGAATTTCTTTTCCATGAACCAGAACATAAAGCCCAGCAGCGCCGCGAGGGCCGCGGGCGATTAAGACTCGCCGACACAACTTTCTCCAGATGGCCGCCGTTCACGCGCGCTTGTGAATGCCTTTGCGGAAATTCTCCAGCATGTGGTCGCAGTTTCTCATCGTGAACGCCACGATCGGCATCGCGGTCGTCTTGTCCGTTGGGGAAGGGAATATGCTCGCATCGCAAATATAAAGGTTAGGGACATCTGGTCGTGCTTCGGAGAAAAAATGGCTTGTAAAGCTGGGCAATTCCTCGAAAACCGTCTTCTGCGGCTACATTCGCTCGAACTTTGTCCGCTCCATCAGCCGCTCCATCCTTTGTAGAACTTTCATCTCCTCGAAATCAAGGGTTGCCCTCGCCTCTTGAGGGAATCCCCCTCGCGCCTCCTCCTATCCTGTCCTTCGGGACAGGTCCGTTTTGGGACTCCCCTTGTCCCAAAACTGTACTCAAGGCAGGTTGCCCGCCCCCATGGGCAGTAGTTACTTTTGTCTTGTCCCCGCTGGAAAGGTTGAATCGTCGTGCTGTCGCATTTGCTAGTCGCACCGGTGTCTCGCGGCCTCCGCCTGTTGGCTGTGCTCTTCGTAGCTCTTGCTGCGTTTTGTGCCCTTGCGATTCGACCCGTGGCGGCCTCTGGTCAACTGGCGGTTTCCGCTCAACTCCTCGATTTTCAGACGGTCGTTGTCGGTCAACAATCAACGAAGTTGTTCCATGTTGCGAACACAGGTTCGAGCACCGTCCAGATTTACAGTGTCAGTTCCTCGAAGAGCGAATTCCAACTCGCTGGGCCCTCGCTGCCTGTTTCCCTTGCTCCCTCCTCCGCAGTTGATTTCAGAATTACCTTCGCGCCAACATCCACCGAAAAAACTTCAGCGCTTCTGGAGATCACCAGCAGCGCTCAAGCAATGCAATCCTACACGCTCACCGGGACTGGCAGAGAAGCCCTGAGTGCATTGCAACTCTCTCCTTCGTCTCTCAATTTTGGGTCGCAGGACCTGTACTCGATCAGCACCAGAAACATCACGGTTTTGAATGTTGGCGAGATCCCGCTGACCATTTCCGGCGTCACCGTAATGGGTTCGGGTTTTGCTTTCTCGAACGTATCTCCCGGACTCGTGCTCGCACCCAAGCAGCAGGCCGTCGTCCAGGTTTCGTTCCAGCCTTCCTCCGCCCAAGAGGCTTCCGGAAGACTCACGATTCTCAGCAAGGAGCTGCCTGCGGCCGCGACTCTGCCTCTGGCCGGAAACGGCGTGACTCCTGCCCCCCCAACTTCATCACCTGCTGTGGTAAACGCTGCGTTTGTGATGCGAACCTCCGCTGTGGGCTCTCCTTCGGCGTCACCGCTTGGCTCCTCGTCATCTTCGCCCCCGGTATCAAACGCTGCACTCGTGACGCGCACCTCTGCCCCTTCAACGCCGTCTCCAGCTATGGCCGCATTCGCCGTGCCCGCCTCTTCACCCTCAACCATACGCCCCGCACTCACTTCCAACCCGGGCCCCAAAACAGTTCTGCTTCAGTGGGGTGCCAGCCCGAGTCCTGTCAACGGATACCGCGTCTACCGGGGCACGGTGACCGGCGGTCCCTACGTGGATCAAACCTCTGGCGCTCTCCCCGCGCTCAGTTACAACGACAGCAGCGTCACGGCTGGCTCGACCTACTACTACGTAGTCACTTCGATCGACTCCAACGGAGTGGAGAGCGCTTACTCCAACGAGGCCAAGGCCGCTGTCCCAAGTTCGGGTGGTACTACTACAACGCCCCCACCACCTATTACTACCGCGTCCGTTCCTACTTCTCTTACCACCGGGATCGCGATGAACGGCAGTGCCGCAATTAATGGCACAAGGCTGCGCCTGACCAGCACTACCGGCACCAACCTCGCAGGGAGTGGTTGGTTTACAAACCCCCTGAACATTCAAACATTTTCGACCACCTTCACCTTCCAGATCACAAACACAACCACCAGTGCTACCGGCAACGGTCTTACGTTTGTTCTCCAGAATGCCGGTACCAACGCCCTCGGACCATCCGGAGGAGGACTCGGCTACGGACCCGATAACGTCAACAACCCGGATCCCAGTCCCAACGCGCCCATTGCGAAGAGCGTGGCCATCAAGTTCGACACCGTCAACAATGCCGGCGAGGGTACCAATTCGACGGGCTTTTACATAAACGGTGCCTCGCCCACCACACCAGCCGCGACCCTGGGTGGTGGAGTTAACCTGCACTCCGGAGACATTTTCAACGTCGTGGTCAGCTACGACGGCACCAAACTCAAGATGATCATTACCGACACCAATACTGCGCAGACTTGCACTCAGTCTTGGACTGTCAACATTCCCGGTATCGTTGGCGGAAATACTGCCTATGCGGGTTTCACCGCAGCGACGGGATCCTCTGTTGCGAATCAGGACATTATCACTTGGACCTACGGCAGCAATACCACCACGCCGCCGTCGACCTCAAAAACTCCAATCGTCTACAAGTCCACAGCCCTCAAGGCAACCAGTTCCGGTCCGACGTTCCGCACGTTTGCATACGCCGGCTTTCCCGATGCCAACGGAACGATTCTGGACGCCAGCAAGGCCGGCGACAACGTAACGTTTACTGTCAACGTTCCTACGGCGGGAACTTACGATCTCAAGCTTTCTTACAAGCAGTACATTAGTCGCGGCATTTCCCAACTCGCCATCAATGGCACCAGCATGGGCGCTCCTCTCGACCAATACCTGCCTCAAGAGGGATACGCGATCTTCGATTATGGGAATTTTACCTTCTCTGCCGCGGGAAACTATTCCTTCAAGTTCACAATCCTGGGCAAGGATGCGAGTTCCACCGGCTATGCCGTCTCTTTCGACGACTTTACGCTGACCCCTCAATAAATCTCTCGTCCAGCGCCTCAAACGCGCCCCGTTGCAGGGTTCAGGAAAGAACTTCCCAACCGTCCGGCTAGATTTCCACTAACTCCTGAAGAGCTTCCTTATCATTAATCACCACCGTCGAACCGTGAACCTCGATGAGGTGTTTGCGCTTAAAACTAGCCAGAAGGCGGCTCACGGTTTCCCGGGAAGTCCCAATCATGTTGGCAATTTCCTCGTGCGTCAGGGTTAACGTCACGCGCGTCCCGCTGGCCTCAAGCTCTTTGGACGAGAGATTTTTCGGCGGTTTCAAATCCAAAAGAAACCGGGCCAGTTTTCCGATGGCGGAACTTGACAGCCCAAGGTAACGGATTTCCTGACAGGTTGTGTGGTAGATGTTGCTCAGCATTTCCGCAACCCGCAAGGCTGTTTCGCCATGCTCGCGCAGAAACGCCAGAAAAGCCTCACGGGGAATGAAGTTTGCCTGCGTTGGTTCCAGCGCTTCGGCAGTAACCTCGTATGGCCGGCTCGACAACGTGCTGGGCAAGCCGATTATTTCCCCAGGTTCCGCGATGCGGAAAATTACCGCCTTGCCTGCTGCCGAAGCCCCAAAGAGCTTGACCCGCCCGTTGCAAAGAATGAAGACTCCGCGCGGCTCTTGACCCTCGACAAACAGCACCGCTCCCTTTGGATAGGTTGCCGAAGAGGAAATCGCGTCCAGGCCCGCCAGCGCCGGCTGAGGCAGGTTGCAAAAGACCCGATCCTTCATCACCGGGCAAGCGATGCAATCCTCGATCACTCGCAGGCCGTAAGGGGTCTTCATGATGCGGGCATTATACGACGCTTCAGCCCGGCGAACGACCAGCCCGCCTCCGTTTCCGGACTTCTGGCTGCCTCAATTGTGAGCTGCATCACTCGCAACAGTGACCCCGGTCACAGTGTTCGAGGCCTGCAGGGTTTACGTTCAAATCGAGAGGTGCAACATGCTGGCAACTCAAATGAAGCAACGAGTCACTTTTCGCCATATCTTGTTCGCGACGGATTTTTCTGCCGCCGCTAACTCAGCCCTGCCCTACGCCGCAGGCCTCGCAAGAAGTTTTGGAGCTAAGCTATACGCCCTGCACGTCAAGGAACCTGCCAATTACGCGCTTCCCCTGGAATTGTGGCAGAGCGCACAGCTAGCCGACGACCGGGAGATTCAACGCCTTCGCGACGCGGTCAGCCGCGACTTCCCGGACATCACACCCGAAATCCTGGAAGGTGAAGGAAGCGTCTGGCACGCCTTGGCTTCGGCCATCGAAACCCTCCGGATCGATCTGATAGTCGTCGGCACACGCGGTAGAACCGGAGTCGAAAAAGTTCTTCTGGGCTCGCAAGCGGAAGAAGTTCTGCGGCGCGCGCCCTGCCCGGTTCTCACTGTCGGCCCACACGCGCAACCCGAAGACGGAACGCGCGGCAAGATCGCTTCCATATTGTATGCCACCGATTTCGGCTTCGCATCGCTTGCGGCGGCCCCAATCGCCATTTCCTTGGCCGAGGAATATCAGTCCAAACTCACACTGATGCACGTCATCGAAAACCGGGACGAGCATCAGACCGCTGCTCCGGAAGAATTCGGAGAATTGAGTGAACACCATCTTCGCGCTCTGCTACCGCGTGAAGCCAATTTCTGGTGCGCCCCGCACTTCGTTGTGGAACACGGCGTACCGGCGGACAAGATTCTGGAAGTAGCGCGCCGCACCAACGCTGACCTCATCGTTCTAGGAGTCCACAAACCGGAAGGCCTGCCCGGCGCATCCACTCATCTTCCAATCGCTACGGTCCACCACATCGTTGCCCACGCGCAATGCCCAGTGTTGACCATGCGCGGCTAGTAAGTCTCCGCGTCCTCAAAGCGGAATACGGCGAGTGGGCGCTGTACAAAAGCGAACAGCGCCCACTCGTGACCGGCTCTATGATGGCACCGAAGGCTGTCTGACAAGAGTCGCTGATCGTTGGCTCGGCTTTGCGAACGGAGGAGCGGTGAGGAAGCTGCTGCAAGCCAGATCCAATTCTATTCTGCTGATAGGTCTTGCTGTTTTCTTCATTGCGGCAGTTTGTTCCTTTGGCCAGGCTACCTCCCAGAATCCAAAGAACACATCCGGTCAAAAGTCCTATGAGCGCCCCACCGATCCGTCTCTCTACGTCGGCGTGGAAACCTGCAAGACCTGCCACGAAGACATGCCCTCCAAGGAGTTCTTCAAAAATTTTGAAGCTTCTCCGCACTTCGTTACCACTCTCGATTCGAAAAAGGGTCCTGAATGGCAGGGCTGCGAGGCTTGCCACGGTCCAGGGAAGGAGCATGTCGATGCAGGTGGCGACAAAACCAAGATCTTTACGTTTAAGAATGCTTCAGCGAAGGAAATAAGCGAACGCTGCCTCGGATGCCACACCTACGGAGAGGAACACAGTAACTACGCCCGCTCCGCTCACCTGCAGAACAACGTGAGCTGCATCGATTGCCACTCGCCGCACCATCCCAAGGAAAGCCAGTTCCTGATGAAAGAAAAACCCCCGCAGCTCTGCTACGGCTGCCACCTGGAAACCAAACAACAGTTCAATCGCCCGTTCCATCATCGCGTGAACGAAGGGTTGGTGCAGTGCAACGATTGCCACAATCCGCACGGCGGCTTTCTCTCCCGCCAGTTGCGCGCTACCGGAGCGCAAGACACCGTCTGTTACAAGTGCCACGCCGATAAGGCTGGCCCGTTTGTCTACGAACACGAATCCGTGAAAATCGAGGGCTGCGTCGCCTGCCACACCCCGCACGGCTCCGCAAATCCACGGCTCTTGAAACGCAGCCAGGTAAACCTGCTGTGTCTGGAGTGCCACGCCTTCACCGTGGATGCCGGCCCCGCCGCAACACCCACTTTTCACAATCAGGCGCAGAAATATCAGGCCTGCACTCTGTGCCATGTTGCGATTCATGGCTCCAACACCAACCAGTTTTTCTTTCAGCCATAGAAAGGTGAAGCGATGCAAAAAATCGGCGACAAAAGCTGCACTCGACTCACCATCCGCTGCCCATCGCTCCGCTGCGTTCCTCTAGCCATCCTTCTCCTTGTCTGCCTGCCAATGGCCCGGGCCCAGCAGGAGCCCGAACAGCAGGGCTTGGATCAGGGCAACTACAACATCAAGCAGTCCATCGAATTCGGTGGCCGCCTCCTCAGCGTTGCTGGCGATTCGCAGTCCTACGACACTTTTGTCAACCTGCAGGAAGGCGCGCGCCTGCTCGGCTTCACCACCGAAATACGTTCGCTCGACCATCACGATACGTTCTTCGATCGCTTGTACTTCAGCAACTTCGGCTATGGCGGCGATCCCGATCAGGTCTCGCGCCTGCGCATCAACAAAAACCACTGGTACGATTTCGACGCCCTATTCCGCCGCGATCAGAATTTCTGGGACTATTCGCTGCTCGCTAATCCTTTAAATCCAGTCACTCCTGCGTTCGCCAACTCGCCTGCTGGTTTCACGCCCATCATCAGCTCCTCGCCTCACCTGATGAGCACCAGGCGCAACCTCGGCGACTACAACCTCCTGCTACTACCACAATCTAAGATTCGTTTTCGCATCGGATATTCGCGAAACACCAACGATGGTCCCACCCTCACCACCATCCACCAGGGCACCGAGCAACTGCTTCTCCAGAACTACAAAACCACCGTAAATACCTATCGCATTGGCGTGGACTTCCGCGTGTTGCCCCGCACCAGCATCAGTTACGATCAGATCTTCAACTATTACAAAGGCGATACCGGCGCCGCCGATCAAAATCAGCTCTTCGAACTCTCCAACGGGCAGCCTGTGGATCTCGGTGTCTCTTTCAACGCCGCCGCCAATCAGCCCTGCGCCGCCACATTCGCCGGTCCCCCCGCGGGCGCTGTGAATCCAACTTGCAGCGCCTATTTTGATTTCTTGCGGGCCGCGCGCGTGCGTACCCATTCGCCTACCGAACAACTGAGCATGCAATCGAACTACTGGAAGTCGCTGGATCTTTCCGCGCGGGCAAGCTACACCGGTGGCGATGCGAACATGTTCGGCTACAACCAGGCGTTCGACGGTCGCGAAGCGCGCACCAATCTGCGCAACGACCAGACCACCGGCTCCGCGCTCGGGCGGCACGTCATGGCGACCGCCGATTTTGGATTGACCTGGCATCTCACCGATCGCTTGAGTTTCATTGACTCTTTTCACTTCTCGAATTTTCACAATCCCATGCAGTTCAATTCCGCGGACTGTTCGTTCTTCAGTCCCAATCTCCTCACCGGCGCCCGGATCTTCACTCCGTTTTCGGCCGTGCCGGTCAATTGCACTGGCCCCTTGGATGGCGCCGCCGGCACTCCCGTGCATTCCACGAGTTCCGGTCCGGACCTTTCCATCGCCTTAAATAGCAATTTTCTCAAACAGGACGAAAAAACGAACCTCGCGGAACTGGAGTATCAGATTTCGTCGAAGCTCGGCGCGCGCATCGGCTTCCGCTACCGCCATCGCTCCATCGACGATAATTTCTTTTCGGCTGTCACCGAAGTCTTTTACCCCAGCAACGCCAATCGCGGCGATTGCGCGATTACCGCGGGCCTGCTTAATCCGGGCTGCACCCCAAACGGCGATGGCTCCTTTACCTTCATCACTCCAAGTCCCACAACCAGCCCCGGCGAAACTCTGATCAATGAGTACGCCGGCGTTTTTGGCCTTTGGGCTCAGCCGCTGCCGCACTGGCGTATCAGCTTCGATGCCGAACTGATGAGCGCCGACAACTCTTTCACCAGAATCAGCCCTCGCCAGACACAGGAATATCGCGTGCGCTCCAAGTACAAGCCCGTGAGCTGGCTCAGTATCGACGGCTCAATCCGCATCTGGGAAGGCCGCGACAACATCTTTGAAGTAAATAACCTCCAGCACGATCGCTCCTACGGAATTTCGGCGACGTTTCAACCCGGCGAAAAATGGGCCCTGGAAGTCGGTTACGACTACAACAACATCTTTTCCCAAATCCTGATCTGCTACACCAGCACCGCAGCTCCGCCAGGCCTTGCGCAATGCCCCGGGGTTCCCGGCCTCATCGAGCAACTCTCCATCTATACCAATAATTCACACTACGGAAATTTCGATTTCATGTGGATGCCGGTTCATCGCCTGACCATGCACTTCGGCGCAAATCTTACTGGAACGACCGGCAGCGCGATTTTGCTTGATCCCAACGCTGTTCCCGGACCGCTTAATTCCAAATGGCTGCGTCCCACAGCCGGACTGGACTATCGGTTCGCTAAAAACTGGACAGGGAAGGCCTATTGGGATTACTACGGTTACCACGAGGACTTGACCGCTTTGCCGCAGGATGTTTTTGCGCCCAGGAATTTCCATGCGAACACTGTGACGCTCTCGGTGCGCTACGCGTTCTGATGACAACGCCACG
>Ga0210409_10005933_pt1 | contig 12756 bp, 10 predicted proteins | sample IncBWH17MmetaG_FD_161649 | JGI IMG/M metagenome (GOLD analysis project Ga0210409, IMG submission 161649) | Forest soil microbial communities from Barre Woods Harvard Forest LTER site, Petersham, Massachusetts, United States - Inc-BW-H-17-M | ecosystem: Environmental > Terrestrial > Soil >...
CGGAAGGCGCCCGCCTTTATGGCACGACCAACCCGGACAGCCCCTTCCATTGGCTTAAAACCAACTACCTCGATAATGCGGAACTGAGAAGTAAGGGGATTCTCTGGTCGCAGCACTTCACGATGGTGGACAACCCAAATCTCACAGCCGAATTCATTCAATCGCAGAAACAGCTCTATACAGGATTCTTCTACAAGCGGTTCATCGAAGGTTTGTGGGTGGTTGCTGAGGGCTCGATCTACAAGGATTCATGGTCAGAGGAACTGCTCTACAACCTTGAGGATGAACCGCCTGGGTTACGACGACAGGGTTGTCATCAGCAACGCATCATTGCTGTGGACTATGGCACTACAAATCCCATGGTCTTCCTCGATGTCTATGACGACGGTCGATGTTTTTGGATAGTGCGCGAATACTATTGGGACTCAGCTGTTCAGATGCGGCAGAAGACGGACGCCGAATATGTCGACGACCTGGTCGAGTTCATTGGCCCACAAAATGACGCCAAAGTCATAGTCGATCCCTCGGCGGCCTCCTTCAAGGCGGAAATGATTAAACGCGGCATTTGGCATGTTGATGCGGACAACGACGTCAACGAAGGCATTCGAATCGCGTCCATGATTCTCAATCAACGTTTGGTGCGTTTTTGCCGACAGACGGCCAAGATAACAATCCAAGAAATGCAAACCTACGCATGGGATTCAAAAGCAGCTCAACGCGGGGAAGAAAAACCGCTGAAAGTGCACGATCATGCTCCGGATGCGTTTCGCTATTTTGCCAAGACCGAAGTTTCATACTGGCGATTGGCTTCGTGATGTGTCCAGTAGAGGTGACGGGATTCACTGGTTGCCTGTCGGACACTCTAGCCCAGAAGTTGCTCGCGATCTAGGAGCATGCCCGAGGCCGCAAGTCAAGCAGATGAACATCCCAGCCCGCCCTGATTTGACTTGAACTTTCTCCGAAAGGAAGCGTGAATGTTGCTGATCGCTTTAAGGAGAAACTATGCCCGATTCGTCTATCACGAAGCACCTCGCCTCTTTGCCCCATTTGAGTAAGCCAGTCTTATGTGACTTATGGCGGCAGCTCTTTAAGAGAGACCCGCCGCCGGAAATCCGAAAAGACTTGATGCTTCGCGTCATTGCTCATCGCCTGCAGGAGCAGGAGTTCGGTGGACTCAGCGACGCGGGCTGCCGCCGGCTTCGCCAACTCGCAGCTACATTTGAGGCCGATCCCAACGCAGTGGTTTCAAACCGGCCGCCGATCAAACCGGGTACGCGCCTTGTGCGCCAGTGGAAGGAACAAGTCCATGTGGTGGAGGTGGAAACCGAAGGCTACGAATACAGAGGTGCTCGTTATGAGAACCTCTCCGAGATCGCACGCCTGATCACCGGCACCCGCTGGTCGGGACCAGCCTTCTTCGGTCTCAAAGCTAAACCATCCAACGCATCCCAGGAGGCACAATGACCACGGAGTCGAAAGCCGTCATCCGCTGCGCGATCTACACCCGCAAGTCCTCGGAGGAAGGACTGGAACAATCCTTCAACTCACTCGATGCTCAACGGGAAGCCTGCGAGGCCTTCATCGCCAGCCAACGACACGAAGGCTGGCGAACACTTCCGGCCCGCTACGACGATGGAGGATACTCCGGTGGAAACTTAGATCGGCCAGCATTGAAGCGTCTGCTCGATGATATTCAAGCCAACAAAATCGACACCATCGTGGTTTACAAGGTCGATCGCCTTACTCGCAGCCTGGCTGACTTCGCCAAGATCGTTGAAGCGCTGGATGCACGTGGAGTTTCTTTCGTCTCCGTCACGCAGCAGTTCAACACCACGACCTCGATGGGAAGATTAACCCTCAATATTTTGCTCTCATTCGCGCAATTCGAACGGGAGGTGACGGGGGAGAGGATCCGCGACAAGATCGCCGCCTCCAAGCGCAAGGGCATGTGGATGGGAGGGACTGTGCCACTCGGTTATGACGTCAAGGACCGAAAGCTAGTCGTGAATCCGGACGATGCGAAGATCGTGGTTCGCCTCTTCAAGCTTTACCTTGAACTGGGATGCGTCTCGAAGTTGAAGGTTCGGCTCGATCAGGAGGGAATCACGAGCAAGGCGAGGACGAGCGCTGCGGGGAAGCGATCGGGGGGGAGTTCGTACTACCGAGGCGCGCTGTATCAGATCCTGAAGAACCGCATTTATCTCGGAGAGATCCCTCACCGGGGACAGAACCATCCTGGAGAACACGCGGCCATTGTTCCGCAGAAGTTATGGGATCGGGTGCAGGCTCAGCTGAAGGGCGATCACCAGGGGCGCAGAAATGGTCTCAAGGCAAACTCCCCCAGCTTGCTTGTAGGTCTGCTGCAGGATGCAAAGGGCAATCGATTTACTCCGTGCCATACCACGAAGAACGGCAGACGCTATCGCTACTACGTTTGCCAAACGACGAGTGACGGATCTGAAACAGCAAACAGATCGTCCAGAGTGCCGGCCCACGATGTTGAACGGCAGGTTGTCCTCCGGTTGCAATCCTTCTTACAGTCCGGCAGGGAAGTCATGGACGAACTTAGCCTTCCAGAAGATCCTGCGGCACGGACGCAGCAGATTCTGGCCGGAGCCGCGAAGCAATTCGAACAGTTAAGTTCCGGTACTCCAGCGGTCGTGGAGGACTTCGTGAGAAAGATCCTGCAGCGTGTCGTGGTTCATCCTGACAGGATCGAAGTTGAAGTCGGCAAGCAGAAACTGCGTGACACACTTACTGCAGATCCGCACGCGTCTTCAGTGCGACCAGCAACCGTGCAACTGGAACAAGGTTCGAGCGACGTGATCCGCCTCGATATCGAGGCTTGGGTCAAACGTTGTGGCGGGGAGATGCGGCTTGTGTTTCCTCCCGATCATCCTGGGCAGGCGCCGCCGCTTCCTGCTTCGTCACTGTTGAAGGCCCTGGCGCGCGGACGCCAATGGTACGAATGGATCGTGGTCGGGGAAGTTTCGGGACGAAGATCCATCGCCCAAAAACTGCAACTCGACGAGCGATACGTGGGCCGCGTCCTGGAATGCGCTTTTCTCGCTCCCGACATCGTGGAAACCATCCTCGATGGACGCCAACGGCCTGATCTGACCTTTAAGAAACTGACTCACCGCTTGCCGCTCAGTTGGACCGAGCAACGCCGGCAACTCGGATTTCAGCCATCGCACTCACGGCAATAACACCATCAGCTAGCCGCTTGGATGCACAGCTCTTGATCACATAACGCCGAAATTGAGGACAGAGAATGAACCAACGTCGAGTAGAGAAAAGAAGAACGCAGAAACCCAATCCGCTCACGCACGGCAAACAATATCCTGGTGCGCACGGCAAAGTCGTCGATTGGGTGGAACACAAATTCGAGGAAGGCATCCTCTTTATAGACATTCAATTCGTGGACAAGACGGCACTCTCCTGGAGCATCGACTCAGCGATCGTGATCCAAGAAGCCCGTCTGGCCGATTGGAAAACCGGCGACTTGAAACTTCTCAAACGCTTCGTGCAGAACAAAAGCGGTCGGGCGTGATGTTGTGGTGGCGCGCCAGTCTCCACGACGACTTGCAAGCGGGTTTTCTTCTTCCCCACGATAGCCTCCGGCGGGCTTGGCGGCCCGCAACGCATCTCTCCATGCTCTCCGAAAAACTCCCTTGCAACAAAATTCCCTGATAATGGAAATTAATTCCCTGATACCTTCCTGTTATGTCCTGATAATTCCCTGTTCGGATTTACGCCTGCAGCGGCTACTTCTCCTGCTAAATGTGTGACTTAGCGAGAAAGACTGCGGTTTTAGAGGCCAAAATCTCACAAATTCCCTGTTATTTTCCCTGTTAGCAGGGAATTCTCGCCGGAGAAAGGTTAGCGCCAGACTGCGCGCTCCGGCATACAATCTGGACTGCAGAGAATTCCCGCTCGCTCTTCGCCGAAATACGCGAACAGTGCCCGTATTTCGCGATTACTGACTGGCAAACCGGACTCCAGAGAACACACTGCACGGCATCGAATGGGATGCTGTCCTGGTTTTTCTCCAGAAGGCAGATACGCAGTCCGGTTTCAATAGGGGCCCTAGGCGAATGCAATGCGATCTCAAGTCTGGGATTCGGTTACACGCGGAGCCAATTCCAGGCGGATAGAGTTTTGGCGAGGGACAATCTGCACATCCTGCTATAAGGACGGCGCCATTGAGCAGGTTGTGAAAGCGTCGGCCGTGCGGAAGTTCTTGGACGAAACGTTTAGCCCAGCCTGATGCCATTCCTGTCCACCGCTGACTCTTTCGCTGATGATCCTCCGCTCATTCTGGTGGCCATATGCCCGAGCAATAAAGCGGCTGGGCAAGAAACCCGGGCTAATCAGCTGACGAGCTGAAGCAGGCTTGACCCCTCAAATCGTCCCCCATCTTTGATCATTCCAATTTGAGAGAGCGAACTGGCGAGAGCTTCCAAATCTTGCACTTTGACGGCTTCAGAGGGGCGAAGTGTAAGAGAGCCGGAGGAGTCCGTCAATTGGACACCAAGGTATTGCTGGACAAGTTCATTCCGGAATTCCTCACTGGATTGAATCTCCGCCCAACTTGCACGACACTGCTTGAGAAGCTGGGCGATGGTTTGCCCACATGAGTCGATTGTCTCTTGATTGGCCACGAGAATGAACAAGGGATCAGGAGGCAAGTACGCCTGGAGCGAACACACTCGCACGAAGCCGGGAGTATTACGAAGAAGGCCCGACCACGGTTGCATTGCAGCAACGCCTTCTACAATATTGCGTTCTAGGGCAAAGCGAAACGATTCAGAGCGCAGTGACACCAATTGCGGGGTCTGACCCAAATCGTGGAAGGCTCGTCGGATCAGGTACTCGCTGAGCGTTCCGAAGCCGTTCAATCCAACTCGCTTGCCGAGAAGGGACTGGATCCGACCAGCCGCCGACCGGTCCGAACTGTAGATGGCCATCAGATCAGCTGAGGAAGGATCGAACGTGGCCCAACCGGAAATGATCTTGAATTGTTTTCCGCGTCGTGCCGCGAGCAAGGCGGAAACCAGCGAGACCTCGCCGAGATCCAATTGGCCAGAACTCACCTCCTCGATGATCACATCCCCGTTGGGCTCCATCACCAGTTCGGGCTTTTGTTCGCGGCTGACTACCTCCGAGGCAGCGAGCAATGGCAATGCGGCGACATCTGGAACGTAACCCAGTCGCAGCGTTCGGCGCCTGCCCCGAGCGGTCGAATCGACTTTGAAAAGCATCTTCTTGCGGTGCTCCTGTTGCATCAGGGAGAGAACATGCTGTCGAAGCGTCACCACCTCGGGAGCGAAGAGCGCGGCGACACTTCTGGGCCGTTGCAAGGGCACTGTAAACTCTTCCACGATGGTGCCAGGTGCGGCACTCATGATTAGCACGCGGTCTGCCAGCAGGAGCGCCTCCTCAATGTCATGAGTGACAAATAACACTGTTCTTCGATGCTTCTCCCAAATTCGCAGGAGCAGTTCCTGCATTTGCAACTTGGTGTAGGCGTCGAGTGCACCGAAAGGTTCGTCCAACAAAAAAATCCGAGGGTCACTAATAAACAGGCGTGCTACAGCCACACGCTGTTGCATTCCCCCGGAGAGTTGGCTGGGATGAAAATTGTCGAAACCTTCAAGCCCGACTTCCTTAAGCCAGCGCAGCGCCCGCTCGCGGGCCGTAGCGCGATCCCGGCCCTTGACCTCAAGCGGATACGTGAGGTTGTCGAGTGCGCTCTTCCACGGGAACAAAGAGTGATGCTGAAACGCTATGCCCCGGTCTGCGGCCGGTCCGACAACTTCATCACCGAATGCGGATATCATGCCATGGCTGGGCCTTAGGAACCCAGCGATCGCGGCCAGCAGTGAACTCTTGCCGCAACCCGAGGGACCCAGCAAGGCAACAAACTCACCTTCGCCGATCGAGAATGACACTTCTCGTACCGCACGGATGCCTGAATGATATTCAACCGAGATATTGGTGACCACTAGGGCATCATTGCCCATTCTGTGCCGCGCCCTGTTGCGCCCATGGGAACAGTTTCTGCAAACCAAGGGCAAGGCCCTGATCGGCCGCTGCGCTGAGCATACCGAGAACAATCATATCCCCGAACATTCGGTCGACGCGGAATGCCAAGTGGGAAACCTCGATGCGAAATGCCAACCCCGACGACGCCCCGGCGATCTCGGCAGCGACAAGGCAAAAGAAGGAAGTTGCAATTGCGACCCTGAGCCCGGCAAAAATCAGCGGTGTCGCAGCGGGTAGGTAAACGTTGAAAATTTGACTCCAGCGAGAAGCGCCCATGCTCTCCGCCATCCAGACATATGAACGCTCGATGTTGGATATCCCGAGATGGGCATTGATCCAAACGGGGAAAAACACACCAAAGAAAACCAAAAAATATTTTGCGAATTCACCCAAACCAAACCAGAGAATAGCGACCGGAACAAGAGAAATAGGTGGAATTGGGCGAGCGAGCTGGAAAATCTGGCCAATGCTGGCATCCGCCATTGTTGAGCGTCCCGTGAGCACGCCGAACCCAATCCCAATTAGCGCTCCCGTCACGTAGCCGACGGTCACCCGAGAGAGGCTCGCACCCGCGTCCGACAGAATCAAGCCCGAGCGTAGATCACCCCAGAGTGTAGAAAATACCTCGCTGGGTGGAGGGAAGAGTTGCGAGTTGAAGTGCCCCGATCGCGATATTAGTTCCCAGACTAAGAGGCAAAATGGTAGTGCCAGGAAGCGCGCGGCCGCAAGCTTGAAGTCAACCTTCGGCGTGGGTTGCCGAAGATTCGATCTTGTTGTGGATTCGCCATGACGCAAAATGGACATGGATCTCACTTGATGGTTACGCTGTCCGGCTTCACTTCGCGCAGCAGCTCTGGATAAATCATCTGGTTCAAGTCTGGAATTTTAGCATCAGCCTTTACTTTCTGCGATTTGACAGCCCATTGGGCTTCGGCTTGCATCTCATCGAGCAGGGACGCATCGAGTCTAAGTCCCACGTGGTACGCCGGCCAGATGTTTTGCAGGACTGCCCTTTCCATCCCAATTTGGTCGGCGACTGTGGCGACGGCATCGTCAGGGTCGCTGCGGATATGATTCTCGGCGTCGGCCAGCGCTTGCAGCACACCTTTGACTGCGGCCGGATTGCGCTGGGCAAAATCTTTTGTGGTTGCGAGATTAAACGTCTCGGTGTAGAACTGCTGGCCGCTGAACACCACAAGACGGTCCCCGAGCAACTGTTGAGCAATGTAGATGTACGGCTCCCAGATAAAGAATGCGGCGATGTCTCCCCGTTGAAGAGCGCTGGGCATATCCTGCGGTTTCAGAGCCACCACTTCCACATCAGAACGCTTGAGCCCATTACCCTTGAGAAAAGACTCCATAAAAAATTCGGCACTCGTTCCGATCGCCGTCGCGACTTTCTTGCCTTTCAGTGCGGAGGGGTTACCGACCCCCAAGTCCTTCCGGGCTGCAACCTTGCAACTGTCACTCGAATACGAGATGGTGGCTACGATCACGGCAGGCAAGTTGGCAAAGCCTGCGAAGACGACCGGCGTCTCAGCGACGGTCGCGAAGTTCGCGCCACCTCCTAGAACCGCATCGAGGGCCAACTTACCGGAAGGAAAACGGCGAACTTCAACATCGAGCCCGTGGTTGTGAAAATAGCCTTTTCTAGCAGCGATAATCGTAGCGGCTGATTGTGGAAACTGATTCTCGGCCAGAATCAGCTTGATCCCCGACGTGCCGCCGGCTGGCTGATTGCGCGTCTGGTTATCCGGCCGACAGGCAAGGGTGAAGAGAACTAGAGAAGCACACAATACTACAAGTGCCACGTATCTGCTAATTCCCTTACTTATTCTTATCATGTCAGTTACCCTTCTATTCGAGCGTCTTCACTAATAGTTTGTGTCTCAAAGGCTACTGGACGCTGACAATCTGCGGGCGAAGCTTCTTCAAAGGTCGCGTCAACACTAGTTGATGAACATCTGGATCCCCTTGCATATGATGCGATTGCATAGCCCATGTCTTTTGCTGAACCAGGTAGCGCACCAAACTTTCATCCAGCTTTACCCTAAAGTCATAAGACTTCCAAAGACTCTCGAGGTCTGCTTTGTCCATCCCAGTTGTTCGCGCCACAGTTCCAATTGCCTCTACTGGTCTCTCGGTCAACTCATTCTGAGCATCAAGAAGAGCGAGTAAGAACTCTTCCACAATTTTCGGATTGCTGTCCACATAATCCTTTGACGCTACAATATTGAAAGTCATGGCATAAAAGTTGCCGGGGTAGACCCGTATTCTTGGTCCTAATTGCTGAGCCTTGGAGACAAAGGGTTGCCAAACAAAACAGCCATCCAGTTTCCCGGTCCTGACTCCTTTTAGACCTTTTTCGAGGCCGTCAATCATCTCTTTCGGAGTCAAGTCGTGTCTCTTAATGTCACTTTCTTTGAGACCATTTTTCTCCAGGAAAGCATCCATGAAATATTCGCCATTGGTGTTTAGAACGACAGCGATATCGCTCCCTTTCAGCTTGCTAAGTTGGGGGACCGCGCTGGAGTTTACGACGAGTTTCGTGTCCTCCGACGATTCACCAATGGTGGCAATTACCCCAAACGGTTTGGGCTCGCCAAAGCTCTTAAGGACCACCGGGGTTTCCGCGACAGTGGCAAACTGAGCCTCGCCGGACAGGACTCTGTTAAGGGCTTCGCTCCCCGAGCGGATTTCTTCCGTAGGGTACGCGACATCCAGGTTGTGCCTGGTGAAAAATCCATCTTCTTTGGCGATTATGGTCAGGGCGGCCATGGGTATGGAATTTTGGGCCAAAATAATCTTCGTGGGCGGCGGCGTCACGACTGGCTTGACGTATGCGTTCCAAAATCCAAAAAGTCCCCCCAGAGCGACGGCAATTCCCCCGACCCACTTAACCGCGTCAGGAATCGTTTGCAGGAATTTGAGAAGGCGGCTCTTATTTTCGCTGCCTTCTGTGTTCGTGTCGTCGACTTTCCCGCCGATCGCATCGCTGGCGACTCTCAATGCGCGGGCTAGGTTTCGGTGAGCTTCGTCGAGGCTGGCTTGGGCTGAAAAGGCAGACTCAGAAGGCTTTGCCCAGTTCCACGCTGCGTCGTAGAGACTCCGCCTCAAATCGACGGTTAAAGGCCGCGAGCAGCTGATTGACGCCATCAAGACTGGCTCGAGCCGCCGTCCGGTCGAGACTGGAGCCAGCACAATGGGCACAATATAGAGATAGGGTTGTTCTGTTTTCTGTCCAAAAAACTTTCCGACCCGCTCCCATTGGGCCTGGACCGACGTGCGCTCGGCGGAAGGTTCCGAAACCCACTCTTGCCACCTTCCATCGATCTGGAATTGCTCACTGTAATCACACATTCCGGTTGCCAGTACCCAGCCGCTAATTGCCTTTCCGCGGGGATAGCGAAAAGCAAAAAAGGAAACGAACTCTTGAAGGTCGTCGGCATTCCTCACAAAGCTTTTGGCTTGTTCCGGAGTAGGTAAGAAGGAAATCGAAGGTTCATTCACCGAGCGATACGAGAACAGGATCGTATGATCGTCTTTTGTCTGTCCGGGGCCCTCGTTCAGCAGCCGGTGGAATTGATCATACAGTGCGATTATGATGCCATGCAGCGGCTCCAAGCGCTCTGCATACTCCTGAGGAAAGCGCGCAGGTCCTGCTTGCATCAGTTCCGCCGCAAGGGAACCTCTGTCAAGTTGTATAGATGGTCCCTCGCGCGCTGGTTCAGGAGGAATATTCGATATTGGAAAATCCAGAGCGGACAAAGCCTGCACGAGCGCATTGGATCGGGTTCCACTCTCGTCAGCAAAGATCCAGCGACAGTAACCAAGAGTTTTGCGCTGCGACCGGTCGTCGCCACAAAATAGAAGTGCTAATCGCCACGGGTTTCTTACAGTCGCGATTTTTATCAGGAGCAGGTGACGTACATTAATAAGGTTGCTGTTCGCCAGAGGTGGCACCGTTTCGCCCAGTCTCGAGGCCAGATGAATCCAACGAATATCCGCGAGAACTCGATTGTCTGGGGCGGCGGGCCAATTGCGCCACACGACAGGAGAAAGCCGAAGCTGTTCATCTTCGGTAAGGGTTGCAATTCCAGAGATCTCGGCCGGCGCCGAGGTCGAAGCCTTTGCATCGTCAGACTGAATCCAAATGGCATCCCCGTCGAAAAGGAGCCGCAGCTCCTCCGCGGCGGTCCAGGATTGGTAGAGGGGCCTGTTGGCAATGGCCTTCAGCTTGTCCCGCACATGCAGCAGAGTGTCGTAGAAGTAGAGTGCGTTGGGATCGGTTGCGCGTCCTTGCGGAGTGTCCACGACTAGGTTCAGCAGCGCCGCCACGTTTTGCCCACTATTCCACAATTAAATCAGTGTCCTTTTCGGCAAAATTATGAGACTTCTGGGGCCGGTGACACTCTTTCTAGTACTATGGTGCGGTGACTCTCAACGACAGCTTTCTACAAGTGAGTCGCGCCGTCAAACGTGTTTCCTCGCTGCGGCGATCGGCTTGGCTCGGGATGCAAGAACACCTGGGGTGCCAACACCTGGGGCGCCGGAAACGAGACGTAACATCCGCTCTTCTTGGCACGCTGCCCAAAGTACTTGTCTTAGCTTCGAGCTCGCGCGGTGGGACAAGTGTAACTGCGGAACTGTTGCAGTGGCAAGGAGCGGATTGCGATGTCGCGACCGGGCGGATGCTCACCTTACCCGGCGAGGAAAAGCCGCACTTGGTCCTTTCCGGGCTTGCTTTCCCGACGCGTCAGGAGTTATTTGACAACTTAGAGCCAGAGGACGCAAGTAGGCGCGCATCGACACGGCTTCTGGAGGAATTGAGATCCGAAATCGGGTATCCTGCCGCGCACTGCACCGACCTGGATTTGTTTTCGATGCAACTCTACCGTCGACTGCTTCTCCAATGGCCATTGCAGATGATCACTCTGGATCAGAATGCAGCGATTCATGATTTGGCCAGGTGCCTGCGGCGAACCTTCGGGGAATATTACTGCGACTCAGTCTCGAGTCGCAGAAGCATCCTGGCCTGCTGCGTTGATTGCTTCCCGTTTATTCGGCCTTCGTTTTACGATTGTTGTCCAGCGAAGGAAATAGGGGACGCCCAGGCCGTCAACGGTGGCACCTGGTCGATTGAGGAGCCGCCTTTCATCATTCCTCCACCATGGCGGAACGCAACTGCCCAAGACCTTGCCCATGGATCCCTATTGCTACGCGATCCGTCCAACGCGTGGAGGTTGCCCTTCTGGAGAGCACTGTTCGCGACGCAGAGGATTCACGTTATTCATTTGGTTCGTGACGCGAGAGAGTCCATTCAGGGGCTCTGTGATGGCTGGAACTACGCTTTCGGCTTCCAAACGTTGCCTAGTGAAGTGCCTCTGGACATACCGGGCTATAGCAATGTAGTTATCAGAGGCGAAGATGCGTGGAAGAAGCACAGGCTTAACTTCTCCGTTGACCGTGAACTAAGCCGCGCTCTGATTGAAGAACGCCGGCGTATGACCCTGGTCCAGATCTGTTCGCATCAATGGCGCGCAGCGCACCAGCGCATCGTGGGAGATATCCGCAGACTGGCGTTGCCATTCTTTAGACTTCCATTCTCAGCCGTTCGCGAGGATCCAGTTGGTACCTTCCGGCGTCTTTGCCAGGCGACCCACCTTGAGTTCTCTTCATCTGGCATTGCGTATGCGATATCATTCCGGTCTCGATGGGTGATGGCCACGGTCTCAGGACTGGGGGCCAGTCATGAGCGATGGAGGCACTCTCCGTATGCCGACGAGATCTGCGAGATTGCTATAGAACAGGAATTTCCTACTCTATCCCCGATCGGGACGAGTGCGACCCTGGTGGGGCCGCAGACGGGGATTCAGTCGGCTGCATCAAGCCCTCGCTCGCAATTTGTATGCGCAAGTGCTTAGCGTCCTTCTTTGTCGGGCGGTTTGAAGCTGGGCTGGAGAGGCATATTGATGCATTTGACATAGCCTTGCCCGCGTCGCTGACCGCCGATGCGTCGACGTTCTTGGATCCCATCGTCAGGGTTAACGTTGGGATACGAGACTTTGTGGCTGACACAATTTCTCGCGGGGAAACTCCGTTGGTAGTGTGCGGCGATTGCTTGAGTGCGATCGGATGCCTAGCGGGTCTAGAGACAAGCAACGTCAAACCCCAATACCTGTTATGGTTCGATGCACATGGCGACTTCCACACGTCGGAGACGACTATCAGCGGGCACCTTGGAGGAATGCCGCTGGCGATGATCACCGGGCGAGGCACACAACAGATCCTCTCCTCGGTCGGCCTGACACCCTTTCACGACGAGCGTGTATGCCATATAGGAGCACGGGACCTTGAACCGAGCGAAGCTGAACTTTTTCGAGAATCCAGAATCATAAAGGCCAACTGCTTGTCTGAAGTTGAAATTCCTCCCGGATCCTCAGTGTGGATTCACTTTGACACCGACTACATTAATCCCCTCGATGCCCCAGCGATGCGGTACCCGGCTGCTGGCGGTCCGAGAGCAGACAAGGTCTGCAGGGAATTCGATACTCTTGCACACGAATTTAGGATTGTTGGTCTTTCCATCTCCGCGTGGGCTCCGCATCTCGACACTGCTACCAAGACGGGTTCCACGGCTCAAGTGTGTTGGCAGGTTGTGTCTTCCATTGCAAGCCTCTGAGCGCTTGTCCCTCGTCACAATTCCGT
>Ga0210409_10005934_pt1 | contig 12755 bp, 8 predicted proteins | sample IncBWH17MmetaG_FD_161649 | JGI IMG/M metagenome (GOLD analysis project Ga0210409, IMG submission 161649) | Forest soil microbial communities from Barre Woods Harvard Forest LTER site, Petersham, Massachusetts, United States - Inc-BW-H-17-M | ecosystem: Environmental > Terrestrial > Soil >...
CGGCGGTCATCGGTTCCTCATTGGTCCCGGTGGGAAGCCTCCAACGGACCGCGAGGTTATCATTGTCGCTGCCGTGTTGCATGAGAGCTTCCAGATAGTACCGATGGCCGGCTTGCAAAGTGATGGATGCCGACTGCTGGTTGGTCTCCTTGGTCCATTGCCGGGGAGCAGTGAAGGTGTTGACCCACGCGATCGGTGCTGCATTGGCGGGTGTCTCATCCGAACTAAGCGAGAGCTGCGAGGTGTCGTCACTGGCGATCCAAAAAGTGTAGGCTCCGGATAGAGACGGAACCACGAAAGTTCGCAACCGCTGGCCGTAGTAACTCATTCCCGTGTTGGTCTCGGTCTCAAAATCCGTGTAAATGCTCGTGAAGTTCGTGTCCGGATTGCCGGGCCAATTCGGGTTATAAGTTGTGTTGGTTAAAGCTGCCAGAGAGTTCCCGGCCCCCGGGCTGAGGCCAGTCCACAACTCACGGTAAATTCCAAAAGCTGGCGGCGGCACACTTACGTTGGCGAAGGTGGCCAGGACCAGGGCCGAATTGTCGCCTGCGCACGCGCACAGGCCGCCCAGAACAACGGGGTTCATCGGTACAGTTTGGGTCGAGCCGACCTGAATAAAATCAACACCATTGGTGCTGAGAAACCCGCTGAAGTTATTACCCGAACGCACTAACCGGACCCACACCGGGACGCTTAGATTTTGAAAGCCGATCGCGACCTGGTAACTGCAGCTGGCCCCGGGCGAGCTCCGCCATTGAAAGGTTACGCCGTTATTCGTCGTCGCCAGCACGCAGGCCTCGATTGTCCCTTGGGCAAGATCATTGCGCAGGATTACTCCAGCTTCTCCAAAAGGCGCGTTGGCCAAATTCAAAACCTGGGCCGTGATCACCGCGTCACCGCTCAGGGGCTTGTAGACCAGGTGCGACTGGTCCGACGTGCACACATCATTCCCGCCGCCGTAAACAGCCCAAGTCCCATTGCTGTAGCTGGCGGACCCGACCAAGCCCGGTGACCCAATATCCGTGTCCAACCAACCTGCCGGCAAAGCGGCCCCGCAGTAGCCTCCCCAGCCCAGGCATACTCCCAGCAACCATGAATTGAGGAGATGTTCCCAGAAACCGTATCTTTCCCTGTGAGGATGCTTCTCCTGGAGCTTAAAGACCCCTGTTTTGGACAACCAGCTAAATGGCGGGAGGCTTCGGATTTGCACTTAAACAGCGTAACCGCGGCTTTTATTGTGACTTTTGCAGAAGCTTGAATAGCAGGTCACGTTCCACAAGTCGAGAGAATACAGGCTCGTTTTGAATTGGAGGAGTGTGTTGAAAGCCTTGGCTGAGCTTGATCCTGACCTTGAGGGAAGACAAATCCAGCGCCTGGTTGATTTGGCAGGTCCGGAACCCGGCCCTCCGGGAGCGGGTCAATCCGGTCTTGGGCGGTCGGCATCGTTACGAGCTCATCCAGGTCCTCTAAATTGTGTCAAGAGTGGAGTTCATCCTGGCCTGACCAAGGACGCCATCGACAAATCGCCCCAACTGCTCTACCGTTCATGTCAAGTCATGATAACAAAGCTGGTCAGCAGTAAAGCTGGGGCGCGCTGTGAGCTGCGAAGGGAAAAAGGAGCGTCCCACGGTCACTCTGCGTTCACTTTGATCGAACTGCTGGTGGTCATCGCCATCATTGCCATTTTGGCGGCGCTCTTATTGACCTCGTTGGCAAACGCCAAGGATAAGGCACAGACAACGCTTTGTAAGGGCAACCTGCGCCAAATACAACTGGGTACGGACCTTTATCTGGGCGATTATGGCGTTTACATGAGGGAGTTCGATGAATTTGGCCTCTGGCCCGATAAACTGCTGCCTTACGTGAAAACCGCCTGGCCAGGGTACAGTGTTGCGGGCCAAATTACTCCCCAAACAGGAGTCTTTGCCTGTCCAGGCTATAACCGGATCCCCGGTGTTTACGGCCACGTGCCGTCGATTGATAGCCTCTATGGTGCGTATGGCTACAACGAAGTTGGAATTTCCGAGGATCCTTTGGGCGGTTTTGCAGGGGCTGGCATGGGCCTCGCCGGAATGCGTGAGGCCAAAGTGCTAAAGCCCGTTGACATGATTTCGTTCGGAGACTCGGCGATCTATTTGGCAGTCTTCGAAGGCTTGCCAGAGTCCTCCAGCGTCGGATCGGAAATGCTCTCGGTCGGACTAAATGATCGCGCTCTCCGGGCGCGAGACCCTTCGACCACGGCAGCCGACAACCGCCGTCGCGGATTATACCAACACCGGCATGCAGGAAGGTTTAACCTCATCTTTTGCGACGGGCATGTGGAAAATAACAAGCCGGATAAATTCTTTGATCTGTTGCAGAATCCAGTGATTGCCCGGCGGTGGAATTACGACAATCAGGAGCATTTGGAAATGACTCGCCATGGCGGTTTGGGCCCGACCGCGGATTATTGAACCAGTGGCGAGGGGTAGGTCGGATAGACTACACAGCGGGACCCCGGCCCTCTCCCCTTCCGAAGGGGAGAGGGAGAATCATCGTCAGCTTCCGGTGTAGGCCAAGGAGGCCTTCCCGGGGATCGCAAAAGACCGGGTGTGGTTTCGATGGGTCATTCGATTACGGAAAAACCCTTGAGCCCCTCCTCGTTAATGGTCAAGCCGAGGCCGGGGACCGTCTCGTCCAGGTCAATAAATCCCTCCTTCGGTGTCGGCTCACCCTTGAAAATGTACCAGAACAACTCGTTGCCCACCTCCACATCCACCGGCGGGAAGAATTCCGCCATCGGCGAGTTGAGGCTGGCCATGACGACATGGAAATTATGCATCTGCCCCGCGTGCGGGATGACGGGCACCGAGTGGGCTTCGGCCAGGGCAGCAATTTTCCGGGCCTGGGTCAGGCCGCCGACGCGATTCGTGTCGAACTGGAGGTAATCCACTGCGCGTGCCTCCAGCAATTGGCGAAAGCCATAGAGTGTAAATTCGTGCTCGCCGCCGGCAATGGGGATTCGGCCGCACCGTTTCAACTCCGCGTAGCCGTGAATGTCGTCGGGAATCACCGGCTCCTCCAGCCAGCGCAGGTGGAAGGGCTCGAGCAACGGAAGCATCCGTTTGGCGTAGTCGAGATCCCAACCCATGTAAGCGTCCGCCATGATATCGATACCGTCGCCGACGGTTTGGCGCACAGTGCGCACGAGGTCCAAATTGCGCAGCATTCCTTCCGCGCCGTCGGTCGGCCCCCAGCCGAACCGCAGTTTCATAGCGCGGTAGCCCTCGGTTTTGTAGCGTTGGGCTTCAGCGGCCAACTCATCCAATGGGGTGCTATAAAGGCGGCTGGCGTAAACGGGGATGCGCGGCTTGGTCCGCCCGCCCAGCAGCCGGTAAACGGGCTGGCCGGCAGCCTTGCCCAGCAGATCCCAGAGCGCGATATCAACGGCGCTGATGGCGATCATGCCAATCCCTTTGCGCCCAAACGCCATCGTTTTTCGATACATGTGTTGCCAGAGGAATTCGAGGTCCCACGGCTCGGCCCCGAGCAGCAGCGGCTTCAAGTAAAGGTCGATCACCTGTTTGGTGACCCGCGGGGCGAGCGCGGCGTTGCCGATTCCCACCAAACCGTTGTCGGTGGAAATCTCGACGATCAACCAGCCATGGAAGGTAAAGGTGCCCATCGAGGCCCGCGGCAGCGCCAACAGGTCCATCGGGTTCGTGCAGAAATGGGGCGGCAAGGGAACCGTCTTACCCCGCCACTCAACGACGCGTGTCCGGATTTCTTTGATTTTCATCGCGCGATTCCCGTGTGCTCTTTAACGGGCTGATGGAGGGAATGATTAAACAAAGTGCGAGGAAAGCAAGGATGTGTAACGAGCCTGCCAGGCCAAACACCGGGCCGTAACCCGACCCGTGGTCGAGCAGGTAGCCCACGAGCTCGCCGAAGAGGACCCCGCCCATCGCGCCGCCAAAACCCACGAGGCCGGCAACCGAGCCGACCGAGGATTTTTCAAAAATGTCGGCGGGCAAGGTCATGACCAGGGTGGACCAGGATTGCTGCCCGAAATACGCGAGGCTGAACAGGGCAATGGCGCCGGCGGGGGACACCCGAGGAACGAACAAGATGAAGGGCATCACTGCGGCGCTGAGCCCGAGCGCAAGCTTGCGGGCGCGGTTGAGAGAGAATTGGCGCCGTAAGAGCCAACTCGAAAACCAGCCACCGCCGAGGCAGCCGACCCCGGCGGCTGCGTAAGGGATCCAGGCAAAGGCCCCCACGGCTTTGATATCGAAGCCGCGGGCGTCATAGAGGTACTTTGGCATCCAGAATAAATAGAAGTACCAGGCGGCGTCGCTGAGCGTTTTCGCCAGGACCAGGCCCCAGGTTTGCCGGTAACGGAAGAGCTGTGACCATTTCGACGTGGGCTCGGCCGGTGGGCCGATTTCGAGGAGCGTGTCCAACTCCCGGCGCTCGGCTGGCCCAAGCCGGGGATGGCGTGCCGGCAAATAATACTCGCGGCGCCACCAGGCCGTCCACGCCAGCCCCAGGGCTCCCGTGAGGAAGAACACCCAACGCCAATTGCCGAAAGACAACACCGCCGCAATGAGGGGTGGGGCAGCGACCGCGCCCAGAGCCGTGCCGCCGTTCATGATCCCCATCGCGGTGGAGCGCTCTCGTTCGGGAAACCATTCGGCCATTGCCCGCGTCGCAGCCGGGAAGCCGCCGCCTTCGCCCATGCCGAGAAGCAGCCGGGAAGCCGCCAGCATCGCAAGATTGACCGCCAATCCATGACTGGCGCAAGCCAGGGACCAGAAAGCCATGACGACGGTGAAGCCCAGGCGCGTCCCCAACTTGTCCAGCAACCGGCCACCACCCACATACATGAGCCCATAGGCAATCAGGAACGAGGTGTTGAGGAGCGAAAAGCGCTCGTTGGAAATGGGAATATCCTGTTGGATCGCCTTGATCGCCACTGGCAGTGTTTGGCGATCCAGGTAACTGATGGCGATGGCGGCGCTGACCAGGAACGCGATTCGCCAACGCACCGAGCCGATTGTGTTCACTCGGGAATCCATTTGTGAGGCCTGTTCACAACTACCTGGCCGGGCCCGGTCTGCACCATGTGGTTGGAGCCAGTACCCCATGGCATCAGAATCCTACTGGCGGCGCAAGGGCGATCCTCAAAAGATTCGCGTGGCCGCTCGTCTGGGAAAGGAAACGACCAGCCGGAGCGGAAGTTTTAACCGCGAATGAACGCGAATAGACGCGAATCAGAAGCCATTTTATCGGACCCATTGGTCTCTTCTCGGCCCATTTCGGAGCTGCGAGACCTCCGTAAAACCACTTGTCAGCCATCATCAACTCTGCTTCGATTGCTGCATGGAAGCAGCAAGCCTTTCGGCAGATAACCATGCACACGCAAATCAGATGAAGACGATCCTACGATACCTTCCCCTCGCCGCGTTATCACTACTTCTAGGGTGCGGAACACCTGGCGGCCACATCAAGGCCGGAGACCCAAGCAAGATCTCGATCGGCATGACGAAGGAGCAGGTTATCAGACTCCTCGGAAACCCAGAGAACGTCACCGCCGATTCGAAGTCGGAAACTCTGAGCTACATCCTCGAACGCCCATGGTGGCAGGACAAACCCTTCCAAGTGAAGCTCGTAGATGGCAAGGTTGTGTCCTACGAAGTCGTCGAGCATTGACGAACGTCCCAAGCACGTGCCGTAGCGAACCAACGGCGCACGCCAAAGAACTCTAGGACCTACAGCATACCGACCTTCTTCAAAAATAATCCCAGGTCAGCATCCACGCGCGCGACCCGCAAAAGATCATCAATCGAGAATCGCCTCGCTCGCTAGCCTTTGCGCATTCACGGGTTTTGCAGTGTTGACTCCCAACGTTGTGCAAGCATAATTTGAAGAGACTACCATCATTGAGCTGCGCGCCAACCAAGCGTCCAAATTCTACCGCACCGGCATCTCGTTTCCTTGAGGGCGGCTCGGGTCGCGCAACCAATGAGCGGGGCGAAAGAAACTTTTAACCTGAAAACGGCGTTAAACCACGGATGGACACTGATAAGGAACAACTGGCATCAGCAAGGACGCTCACCCAAACGGTGAGCGCTCCGAAACGATTCCTAATCCGTGTTAATCCGTGTTCATCCGTGGTTAATTATCTTTAACTGCCGCTATTAGGTTTAACGATCGTTCAGAGTTGTTATTATGATAAACCTTCCCGTGCTGCGCTGGGGCCGGCCTTACACCAGCCTCGAGGTCGATAACGTCATTCACTTTTTCACGGGCGAAACGCTCGCCAAGGTGAGCCAGGCCATTCCCGGTTTGCTCGCCAAAGACATGCGCCAGGCGCAACGCGCGCGCGACGTGCTCTGCGAAATCCCCTGCCGCGACCTCATTGGCATGATGAAGAAAGCGGCCGACCTTTACAAAAACGCCACCTTGCCGATGGGCGACGGCGTGCAGTCGCCCGACGACTTTGCGCGCCAGCAATCGGCTTCGACCGGCCTGCCCGAACACATGTGCAAAGCGAACATGGCGAAAAACCATTTCGTTCTCTCAAACATGGATCGCATTCTGGATTGCCTGACCCGGGGGTTGGACCTGGAAATTCTTTCTCGCGGTTACGGCGTGGAGTCGCGGGGCGTAATCGTCAGTTATCAAGCGCAGTCTCCGGTGCTTGGCCTGGTGCTGCCGTCGAACTCACCCGGCGTCCACACGCTCTGGCTGCCGGTCGTGCCGATGCAAATCGGGCTGGTGCTGAAACCGGGCCCGCAGGAGCCGTGGACGCCGTATCGGATCGCGGCGGCGTTTGGCGAAGCGGGCGTGCCGCGCGACGCCATCAGCATTTATCCAGGGGCGGGAGAAATGGGCGCCGAAGTGGTGAACCGCGTTCGCCGCACGAAGATTTTTGGGAGCACCGAAACGGTCAAGCGGTACGAAGGCAATCCACGCGTGCAAGTCCACGGACCCGGCTTTAGCAAAGTCCTTCTCGGCGACGACGTGGTGGACGGTTGGGAACAGTACATCGACCTGATCGCTGAGGGCGTTTACGTCAACAGCGGTCGCGGATGCATCAATACTTCAGGCGTGTGGGCGTCGCGTCACACGAAGGAAATCGCGGCGGCGCTGGCCGAGCGGTTGGGGCCGATCCCGGTGAAGCCGCCCGAGGATCCAACGGCGGGTTTGGCGGCGTTCACGGTGCCGGGCCAAGCCCAGGCAATTCACGGTTCGATCCAGGAAAAGATCAAAGAGAGCGGAGCCGAAGACATGACGGCGAAGTTTGGCCCGCGGTTGGTCGAGAAAGACCGATGCGCCTATCTTCGCCCGTGGGTGATCCATTGCGAGTCGCCCGACGCGAAGATCGCCAACACCGAATACATGTTCCCGTACGTCACCGTCGTTCAGTGTCCGCAGGATCAGATGCTCGAGAAGATCGGCCCGACGCTCGTCGCGTCCGGGATCACGAACGACAAGAAGTGGGAGCGCCAACTGACCGATGCGACGAACATCGATCGCTTGAATATCGGCCCGATCCCGACGACCAAACTCGACTGGCTCCAGCCGCACGAGGGGAACATTGTGGATTTTCTGTTTCGGGCGAGGGCATTTCAAGTTCCACCCGAACGGCTCGCGGGGGGAGGTTGAAGTGTCAGACGTTAAAAGCGTTGAAACGTTAAAACGTCAAGAATTTGCGTAAGCTGCGTAGATTTTCACACGTAGTCGTAAGGAGTGGCATTTCAAAAAGACGCTCTTAGTTCAACAATGCAGTCGCAGCTGAAGGCGGCCTCACGCAAAGGTCGCGAAGGCCGCAACGGAGATTGAAACTTAAGCGCAGAGAACGCAGAGAACACAAAGAGGGGATGTGTAAACCCCCTGAGTGAACCCTTCCCCGGGGAATCCCCGGGAACATATAACGAAGATTTACCGGGAGCATTACCAGGACTTGTTCCAATTGTGACGCCGCGTTTCCGGGCAGAGCGTTGGAACAGGTTCGAAAGCTGTACGAATGAATCTCGGAAGGTCAACCGGAGAAAACGGAGGGATAATCCTGGCAACTCAGTCCGTCCACCAACCGCTGCCGCGGCAGGTCGTTACCCTGGCTTTTTCCGGAAAACAAATTCCCGCCTCTCTCATTAGCGAACAGTTGGCCCGGTCTTTGTACGCTGAAACAAAAGCGTCTGTGGTGCTGGTTCGGCTGGAACCGCAGGATGATGCCGGCATGGTAAACGAGGGCGGGCGGCCGGAAGTCTTTCTCAACGGAGAGTTCCACATGCCGTGCAATTTGCACGAGACTGACGGCGGGTTCCATTCCCTGATTCTGGGCGTCCGGAGCGACCCGCCTACTCCGGCAGGCATCGACTCACTGGTGAGCCAATTGAGCCGGCACTTTCGATATGTGTTGATCAAAACACAAGTTGATGAGCGACCGGCCCCCTGGCTCTCTGAACTGGTTCTCCGTTCAAACCTGGCCTATGTGTTTCTAAAGCCCGCAATCGAGGATGTTTATCACCTCGACCTGGTCATGCAGGCAGCGCGGGCGCGATGTTGCAACGGCGGCGTCCAGGTCAAACCGGTCGCGTGCCTGGCCGAGGATGAACAGATTGACGGCTTTGACTCGCAGGCGCAGCGCGTCAACAGCCCAGTGCATATGTTCGTCCGCGGCTGTCCGACACTGGACGGGGTTGCCCCGACCGGGCCTTATATCGGTCCGGTGGGGTCGTTCCGCGCGGATCTCCGCCGCCTTGCCCGGGAAATTGGCGGGTGTCTGGTAGGGCTGGCGTTGTCGTCGGGCGCTGCGAAGGGCTTCGCGCATGTCGGGGTGATTCAAGTTTTGGAGGAGAACGGCATTGAGGTGGACGTGGTGGCCGGAGCCAGCATGGGCGCGTACGTCGGCGCTCTCTGGACGCACGGGTTCGACGGGTGTGAGCTGGAAAGACTCTCGCGGGAATTGGAAGGAGCCTGGGCATTCTGGTCCCTGATTGACCCGGCCTTCCCGCCGCGCCGCGGATTCTTGCGGGGCTTCGCCGTGAAAAAGCGTCTCATGCGCTCGATCGCCGGCGCGCGCTTTGGCGACCTGGTGCGGCCCCTGCGTGTCGTCGCCGCCAACCTGGCGACCCTGGAGCGCGTGGTCTTTTCCAGCGGCGAAGTCGCGACGGCAGTGCACGCCAGCACCGCGGTGCCGGGCATTTGCGTCCCGGTTACCATTGACGGAGAAACCTATACGGACGGCGGCATCGTGGATCCTTTGCCGGTGGACGTTTTGCGTGAAATGGGAGTCGCCCGCGTCATCGGGGTCAACGTTATTCCTACGCCGGATCGCATTCGTCGCGCGATCCAGGCGGAGCTGCAGCAAAGGCGCCACAACGAAACCAGCGGGCTCGGACTGTTTCGCAGAGTTCTTCCGCTGAACCGGCAAGTGAACTATTTCGCCCGCGGTAATTTGTTGGAAATCCTCATGCGCAGCGTCCACGGCGCGCAGATCCGCATGGCGGAAGCGTCATGCCAAATGGCCGACCTGGTGCTTCGTCCTGAGATTTACGACGACCGTTGGCTCGATTACCGGCACCCGGGAAAGTTCATCGCCCTGGGCCGGGAAGTGGCCGAGCGACACCTCAGTGAGATCAAATCATTGGTAAACAGAACGGAAACGCTCCATGAGCCGAAACTTGCTCCAGAACCGCTGGCAACAATTGTCTGAACGGGCGGTCCGACAATTGCAGGCCGAACAGCTGCGGAGCTACCTGCGCACGGCCGTCCTGCCTTTCTCGGCCTATTACCGCAACCTGTTTCAGGAGCATGGCCTGCACGCCGAATCGTTCCGCACTCTCGAGGATCTGCAACGATTGCCGTTCACGACTAAATCCGATTTGCAGAACACTTCAGCTCAGCCGCAGCGGTTCAAGGACTTCATCCTCGTTCCTGACCAAAGGATTCTGGCCCGCCGGCCCGGCACGATCCTCCGAGCCCTCTTCCACGGACGCGAACGGGTGAAGCAGGATTTCGAGGCCGAGTTCCGCCCCATCTTCGCGACGTTCACTACCGGCCGCAGCGCGGAGCCCACACCCTTTTTCTTCAGCCAGCGCGACCTCGCCCGGCTGGCCACAGCCGGCCGCCGACTCGTTGAAGTCTGCGCCGCGCGGCCCGAGGACCGCATGCTCAACACCCTCCCCTTCGCGCCCCATCTCGCTTTCTGGCTTGCCCATTATGCCGGGACTGCCGGCGGGGTTCTGACGCTCAGCTCCGGCGGCGGCAGGGTCATGGGCACCGAAGGCAACATCCGCCACCTACGCAAACTCAACCCCGACGTTCTGATCGGCATCCCTACCTTCGTGTATCACCTGCTACACCAGGCAGCCGAGGAGGGCGTCCATTGCCAGAATCTGAGGCGCATCGTGCTTGGCGGTGAAAAAGTCAGCGACGGCCTGCGCCAGAAACTGCGCGACCTGGCATTCGAACTCGGAGCCCGGAACGTGGACGTGTTGGCCATCTATGGCTTCACGGAAGCCAAGCTTGCCTGGCCCGAATGTCCGTCTCCCCACGACCAGCCTTCGAGCGGTTACCATCTCTATCCCGATCTTGGCGTCATGGAGGTCATTGATCCGCAGACCGGGGAGGCCCTTCCGCCAGGCCATCCGGGCGAGCTTGTGTTCACGCCGCTCGGCGCGCGGGGCACCGTCGTCTTGCGCTATCGCACGGGCGACTATATTGACGGCGGTCTTACCTACGAGCCGTGCCCTTATTGTGGCCGCTCGCTGCCGCGACTCCTGGGCAACATCTCGCGCCGCTCGGAGGTCAAGCAAATGGATTTCGACAAGATCAAAGGCACGCTCGTCGATTTTAACGAACTGGAGCACGTGCTCGACGACGCCCCGCATATTGGCGCGTGGCAGGTGGAGTTGCGGAAGATCAACAACGATCCGCTCGAACTGGATGAGCTCATCCTCCACGTGCAAAAGCTCAACGGCACCGACGAAGAGCAATTAAGCCGCGAACTGAGTGAGCGTTGCGTCACGCACCTCGAAATCCATCCCAACCGGATCCTGTTCCACAACGCCGACGAAATCCGGCGCCTGCAGGGCGTCGGCACGTTGCTTAAAGAAGAAAAGCTGGTCGATCACCGGCCGCAGGCGCAGTTCGTGGAAAAGCGGGCCATCAGCAGCCGCGTGTCTTGCAATGGAACTGACTCCCAGCCAAGCGCCGTCCTCGGGAACAAACTCGAAAAACAGCTATGAAAGAAGAACGCCTTGTCATCGTAGAAGGAGTCCGCACGCCGTTTTGCAAAGCGGGCACCGAACTCGCCTCGCTCGGCGCGGACGAACTCGGCCGCGTCGCCGTCAATGCTTTGCTGAGCCGTACGGGGCTGGATCCCGCGCTCGTGGACGAAGTCATTTTCGGTTGCGTGGCGCAACCGGTGGATGCCGCCAACGTTGCGCGCGTTATCGCGTTGCGCGCCGGCATCCCTGAATCTGTGCCCGCGAGCACTGTTCAGCGTAACTGCGCCTCGGGCTGTGAGGCTGTAACCGTGGCGCAGGAGAAGCTGCGCGCGGGACAGGGCTCCATTTTTATCGTCGGTGGCGTCGAGAGCATGTCGAATATCCCGCTGGTGTTCAAGCAAACCGCCGCCGCGAAATTTGGCAAGCTGAGCCGTGCCAGGAGCCTCAGCCAGCGGCTGCGGTCGCTGGCCGGCTTTCGCGTGTCGGACTTCCAACCGCGCGTAGGCCTCCTGCTGGGTCTCACGGATCCCGTTTGCGGCCTGAACATGGGGGAAACCGCCGAACTGCTGGCGCGTGAGTTCCGGTTGACGCGTGCGGAACAGGACGAGTTCGCGCTTCGATCCAACCAACGCGCGATCGCGGCGCGTGAAAAGCTCACGCACGAAACCTGTCCCGTTTTTCTTCCGTCGAAGGGGGCGGCAGTCACGCAGGACAACGGCCCGCGCGACAACCAATCCCGCGAGGCCCTCGCGAAACTAAAGCCGGTGTTCGAACGCCGGACTGGCACCGTTACGGCGGGCAATGCTTCACAGGTAACCGACGGGGCTGTTGCCCTCCTGGTGATGTCGGAGCGGCGGGCTGCGCAACTCGGTTTCTCACCACTGGGCGTGCTGGCCGGCTACGCTTACGCCGGCTGTGACCCGTCCCGGATGGGGCTCGGCCCGGTGTTCGCCATGGCGCGCGCGGAGGCGCAAACCGGCCTGAAGCTTGCCGATGCTGACCTGATCGAGCTTAACGAAGCTTTCGCCGCGCAAACACTCGCGGTGCTCAAGTGCGCGCAATCCGGCCACTTCGCGCGCAACTTCCTTGGCCGGGAGCATCCACTGGGAGAAATTCCCCTCGAGAAACTCAACGTGAACGGCGGTGCCATCGCGCTGGGCCATCCGGTAGGCGCGACGGGCGCGCGAATCATTCTGACCAGCCTCAGGGAACTGCAGCGCCGCAAAGCCCGGCGCGCGCTGCTGAGCCTGTGCGTCGGTGGCGGTCAGGGCGCCGCCCTGTGGCTGGAAAGGAATTAAGTCTTATGATCGAAACATTGCCACCTCGACCGTCCACCTCCACCAAAACAACCGGTTTTGCCGCCGGATGCTCCCTTGAACCATCTGTGGCCAACGCGGCCTCCACCGTGTCCTCGCGCGAGCAGTCGCCGCGTACGATTCAACGCGTCGTCCGCGCCGACCAAATCTGTGTGCTCACTTTCGATCGGCCTTCTTCCTCCGCGAATGTCTTCGACCTCCGCACGCTGGCGGAACTGGA
>Ga0210409_10005935_pt1 | contig 12755 bp, 8 predicted proteins | sample IncBWH17MmetaG_FD_161649 | JGI IMG/M metagenome (GOLD analysis project Ga0210409, IMG submission 161649) | Forest soil microbial communities from Barre Woods Harvard Forest LTER site, Petersham, Massachusetts, United States - Inc-BW-H-17-M | ecosystem: Environmental > Terrestrial > Soil >...
TTTCCTACGCCGAAGGAGCGCACCGTCGAGCTCGTCGAGGGCGGCCCGAGGTTTGTCGCCAAGCTGCAAGAGCCCGCGATCCCGCAAGATCCAACGTCAAGCCAGCAGGCCGAGCAGCTCCCCACTTACAACGCCTATTCGATCGACGGCGATGTCACCGCGCCGCTCGTCTACGTCAACTACGGCATTCCGGAAGATTACGAAGAACTCGAGCGCATGGGCGTTTCCGTCAAAGGCGCAATCGTGATTGCGCGCTACTTCCATTCCTGGCGAGGCATCAAGCCAAAAGTGGCCGCGGAGCATGGCGCGGTCGGCTGCTTGATCTATTCCGATCCGCATGAGGACGGCTTCGTTCAGGGCGAGACGTTCCCCACAGGCGCCTGGCGGCCCAAGGACGGCGTGCAGCGCGGCAGCGTCGCGGACATGCCGTTCTATCCCGGCGATCCGCTGACGCCCGGCGTGGGCGCCACGAAAAACGCCAAGCGCCTAAAAATTGAGGAAGCCGCGACGATCACAAAAATTCCGGTTCTGCCAATTTCCTACGGCGATGCGCAGCCGCTACTGGCGGCCCTTGCGGGACGCGTCGCGCCAGTCGATTGGCGCGGAGGTCTCGGCCAGACCTATCGCATCGGCCCAGGACCCGCCAAAGTCCACTTGAAAGTGAAATCGAATTGGAAAATCGAGCCGGTCTACGACGTGATCGCAAAAATTCCAGGCTCGGCGTTTCCCGACGAATGGGTGATTCGCGGCAACCATCACGATGGCTGGGTCAATGGCGCGGAAGATCCCATCTCTGGTCTGGACGCTGTCCTTGAAGAAGGTCGCGCGTTCGGCGAATTGCTAAAGCAAGGTTGGAAGCCCAAGCGAACCATTATCTTGTGCGCGTGGGACGGCGAGGAACCCGGCCTCCTGGGTTCGACGGAATGGGCCGAAGAGCACGCGGACGACTTGCGTGCGCATGCAGTGGCCTACATCAATTCCGACACGAACGGCCGCGGCTACCTCGAAATTGAAGGTTCGCACACCCTCGAAAAATTCACCAATGAGGTCTCGCGCGATATTACCGACCCGGAAACAAAGTTGTCGGCGTGGAAGCGCAACCAGCTTCATAACATCGCCGAAGCAAAGTCCGCCGAAAAACGTCAGGAGATTCGCCAGCGCGGCGACCTGCACATCGGCGCGCTGGGTTCCGGCTCCGACTTCACCGCGTTTCTCCAGCACGACGGCGTCGCTTCGCTGAACATCGGCTTCGGCGGCGAAGACGGCGGCGGCATCTACCACTCCGTTTACGACGACTATTACTGGTACACCCATTTCAGCGACACTGATTTCGTCTACGGGCGCGCGCTCGCTCAGGCTGGTGGCAGCCTGATCATGCGCCTCGCCGACGCCGACTTGCTGCCGTTCGAGTTCGGTGATTTCTCCGACACCATCCAAACCTACGTGAAAGAGTTGAAGACGCTTTCGCAGAAAATGCGCGACGACATTGCCGAACGTAATCGCGAAATCGAGGAAGGCGTCTTCAGCGCCACCAACGACCCCAGGACGCCGTTGGTTGTGCCCTCGACCGAAGCGGTCCCCGGCCATTTAAATTTTGCGCCGCTCGACGACGCGGTAGACGCGCTCGCCCACAGCGCCGCGGAATATCACAAGGCCCTGGAGCACGCCAACGCTAACGGAGGTTCCGCGCTGGCATCGACTTCGCTTGCCGAAGTGAATCAACTGTTGATCGCGAGCGAGCGTAAACTCACCAACACCGAAGGTTTGCCGAATCGGCCGTGGTTCAAACACCAGATTTATGCTCCCGGTTTTTACACCGGATACGCCGTGAAAACCATTCCCGCCGTCCGCGAAGCCATCGAACTGAAGCAATGGAAGCAGGCGGACGCCTCCATCGTGGTCGTCGGGCAGGTTCTGCAAGACGAAGCCGCGCTCATCTCGTCGGCGGCATCGAAGCTGACCACAGCGACATCGCATTAATCGCGACGCCGACAGCGGCGTCACATTAATGTTGATGCTGGCGGTGCCAAGGCGACAAACGCGCCAGCCCAGCAACGCCCCAGCTCCGCCAGCAACTCGAGGCGCTCGCAAAACACCTATCCCGGCAACCAACCTGTCATCCTGAGGATGCGCGAAGGACCTCAACCGATCGCCACCAAAATATGTAACGATGAACAGCATTTGTAACGATGCGCACCAAGCGACCGCAAAATCCCCAGGAGGCCCGCCATTCCATCCTACAACCTAGCGATCGTCGGCTTCGGCAACGTAGGACGCGCCTTCCTGCGCCTACTCATCTCCAAAGAGACGGAATTACGCCGCCGCTACGACGTGCGCTGGCGCCTCACCGGGGTGGCCACGCGCCGAACCGGTTGGCTCGTCGATCCCGATGGCTTGAATCCTCTCGCCATCCTCAACAATCACTGGCCCGCACAGCAGCCGCACACCGCTCCCCGAAACGTGCGCGAATGGGTCGAGCGCGCCCGCGCCGACGTGGTGTTCGAAGCCAGCTCTCTAAACGCGGCCACCGGCGAACCCGCCATCGAACATATTAAGGCTGCGCTGGAGCTCGGCGCCCACGCGGTCACCGCCAACAAAGGCCCCATCGTGCACGCCTTCCACGAACTCACCTCGCAAGCGAACGAAAAGGGCCGCAGATTTCTTTACGAAGCCACGGTGATGGATGGCGTCCCGATTTTTTCGATGTTCCCGCTAGGCTTGCCGGCGATGGACATTCGCGGTTTCGCCGGCGTCCTGAACTCCACCACGAATGTGGTTCTGACGGAAATAGAAAAAGGACGATCCTTCGACGAAGCCATCCGTCGTGCGCAAGCCATGGGCATAGCGGAAACCGACCCCGCCACGGATCTTGATGGGTGGGACTCGGCCGTCAAGATCGTCGCGATGACCATCGTGCTCCTGGGCGTGCCGATCCGCTTGGATCAAGTGCGGCGCGCTGGCATCCGCGATCTCAGCGAAGAAAAAATCCGGTCCGTGCGTTCCTCGGGGATGCGCTACAAGCTTGTCTGCCGCGCCGAACGCCGCGGCGCTGGAGTCGAGTGCGGCGTCCAGCCGGAACTGCTGCTGGCCTCCGACCCCCTCGCCAACCTGGAAGGCAGTAGCTCCGCCGTGCGCTTCGACATGGACATCTTCAGCCTCTCGCTCGTCGAGCACAACCCCGGCATCGAAGCCACCGGCTACGGCCTCCTAGCCGACTTCCTCCGCGCCGTCCGCCAATAGCACCATGCCTGCGCGAGTCTAGCCACAAGATTGCCAGCATGAACTCAACATCTCGCGACCTAACCGCAAAAAACTGTCAGGACCTCAATCTATTGTGCTTGGCGCAAACACGAACCCGCAACTACCGTCTGTACTCCGCCGCATATTCCGGTACCGGAATCTTCGCATCGCACCGCTCATCTCGTATCGGCGCCCCAGCCGCAAGCCGCATCGGCACAATACCCGCCCAAACACCCAGCGCATAATCCTCTGCGTCATCCTCCACCGGCCCACTCCGAATCTTCGCCGAAGCCTCCGTCAGCGGCAGGCGCAGAATACTCGTCGCTTTCAATTCCTTCTCATTCGGCTGGCGAGCATCATTCCACCGCCCAGGCAAAATCTTCTCCGTGAACGCGCGCAGCGCCGCAATCTTCTCCACAGGCGCATCCACCACTGCTGCCCACCCCACAGCAACCACCGAGCGATAGTTCATCGAGTGATTGAACACTGATCGCGCCAGCACCAACCCATCTACCAGCGTCACCGTAACGCACACGGGAATTCCTGCGCCGGCACCACGCAGCATCCGGCTAGCCGCTGAACCGTGAAAATAAATAGCGTCGCCAACGCGTGCATACATCGTGGGTATAACGTAAGGCTGCCCGTCCACGCTAAATCCCACGTGACAAACGAATCCTTCATCCAGAATCTTGTCGATTGTTTCGCGGTCGTAGACCCCGCGATGCGGCTCACGCACCACACGGGTACGCTCATTCGGTGTGAAATTCTCGGACACGATAGAACCTCATTGAGAAACGGAGCGCTTCGACCGCTTTGCGGTCGCTGTCCCATTTTTTATAGCCGGCGCTACCGCGGCATGAGTGGGGAACAACGAACTCATGCTATCACGCTGGCGCTGCGCCCCGCAGGTCTTCGGATCAACCGTAGTTACAAATCGACGTCCAATTTGGCGCAGAAGCGCGCCACGCCCCCACCGTTTTAAGCCCGTATCACGCGTCTAGTGGCCAGTCTTCAGACCGGGTTCGCGCAGCAATACAACCAACCCAGACCTGTCATTCCGAGGACATCCGATGAGGATGTCCGAAGAACCTCAAATGCTGAAAGTCCCAAGGATCAGCCGCCGGGAGTGCCTTTCTGCAGTTCTCACAAAGACTCTTTAGCCCCTGCGGCTTCCATATTTTCGACGGGCCCGATTTATAGCCCTGGCATGATCGACCCAGCAAACAATCGTCGCCACTTCTAGGCACCCCGCGGCCAATTCGCATCACGCCACCTTTGTGAGAAACTACCGAACTAGCGAACAACGCCACTTCGCCGCCAGGGACATCATCGATGAGCTCACCAGTACTGCACGAAACAGGAAGCAAGCCCCTCGACATTACGTGGGTAAGAGAACAATTCCCGTCTCTGAATCTCCAATTACATGGCCACCCGGCCGCTTTCCTGGATGGCCCCGCCGGCACCCAAGTCCCCAAGCAAGTAATGGACGCAGTCCACAATTATTTCCTCACTTCCAACGCCAACACTTGCGGCGCCTTCGAGACCAGCCGCCACAACGACGCCATCATCGACGGGGCCCGCGCCGCCATGGCCGACTTCTTCCACTGCGATAAAGACGAAGTCATCTTCGGCCAGAACATGACCACCATCACCTTCGCGCTCGCAAGAGCCATCGCCCGCGATTTAAAACCCGGTGACGAAATTGTAGTAACCACGCTTGATCACGACGCCAACGTCGCCCCCTGGCGCGCGCTGGAAGAAAAAGGCGTAGTCATTCGCCAGGTCGATATCCACGAAGCGGACTGCACCCTCGATCTCCACGATCTGAAAAAGAAAATCACTGCAAAAACTAAACTGGTTGCAGTCGGTTATGCCTCAAACGCCGTAGGCACGATCAATCCAGTAGCCGAAATCACCAAGCTGGCCCACGACGCAGGCGCCCTCATGTTCATCGATGCCGTGCACTACGCGCCGCACGGGCCCATCGACGTCCGCGCCCTCGATTGTGATTTCCTGGCCTGCTCGCCCTACAAATTCTTCGGCCCGCACATGGGCACGCTCTACGGAAAGCGCGAGCACCTGCTGCGCTTTAACCCCTACAAGGTACGCCCAGCGCCAGACACGCTCCCCGACCGCTGGGAAACCGGCACACAAGTCCAGGAACTAATCGCCGGAATCGGAGCAGCCGTCGATTACATCGCCGAACTAGGCCGCCGCTGCGATCCCGCCGCAAAAGACCGCCGCACCGCCCTTCTCGCCGCCTACAAGTCCACCCGCCAACACGAGATGGCCCTACTGTCCCAACTCATCCCCGGCCTGCTAGCCATCCCTGGCCTGAGATTTTTCGGCATCACCGACCCAAAGCAATTCGAACACCGCTGCTCCACAATTTCGATCCGTCTGGCCAATCAAACGCCAGTCGAAACAGCAAAGTTCCTCGGCGACCGCGGCATCTTCACCTGGGACGGCAACTACTACGCCCTGAATCTAGCCGAACGCCTCGGCGTTCAATCCACTGGCGGCTTCCTCCGCATCGGTCTGGTCCACTACAACACCGCAGAAGAGGTCGATCGCCTGCTTACAGGGCTTCGTGAATTGCCGCCTAATAACCGAAGCGCAAAACGCAGCTGATATATCATTGATTTTACGTGACGCAGGCATGACCCTCCTCTCCACTATTCCACTGAATCAAGAGAGGGCATTTTGCCAAGCTGCGCTGGTTGTGCGTTCTCGTCCTGCTCTTCTCAGCTTCGACGCTAATCACACACGCCGGCGAAAAGCCCTGGACCGAAGTCCGCAGCCCCAACTTCCGCGTCCTGACCAACGACACCGCAGGCGCCAGCCGCCGCAAAAGATTAAGTGCAGGAGTCGATAACGTTCGTCGCATACGAGCGTGGGGTCGAATTTTCTCCCACAAGTCTGCTTTCCCCTTTTATCTCTTGACAAAAGGCTATTAAAAGAGTATAAGTACTCCTAGGTATTACCCTGCCTGTGGCTAAATAATACAACAGCGCTTCAACGATTCAGTTCGCTCTCACACGAAATAGGTCCGAAAGCCAAAAGCGAAACCAAGGCGAATACGTCCCGATTACTTGGGAAGAAGCCTCCCCTTCCGGCATCTTTGGGGCCCCGAAGCGCAGCGGCTCTCTGCCCCACGTGGCAAGAATTTCTTCCCCCATGTATTCTGACGATCTATGGCAAAAAGACCGAAACCCATCGTACTCACCGTGCTCGACGGCTGGGGCCACCGCGCCGAGACCAAAGGCAACGCCATTGCCCTGGCTCGTAAACCTACTTACGACTCGCTAATCAAGAATTTCCCCAACACCCTCATTCACACTTCAGGCCCGTTCGTGGGTCTGCCGGAAGGCCAGATGGGCAACAGCGAGGTCGGCCACCTCAACATCGGCGCCGGACGTATCGTCCATATGGACATGACCCGCATCGACCTGCTCATCGCCAACAAGCAATTGCAAAATGTTCCGCTGTTTCAGGAAGCGATGGAGCGCGGCCGCCAGCGCCAGCTCCACTTCCTCGGCCTGCTCAGCGATGGCGGCGTGCACTCGCACATCCAGCATCTTTTCGCGCTGCTCGAAATGGCCAAGCAGCAAAAAGTCGAGAGAATCTTCGTCCATTGCTTCATGGACGGCCGCGACACGCCTCCGCACAGCGGCCGCGATTTCGTCCGCCAGTTGCAGCAAAAGATGCGCGAGTTGCAAGTCGGAGATATCGGCACGCTCGTCGGCCGCTACTACGCCATGGATCGCGATAATCGCTGGGAGCGCATGGAGCTGGCCTACAGTGCCATCGTTCACGGCCAAGCCGAAACGCGCACGAGTGATCCCCTCGCCGCGCTGCAAAAAAGTTACGAGCAAGACGTAACCGACGAGTTCATCAAGCCCATCGTTGTAACCAAGGGCGAAGGCCCTAACGCCGCACCGGTAGGTCCGATCCGCGATGACGACGCCGTTATCTTCTTCAACTATCGCGCCGACCGCGCCCGCCAGATGACCTACGCGCTAGCCGCACCCGAATTCGACAAATTTCCGGACCCTAAGCGCCCAAAAAATCTCTTCTACGTAGGCATGACCCAGTACGACAAAAACTGGCCCTGGCTGAAATACGTAATAGGCCCGGAGAAGTTGGAGCACATCCTCGCCCAGGTCTTCGCCGACATTCAGTACAAGAATCTGCGTTGCGCGGAGACCGAAAAATACGCTCACGTCACCTATTTCTTCAACGGCGGCATCGAAAAGCCCTTCGCCGGAGAAGAACGCATCCTGGTCCCTTCGCCCAAAGTCGCCACCTACGACCTGAAACCCGAAATGTCCGCGGAAGGAATCACAGATACGGTCGTGAAAGCCATCGAGCAAAACACGTTCGACGCGATCATCATGAATTACGCCAACGCGGACATGGTTGGCCACTCCGGCAAACTGGAAGCCGCCATCAGAGCGGTGGAAGCGGTAGACGCCGGCTTAGCGCGCATCTATCAAGCACTCAAGCCCCGCGGCGGCGCCTGGATCATCACCGCCGACCACGGCAACGCCGAAACCATGATCGATCCCACCACCGGCGGCGCACACACCTATCACACGCTAAATCCAGTCCCCTTCATTCTAGTTAGCGACAACGACCAGCAAACTCTGCAACCCAACGGCTCGCTACGCGATATCGCTCCAACAATGCTAGCCGCCCTGAGCCAACCTCAACCAGCCGACATGACGGGCCGGGACCTGCGCGGCATCCAAAAATAAACAGTGCCGCAGGAGTGACCAACGGCAGGAGGTGACCCATGTTCGAAAATTTAGGCGGCCGCCAACGACTTCAGCCGCAACGACTAGGCTTCGGCAATATACCCGTGCCCGGCACAAAAGCGGGCGCCATCGTCTCCCTCGGCCTAGTCATAATTGCGTGGTTCGCGATTCCCGTAGCCCGTCCCTTCATCCTCGGCACGCTCGGCCTTGGCGCGCTGGTTGGCCTGTTCCTGCGCTGGCTCCACAGCCGCGAATGATCCCAGGTGTGTCGGCCTATTCCGTTGGCCAAGAACCGTTGGAAAGAGCGGTTGGAAAAAACAGTGTAGGCAAGAACTGTCAGGACCTCAACGTAATGGCCAAGCGAAAGGTGAAGTAAACCGCAAGGCACAGTAAAGTGCGCGACCTTACAAAAGCAAATTTCGGGGCCTACTTGACCGCCACCCGCACCACTCCCGCCGAAACCAAACTTCTCATTTGCGTCTGGCACCCATTCCCGCAATGGCGCGCGCACCCGATCATGCCGGAAACGATCGCCAACCGCTGGCCGGAGATGCGCATAGTCCACTTGCCGGACTACGAGCGTCTCCTGCAAGAATTGCCCGACACCGACATCTTCATCGGGTCCTCACTGCGCCCTGACCAATTTCAGTACGCTCGCAAATTAAAATGGATTCACTCCACCGCGGCCGGCGTCTCGCAACTGATGTACCCGGAACTCCGTAACTCCGGCGTGATTCTCACGAACCCGAGCGGCATCTTCTCGCCGCCGATGGCCGAACACACCATCGGCCTGATGATCGCGCTCGCTCGTAATTTTTCGGATTCCGTCCGCTATCAGGACCGCGCGCAGTGGGCCCAAAATGAAGTTTCCAGTCAGCCTGGCCCGCTCACCGAACTCAACGGCCGACTCCTGCTGATCGTCGGCTATGGTTCGATCGGCCACGAGCTGGCGCGTCGTGCCTGCGCTTTCGACATGCGCGTCTGGGGCGTGACGCGCTCCGGCAAAGGCGACGCCACGCATGCAGAAAAAATCCTGCCCATCGCCGAACTCGATTCCGCGCTACCGCACGCCGATTACATCGTGCTGGCCGCGCCAGAGACGCTCGAAACGCAGCACCTCATCGGCGCAAGCCAAGTCGCAAAGATGAAGCATGGCGCTAGGTTCATCAACGTAGGCCGCGGCTCGCTCCTCGATGAAGCCGCGCTCATCCGTGCCCTGGAAACCGGAGCACTCAGAGGCGCCGCGCTAGACGTGACCACCACGGAACCGCTCCCACCCAACAGTCCGCTATGGAAAGCTCCGAATCTGTTCATAACTCCCCACACCAGCGGCGTAAGTGACCGCCTCTGGCAAAAAGAAACCAACCTGCTGATGGATTTACTGGAAAGATGGTTCGACGGCCGCGACCTGTTCAACGTAGTCGACTTCAGCCGCGGCTACTGAAGGAAGTCAGTCAACAGTCGACTGCTTCAGTCCCCCACTCCGCCCTTTACCGCCGTGTATCCTTCGCGGGCGTACACGACCACCTTCTGCTTCTTTCCCTTCTGGTCGTTCACGATCAGCGGGCTCCCATCCGGCTGTACCAGCTCAATTTTCACCTTGTGGAACTTGCCGTCGTTCGCGCCGGTGGTCGGGGTATAGGAAAGGCTGTACTGGTTTCGCAAAAACGCCACGATGTTTTGAAAGATTCCCGGAATCTCGCCGTCAAACTGCGGAAACCACGCATACCCGCCGGTCAGCGACGCAAATGTCTTCAGCTGATTTTCGCCCTGCAAGTAATTCATGTGCGATCCCTGCGAGCCATGCGATTCAATGAAGTTGATATACGGCTTGTCCAACCCCACGCAGAAAAGCGTCACATCGCTCTGTCGCAGCTGCTTCATGGTCTGGTCCAGGGTGTGCTTCGAGAAAGTATCGACGCCGGTGGCCAGCAGCAAAATCGACTTCTTCCCCTTCACATCCTTCATGCGCTCCGAGGTGTCCAGCACCGCATCAAACACATTCGATTCGCTGAATCCCGGAAAATACAAATGATAGAGCGCGTTGCGCACTTCCATTTTGTCCTGCGTGAAATCCACTTCCGTGCGCGTCTTCATATCGAAGGTGACCAGCGCCACCCAGTCCTTCTGCTGCAGGTGCGGGAAAAATGCGTCGGCCCAATATTTCGCCTGATAGGCAAACCAGTCGTAGTAGCCTCGGCTGCTGAACTCCATCAGCATGGTGATGGTTATCGGGGCGTCGGTTGCGCCAAAATTGGTGATCGTTTGTGGCGAGCCGTCATCGATGACGCGAAAGTTTTCCTTCTTCAATCCCGTCAACAGGTCGCCGTGCTGCGTGGCCGCGATCACGTCCAGCGTCACCACCGGCACTTCCACTGAAATGGACGCCCCGGCTTCAGGTGGCTTCTGTTGTTGCGGCGGCGGTGCTGGCGCCACCGGCGGTGCGCCCTGCTGCTGGGGCCCCGTTCCACCTTGCGGACCGGCCGGCGATTGCGCGCGCACCAGGCTGGTTCCCAGCGGCAACAACAAGGCCGCCGCTAAAAGTCTCAAGCACACCGCTATCAGAATTGCCTTCATGGCTTGTCCCTCAGTTGCCCATCATAGAACGCTCAAATCGCGGCGGCAACGGGCCAAGTCCAGCCAATCCTTACCGTGGAGATTACGCAACGAAGCGCCATTGCCGGGCCCGGATTCCCACACCCCGCATGTTAGTATGAGTCAGATTTGCCGCAAAACGTTGCTGCGCGAGGGTTAGCCTCGGCAGCCACGGCAAGTCGCTCCCACGATTCGCGCGGTGGGCAATGAACTGGAAAAGAGGATGGCTTCGTGAAGGGTTTCCGCAGAACGCACCTGCTACTGCTGCACGCGCCCGCGTGGTTGTTGGCAGCCACTTTAGCTCTGGCCACGGCAGCTTTCGCCGCCCAAACGCTTGCCGCGCAGGTCGCGCCGCCGCCCACGAACTCTCTTCCCCCGAATCAATCTTCCCTAGGTGATCTTACGTCGCTGACGGGCGACGCCAAGGTCTGGCTCCAGGACCTCATCAAGATCAACACCACCAATCCGCCCGGCAACGAGCAAGCTGCCGCAAAATATATTTTGGCCGTCCTGCAAAAGGAAGGCATCGGCGCGGAAGAGCTCCCGGTCACGCCGGGCCGGACCTCCGTCGTCGCGCGCCTACGGAGTTCCGCGGTCGCCGACCCGTCACGCGCGCTGATTCTGGTCGCGCACATGGATGTGGTCGGCGTTGAGCGCACGAGGTGGACGGTCGATCCCTTTGCCGCCAGCATCAAGGGCGGCTACCTGTACGGCCGCGGCTCCATCGACAACAAGGCCATGCTCGCAAGCAATCTCGCCACCTTCATCGCGCTGAAGCGTGCCAATGCTCACCTCAATCGCGACGTGATCTTTCTCGCCACCGACGACGAAGAGCAGGGGGGCGACGCCAGCATCAAAATTCTGATCGCCAAGTATTGGGATAAGATTGCCGCGGGCTTTGCGCTCAACGAAGGCGGCAACGTCGTCCTCGAGAATGGCAAAGTCCAATACGTTGCCGTGCAAGCCAGCGAGAAAGTCGCCGTCAATGTCAACGTCATCGCGCGCGGCACTTCCGGCCACGCTTCCATGCCCACGAAAGACAATCCCGTCGTGCACCTCTCCGCAGCGGTGGCTAAAATCGGCGGATACGTTGCTCCGGTTCATTTCACCGCCATCGTGCGCCGTTATTTCGAAGGACTCTCTGCCGTCGAAGACGACGAGATCGCCAAGTGGATGCGTTCTCTCGAGACCCCCGACCGCGGCGAACACGCGCAACGCGTCATCGCCGACGCAAATCCGCAGTGGAACTCCATGCTGCGCGACACCATTTCCCCCACGGTGCTTAGCGCGGGCGTTCGCCCAAACGTGATTCCCGCGGAAGCCCGCGCCACGCTGAACGTCCGGCTCCTCCCCGGCGACACCATCGACGCGCTGGTCGGCGAACTCAGCAAATTGGTCAACGACCCGACGGTGCGCCTTGAAGTGCAACCGGATGCGGGCTTGGCCGCTCCACCTTCTTCGCTGGAAAATGATTTTTACGCCGCTATCACCAAGGTAGCCGCCCAGGAATTCGGCGGCGCCCCTGTCCTACCCTATCAGTCACCCTGGGCTACCGACTCCGCCCAGCTGCGCCTGCACAACGTGCAATCCTACGGCCTGTGGCCCTTCCCGCTGACCCAAGACGACTTGAAGCGCATGCACGGTGACGACGAGCGCATCCCCCTCGCCTCGTTTGCAAAAGGCATCGACGTCGAATCCCGCATTGTCGCGGAATTTGCGGTAACGAAGCCGTGATTACTTAGCCGCGCCTCGACTACACAAGACTGGCGGATCAGCCGTCACAACACTGTCAGGACCTCAACTTAAGCCTCACACGAAAGTCGGCCTTGGCAGCCCCCGGCGGTTGCCGGCGCATAAGTTGAGATCCTTCGCTCCGCTCAGGATGGCACTTGGGCGCGGCGCGATGCCCAGGATGGCTCGATGCTAAGCGCATCCTTCAAATCTTAATTTTCACTAACAGAGATTTCCTGCCGATCACGTAAACTACAGGACTCGCAAACGACTATGGCCTTCCGCCACTCTAAAATTGTCTGTACCATCGGCCCAGCAAGCTCTTCTCCGCGCATTATTGAACGGTTGATGCAAGCCGGTATGGATGTCGCTCGCCTGAATTTTTCTCACGGCAAGCACGCGGATCATGCTCGGAGTATTGCCGTCCTCCGC
>Ga0210409_10005936_pt1 | contig 12754 bp, 9 predicted proteins | sample IncBWH17MmetaG_FD_161649 | JGI IMG/M metagenome (GOLD analysis project Ga0210409, IMG submission 161649) | Forest soil microbial communities from Barre Woods Harvard Forest LTER site, Petersham, Massachusetts, United States - Inc-BW-H-17-M | ecosystem: Environmental > Terrestrial > Soil >...
AGGATCGGTGACATCGTAAAAACGCACGCCGCGCAGGCCTTTGTAGTTTTTGCGTTTGTCGTCGAGGTGCGGATCATCGTATTTGCCCATGGGGGCTTCCGGGGTGGAATCCGTGATGGGGGTTTGCTGACCGGTCATCAGAATCCACTTCTTAAGGCTCTTGTTATAGGCCACCTGAACCTGGAAGCCTTCGAATCCACCTTTGTTATAGAAGGCGGGCTTTCGAACGTCGCTGACATCAATGACGTCGCCTTGCTGGAAGATGTAGCGGCGATTGCCGACGGACATCATTTGCATCTTGCCGTTTCGGACGTAGCTGGGCATGAAGTGGGCGAGTAGTTCCATGTTGCGGATGTACGTCCTGCGGTCGAGATAAGAGATGCTGTTGGGACTGGGGTGGCCGTGATGGTCGGCCCAAGCCGCGACTGAAGATCCGGCCAAGGCTAGGCTGGCGCCGGCGGCGGAGCGGAGGAAGTCCCGGCGGGAGGGAAGGAGCGGTTGACCCGGCATTCGAATGGGATTGTCCTTCTTCGAATCTAGCTTGGCGGCGCGTGAATGCGGCTTCCTGGGGTCGTTCGAATGATTCATGACAGCCCTCCTCCGTTCGAAAGAAGGTAGGACCGCTGTACCACTTGCAACTAAAACGTGTCAAGAATATTCTTCTATTGATTAGAAGCAGTTGCAGTTAGGTTGTTTTCCACGCAAGCCTCTGGGTATAGTGGTTGGACCAGACTTCGCTAGAACCTAGCCTTTCCGCGGGCCGTGAGAAGGACACCTAAACTTCAGATACAGAGGGAACCGCGTTCCCATTATGATAAGCCGCGAGGAAAGCCAGCGAGCGATAGGTTCAGAGGGAGAAGAAAGATGGCGATTGCGACAATCAATCCGGCAACCGGGCAGGTGGTAAAGACATTCGAAGCGCTGTCGGATGCGCAGATTGAGGTGAAACTTCAAAAAGCCGCCGATACGTTTTCCAGCTACCGTAAAGTTCCGTTTGCCGAACGCGCGCGGCTGATGCTGAAGGCGGCGACGATCCTGGAAAGCGAAAAAGAGAATTTTGCGCGGATAATGACGACGGAGATGGGCAAAACCTTCCGGTCCGCGGTCGATGAAGCGGCAAAGTGCGCGTGGGTTTGCAAATACTATGCGGAAAACGCGGAACGATTCCTCGCCGATGAAATGGTGGAGACGAGCGCGAAGCGAAGCTACATTCGGTATCAGCCGCTGGGGCCGGTTCTGGCGGTGATGCCGTGGAATTTTCCGTTCTGGCAGGTGTTGCGTTTCGCGGCTCCGGCGTTGATGGCTGGAAACGTCGGACTCTTGAAGCATGCGTCAATCGTGCCGCAGAGCGCGCTGGCCATCGAGGATGTCTTTCTCCGTGCGGGATTTCCGGATGGGGCGTTCCAGACGTTGCTGATCGGTTCAGGAAAAGTGGACCGGGTGCTGGGTGATCCGCGCGTAATGGCGGCAACACTGACGGGAAGCGAAGGAGCGGGAATCGAAGTGGGAATGGGGGCGGCGAAGAGAATCAAGAAAGTGGTGCTGGAACTGGGAGGCAGCGACCCGTTTATCGTGATGCCCAGCGCCAATCTTGAGACGGCGGCGACCACTGCGGTGAAGGCGCGGATCTTCAACAACGGACAATCGTGCATAGCGGCCAAGCGCTTCATTGTCGCCGAAGCGATCGCGGACAAATTCGAGCGCGTGTTTGCAGAGAAAATGGCTGCTTTGAAGGTCGGTGATCCGTTTGATGAGAAGACAGAACTGGGGCCGCTCTCAACGGCTGACGGGCTTGAAGATCTGGACCGGGACGTGAAAAAGACGGTAGAGGCGGGCGCAAAGGTTTTGACTGGAGGCAAGCGGCTGGACCGCCCGGGAAATTACTATGCGCCGACGGTATTGACGAACATTCCGAATGGTTCGCCGGCACACAAGGAAGAACTGTTCGGCCCGGTGGCGAGCGTGTTCCGCGCCAAGGACGTGGATGACGCGATTCGAATCGCCAACGACAGCCGGTTTGGATTGGGCGCCAGCGCGTGGACCAACGATGCAAAGGAACGCGAACGCTTCGTGAATGATCTGGAATCGGGAATGGTGTTCATCAACAAGATGGTGGCTTCCGATCCGCGGATACCGTTTGGAGGAGTGAAGTGGTCGGGGCACGGCAGGGAACTGGGAGCGCACGGGATTCGGGAGTTTACGAACATCAAGACGGTGTGGATTGAAGAGGGTTCGTAAAGCGGTTGCAGAGAAAATAGAGGCTGTGGTAGATTGGTCCAACAACCCAACCAGAGAATGTCGAGGAGAGCGCCAACTGTAGGCATTTCATCGAGTTTCTTTGGTACGGCGGTCGTACCAAAGCGTGGAATCATCTCTATTGGGCCCGGGAGGGTGTCATGTACAAAATCGTGCGCTCCTCTCGCCTGTATGAACAAATCGTGCAGCAGGTCGAGGAATCCATTCATAAGGGTACGCTCAAGGTTGGAGAACAACTTCCCCCCGAACGTGACCTAGCTCAACAATTTGGCGTAAGCCGGACGGCGGTCCGCGAAGCGGTGAAGGCGCTGCGGGAAAAGGGCCTGGTGGAAGCCTACCCGGGCCGCGGAACGTTTATCACCGAGAGCAGCCCTTATTCCATGCGGCAGTCGCTGGACCGGATGCTGAAGGTCGGGCAGCCCGAAGGGTCCGCGTATCTGGCGGAAGTGCGCGAGATTTTGGAGCCGGAGATCGCGGCACTGGCTGCAACGCGCTTTGACGCGGAAGATCTGGCTTCGATGCGGGAGCAAGTCGCGGTAATGGACACGGCGCGCACGGATCCGGATGCCTTCATCGAGGCAGATCTCGATTTTCATCTGGCGCTGGCGGAAGCCGCGGCAAATCCCCTTATCCTTTCGCTAATCGATTCGATCGTAGGACTGCTGCGGGAGCAGCGAATGGGAATTTTTCAAGTGGAAGGCGGCCCGGAGCGCGGCCAGTACCACCACAAGAGGATCCTGGAGGCAATCGAGCACCGCGATCCGCTGGGTGCGCGAGACGCGATGAAGGCGCATTTGCGGCAAGTGAGAGAGGATTCGCGGCGGGCGCCGAGCGGGCGGGAATCCTAAGAACAGTTTTCAGTTATTAGTTCTAAGTCTCTAGTAAGAGAAGAAGAGAGGCAGTTGGGTTTTCATCCTAGCTGCTGGTTACTCGTTCCAAGATCTTAGCCGGAGAAGTTGGAGAAGAAGGATTCATGGCCAATCTGGGATTTGTGGGACTGGGGGTGATGGGCAGCGAGATGGTGAACCGGCTGCTCGGCAAGGGTCACAGCGTAACGGGATACAACCGGACGCGTTCGAAAGCCGAATGGCTGGTGAAGAAGGGAATGAAGTGGGCGGACTCGCCGCGCGCAGTGGCCGCTTCGGCCGACGTGATCTTCTCCATGGTCACCAACTCGGCGGCCTTGGGAGCGGTGATGAACGGTCCGGATGGAATGTTGGCGGGAGTCACGCCGGGGAAGATTTTCGTGGACATCAGCACCGTGAGCCCTGCCTTCAGCCGGGAAATTGCGGCGAAGGTACGCGAAAAGGGCGGGGACATGGTGGACTCGCCCGTATCTGGAAGCGTGGTCACGTTGCAAGAGGGCAAGCTCTCGGTGATGGTGGGCGGGCGCAAAGAGACATTTGAAAAAGTGAAGCCGCTGCTGCAGGACATCGGGCCCAAGGTCACGCACGTAGGGGACAACGGCCTGGCGCTAGTGATGAAGATCGGGACGAACCTGAGCCTCGCGGTGCAAATGCTGGCGTTCTGCGAGGGAGTTTTGCTTGCGGAGAAAAGCGGCATCGCGCGGGAAACGGCGGTGGACGTTTTGACGCACAGCGTGATTGCGTCGCCGATGGTGCAGTACCGCGGGCCGTTTGTATTGAAGAAGCCGGAAGAGGCGTGGTTCAACGTCAACATGATGCAGAAAGACATGCTGCTGGCGCTGGAACTGGGGCGGCAACTGGATGTGCCGATGCCAACCACGGCAATCACCAATGAATTTCTGACGGCGGCGCGGGGAATGGGATTGGTGGAGAAGGATTTTGCGGTGGTGTTCGATGTTTTGGCGCAGATGTCGGGAGTGAAGCCATGACGCTGGCGACGGATCCATCCAAAACAAAATCGGAAGCGACGACTGAACACTTGCTGCGGATGTACCGGCGGATGGTGATGATCCGGGAGTTCGAAGAGCAGGTGAATGAACTTTATACACGCGCGCTGATGCCTGGGCTTGCGCATCTTTACATCGGGGAAGAAGCGGTGGCGGTGGGAATTTGTGAAGCACTGCGCGGGGACGATTACATTACGAGCACGCATCGGGGGCACGGGCACTGCGTTGCTAAAGGGGCCTCGCCGGACCGGATGTTCGCGGAGTTGCTGGGGAAAGAGGCGGGATATTGCCGCGGCAAAGGCGGGTCAATGCATATCGCTGATCCCGCGACGGGGAATTTGGGAGCGAACGCGATCGTCGGCGGCAGCGCGGGGATTGCGACGGGAGCGGCGCTTTCGTCGAAGCGTCTGGGCACGGGACAAGTAGCGGTGTGCTTTTTTGGCGAAGGCGCGCTGGGCCAAGGCGTTCTGTACGAGGTGATGAACCTGGCGGCGTTGTGGAAATTGCCGGTCGTCTACGTTTGCGAGAACAATCTTTATACGGAGTACACGCATTATTCGGAGACGACTGCAGGGGACATCCTGGCGCGGGGGACTGCGTTTGGAGTGCTCGCGGAAAGCGTGGACGGGCAGGATGTACGCGCGGTGAATGCGGCGGCGCAGAAACTCGTTGATCGCGCGCGAAAAGGAGAAGGTCCCGCCTTCCTGGTTTGCAACACGTACCGCTACACGGGGCACCACGTGGGGGACATCAATCGCGAATATTACCGGTCGAAGCAGGAAGAGCATGAATGGAAAACCAAGCGGGACCCGATCAAGAATTTCGCGCAATGGCTGATCGAACAAAAGACTTCGGACGAAGGAAAGGTGAAGCAAATCCACGAAGAAGTGCGCGCGGAGATGAAGGCGGCGGTGGAGTTTGCGATCGCCGCGCCGTATCCGACGGTAGACCAGGTGGACCAGGACGTTTATGCCTGAAGTGGCGACCAGAGAGCTAACGTTTGCACAAGCGATCCGCGAAGCGCTGGCGGAGGAGATGCGGCGCGATAAGCGGGTGTGCATTTTTGGCGAAGACGTGGCGGAAGCGGGGACACCGTTCAAGGTTTTGTCTGGGTTGGTGGAGGAATTTGGCGCGGAGCGAGTGATTGATACTCCTATTTCTGAGGCGGGCTTTACAGGAATGGGCGTCGGCGCGGCGATGACCGGCTTGCGGCCGGTCGTGGACATCATGTTCGGCGATTTCCTGACGCTGACGATGGACCAGATGGTGAACCAGGCGGCGAAAGTGCATTACATGTCGGGCGGCACGTGGAAAGTGCCGATGGTGCTGCGGACGACGCTGGGAGCGACGCGGCGTTCGGCGGCGCAGCATTCGCAGTCGTTGCACGCGTGGCTTTGCCATGTGCCGGGATTGAAAGTGGTGATGCCGTCGACGCCGTACGACGCGAAGGGACTGCTGAAGACGGCGATCCGCGATGAGAACCCGGTAGTCTTTTTTGAAGACAAGATGATGTACAAGCTGAAGGGACCGGTGCCGGAGGAGGAATACACCATTCCGTTGGGAGTGGCGGACGTGAAGAGGGAAGGCGAAGACATCACGATTGTGGCGACGAGCAGCATGGTGCAAGTGGCGCTGGGAGCAGCGGAGCTGCTGGAGAAGATTGGAATCAGCGCGGAAGTGATTGATCCGCGAACGATGTGGCCGCTGGATGAGAAGACGCTGATTGAATCGGCGAAGAAAACGTCGCACGCGATGGTCATTGATGAAGGATACGGACGGTATGGAGTTACCGGAGAGATCGCTTCGGTGATGGCGGAAGGGGCGTTCTACAACCTGGAAGCGCCGGTGAAGCGGATGGGAGCGATGCACGTGCCGATTCCATTTTCGCCGCCGCTGGAAGATGTGACGGTGCCGACGGAGCAGACGGTGTTTGAGGCGGCGCGGGCGCTTTGCGGGAAAGCGTGAGTTGAACGGGATGAGAGGTGTGCGATGGGGCTGAAAACTTACGGGCCGATGGCGGTGGATTGGGAAAACCGCATTGATTTTGACCGCTTGCGGCGGGAACGGCTGGCTCGCGCGAAAGCTTTGCTCGCGAAATCGGAGATGGGAGCACTGCTTTGCTTCGACATGAACAACGTGCGGTACATCACCGCGACGCACATTGGGACGTGGGCGCAGGACAAGAATAGCCGGTTCACGCTGCTGCCGCAGAACGACGAACCGATTTTGTGGGATTTCGGATCAGCGGCGAGACATCATCAGCAGAATTGCCCGTGGCTGGGCGAGCGGTCGCGCGCGGGGATCCCGTTGTTGCGCGGGGCGATGTCGCCGGAGATGGGGCGGGCGGAAAATGTCGCACGGAAGATCAAGATGGAACTGGAGAAGCGCGGGCTGCACAAGGAGCCGCTCGGAATCGACGTGGTCGAACCGCCGATTCTTTTTGCGCTGCAAAAGGAGGGCATCAAGATTGTCGATGGGCAGCAGCTGATGAGTGACGCGCGGGTGATCAAGACGCAGGACGAGATTTCGCTGCTGAATCACTCGGCGATGATGGTGGACGCGGCATACGACGAATTGTACCGGGCGATGAAACCGGGAATGAGCGAGAACCAGGCGGTGGGGTTGGCGAGCAAAGTTTTGTATGACCTCGGCTCGGAATATGTGGAAGCGGTGAACGCGATATCGGGGGAGCGGTGCAATCCACATCCGCATGTTTTTTCGGATCGCGTGCTGCGGCCCGGGGATCCGGTTTATTACGACATTTTGCATTCGTACATGGGCTATCGGACTTGTTACTACCGGTGCTTCACGATTGGGTATGCGTCGCACGCGATGATTGATGCGTACAAACGGTGCCGGGAGTATTTGGACGCGGCGATTGAGTTGGTAAGGCCGGGGCGGACGACGGCGGAGATTGCTTCGGTGTGGCCAAAGGCGGAGGAGTTTGGCTTTCCGGACGAGGAAGCGGCGTTTGCGCTGCAATTCGGCCACGGGATCGGGTTGGCGATTTGGGAAAAGCCGGTGATCAGCCGGATGGTGTCGCTGGAGCATTCGCACGAGATCAAGCCGGGGATGGTATTCGCGCTGGAGACATTTTGGCCTTCGACGGACGGATGGAGCGCGGCGCGAATCGAAGAAGAAATCGTGGTGACAGCAACCGGTCACGAAGTGATTACGCGTTTTCCGGCGGAGCAGCTGATGGTGGCGGGAGCGCACTATCACACGGTGAATGGGCCGCTTTCGACGGCACGCGAAAACGAGGCCGCGCCCAGCAAGAAAGTGAAAGAGATGGTGGCGGCCAGCGCGAAGGCAGAAGGAGTGGCAGCTACGGACTGAGCGGTCGGTCCGCGGCTCCTCAAAAAATTATGGCGATGAGTGTGGTGATGCCGGCGCTGGAAATGGCGCAGGAAACCGGGAAGCTGCTGGCCTGGCGAAAAAAAGAAGGAGAGCACGTCAGCAAAGGCGAGCCCTTGCTGGAAATCGAGACGGACAAGGCGGTCGTCGAGGTGGAAGCGCCGGGAGACGGGATTCTGGCGGGGATCACGGCGGACGTGGGAGCGGTGATTCCTGTGGGCGAAACGATCGCGTGGCTCGTTGCGCCGGGCGAGAAGCCTCCTGCGAAGAGCAGCGCGACTGCTGCGCCGGCGGCGCGAGCGACTAGTGGCGCGGCGCAACACGCCTCGGCCGCGGTTGCGGCTCACGAAAAACAAACGACAACGACTCCGCAGATTTCGCCAAAGGCGCGGCGGCTGGCTAAAGAACTTGGCGTGGACATTGCGCGGATCACTGGGACAGGCCCCGACGGGACGATATCGTCGGGTGACATCCAGCGGGCGGCAGCTTCGAAAGGCGCGACTGGCGCGGCTGCGGGGGCTCCCGCCGGAGCGGAACCTCTGAGCCAAGTAGCACGGCTGATGGCCGAACGCACGACACAAAGCTGGACGAGCGTGCCGCACTTTTTTCTGGTGCGGGACGTGGATTGCAGCGAGCTGGTTGCCGCGCAGAAAAAATGGAGCGACGAGGCGGAGAAGACGCAGAGTCCAGCGCCAACGATTACGGATTTGCTGATTGTGATTTTGGCGCGAACCCTGGCGAAACACCCGAGGATGAATGCGAGTTGGACGGGGGAGGGAATTCGTTCGAATGCGGAGATCAATGTCAGCGTGGCGATGGCGGTGAAAGACGGGGTGGTCGGAGCGGTAATTCACAAAGCGGACGGTGCGAAGCTCGCGGAGATTTCCACGCAACGGAAGGAATTGACGGAGCGCGCGCGGGCGGGGCGATTGCGTCCTGCAGATATAACCGGCGGGACGTTTACGCTGAGCAATTTGGGAATGTACAAAGTGGATGCGTTCAGCGCGATCATTACGCCGCCACAAGCGGCGATTCTGGCGGTGGGAAGCATTTCCGACCGTGTCGTGCCCGTTGATGGAAAGCCAGGCATCCGTCCGATGATGACGATGACGCTTTCGAGCGATCACCGCGTCGTAGACGGAGCGCGAGCGGCGGAATTCTTGAGCGATCTGGCGAACGCCATTCGCGAGCCCGAGAAAATGTTGTAGCGGTTTCGGCTTAAAAATCCGTGGAAAGGGAATCAGCAATTCTCGAGCCGCGCCACTCCCGGCCCTTACTATGACGACGCCCATCCCGCGCAAGAAACCTTTTTATTTCAATTCGTCCTTTCAGGTAGTGGTGGCCATCGGCGCGGCGATCGCGCTCGGGTATTTACGGCCGGCGACGGCGGTGGCCATGAAACCGCTGGGCGACGGCTTTATCCGGCTGATCACGATGATTATCACGCTGATTGTGTTTTGCACGGTGGTCACCGGCATTGCGGGAATGGAAGACATGAAGAAGGTCGGCCGGGTGGGCGGGAAGGCGCTGATCTATTTTGAAGTTGTTTCGACGCTGGCGTTGTTCGTCGGGCTGGTCGTGGGGAATGTGGTTCATCCCGGCAGCGGATTCAATATCAACGCAGCGACGCTGGACGCCAAAGCGGTAGCGGAATACGCGGGGCCGGGAAAAGCGCAGAGCGTTTCGGAATTTCTGATGCACATCATCCCCAACACTGTGGTGGACGCCTTCGCCAAGGGCGATATCCTGCAAGTGTTGCTGGTCTCCGTGCTGTTCGGTTTTGCGCTGTCGATGGCTGGGGCGCGGTGTAAACCGTTGCTTGACCTGTTCAACACCTTGACCGAAGCCGTGTTTGGGATTGTCAGAATCCTGATGCGCTTTGCGCCGATCGGCGCGTTTGGCGCGCTCGCGTTCACCATCGGCAAGTACGGAATCTATTCGCTAGGGCCGTTAATCAGGCTGATTGGCACGTTTTACGCCACCTCCATACTTTTCATTCTGATTGTGCTTGGTATAGTTGCGCGTGTAGCGGGATTCGGGATCCTGAAATTTCTCTGGTACATCAAGGAAGAGATTCTTCTGGTGCTGGCCATTAGCTCGTCGGAACCGGTCATGCCGACGCTGATGGCGAAGCTGGAAAAGCTGGGATGTTCGAAAGGACTCGTGGGATTGGTGGTCCCGACCGGGTATACGTTTAACACCGATGGGACAAGCATTTATATGACGTTGTGCGCGCTGTTTGTGGCGCAGGCCACGAATACGCCGTTGACCCTGATGCAGCAACTGACGATTCTGGCGGTGGCGGTGCTGACTTCGAAGGGCGCGAGCGGCGTGCAAGGTGCGTCGTTCATCGCGCTGGTGGCCACGATGACGGTGATCCCCACGATTCCTGTGGCGGGCATGGCGCTGATCCTGGGAATCGACAGGTTCATGAGCATGTGCCGCGCGTCGGTAAATGTGATCGGCAATGGAGTCGCCACTTTGGTCGTAGCGCGATGGGAAAACGAAATTGATGGCGCCGGGCTTAGAAGCAAACTAGCGGAGGAACAAGCGTGAGAAGTCATGCGGAGACTCAGGAGTACTCCAGCCCAGTGCTGCAGAAGAGTCAGATCAGTTGGTGTTGAAAGAATGTCATGGCTGAGCGTTTCGATATCGTGGTTGCGGGAGCCGGACACAATAGTTTGATCGCGGCGGCGTATCTGGCAAAGGCCGGTTACCGCTGCGTCGTGCTCGAGGGGCGGCCGATCGTAGGTGGTGGTGTCAAATCCGCGCAGTTGACGTTGCGCGGATTCATTCACGATATCTGTTCTTCGGCGCACAACGGAATCCACGGAAATCCCATTCTGAGCGATGACGAACTCAAACTTGGAGATTATGGCCTCGAGTACCTGTATCCCGATCCTGTCTATCACATGCCGTTTCCCGATGGCAGCTACTTGACGCAATGGCGCGACCTCGACCGGACTTGTGAAGAATTCGCAAAGTTTTCCAAAAAAGACGGGTTCGCTTACCGGCGAATGATCACCGAATACGAGACTGTAAAGCCCATCCTCAATGCCGTGACGTTCACGCCTATCGGTTTTGGGAAAGCGCTCAATGACCGTTTGGCGGATCACCCACACGGCAAACTTTGGCAGCGGCGCCTGGCGATGTCGGCCTGGGAAATCATTCGCGATACCTTCGTGGACGACCATTGCAGGGCGTTTATGCTGGGCTGCCCCTATTCGCTGCAGCCGGTGCAGGACCCGATGACGGGAAGAGCGGCCTACATTCCGCTTCACCAACAGCGTGAGAGCCGGCCCCTGCCGAAGGGCGGGTCGGGAGCGTTGACAGTGGCATTAGCGCGGTTCATCGAAGCGCGTGGCGGCGTAATCCTGACCAACAAGTGGATTAAAGCGCTCATCATCGAAAACGGAAGATGCACGGGAGTGGAGTGCGAGGACGGTAGCTCGTATCACGCGGAGAAAGCAGTGTTGTCCACCATCCACATAAAGCACCTCATCGACATGGCGCCGCGCGAATTGTGGGGGCCGGACTTCATCGATGGAGTAGATACATGGAAGGCCGGCCTGACGCTCTTTGAGACAAATTATGCGACGACGGAACCACCGAAATATGCCGTCGCTGGCGGGACGCTCTCGCCCATACATTCGGGAGTAATGGTCAGCGCGGACCGTGTTTTGCGCATGAGTTATGACTACGCTCGAGGAGCTGTGAATCTTGAAAACCCGCCGATCCATGCCATTTGCTGCAGCATTGCCGATCCGACCCGGGCGCCCGCGGGGATGCACACTCTCAAGATTGTTGGTTATTACCCATACGAATTGAAAGAGGGCCCGCAGCATTGGGACGAAATCAAGGATCAGGTTTCAGACGCAAACTTGAAGTTTCTGCGGAAGTTCTCCCCCAATCTGACGGATGACAAAATTCTCGCGCGCATCGTCAAGAGCCCGCTCGATCTGGAACGGATGAACCCGCACAACTGGCATGGCAGCTGTCACGCGGGAGGGTCGGGGCCCGCACAGAGCGGCGCAATGCGCCCGGTATTGGGTTGGGCGCAACACCGCATGCCGATCCCAGGTTTGTATCAGACGGGGGCTACCACCCATCCTGGTGGATCCGTGACCGGCGGGCCGGGGCGAAACGCCGCAACGGTCATGTTGAAAGATTTCGGGACCAGCATCGAGGAAGTGGTGAAAAAGACGTAAGAGTTCGCTCTGAGGAGGCATCCCAATGAGCACGATCAGCCGGCGTGAATTCGTAAAGACCACGGCATTGGCACCGCTGGCCGTGGCACCATTTTCATTAAGTGCCCAGGCATCCCAGGTCGAGCGATTTGACATCGTCGTTGCCGGTGCAGGCCACAACAGCCTGGTCGCGGCGGCTTACCTGTCAAAAGCCGGGTATCGGTGCCTCGTGCTGGAAGGCCGCCCGATGCTCGGCGGAGGCGTCAAAACGGCGGAACTGACGCTGAAGGGTTTCAAGGACGACGTGTGTTCCTCAGCACACACGTTTCTGCTCGACAATCCGATGATGAAGAACGACGAGCTGAAGCTCCGCGACTACGGGCTTGAGTACATCGATCCCGACCCTATCTTTCATATCCCCTTTCCGGACGGCACGTATCTGACGCAATGGCGCGACCTTGACCGGACGTGCGCGGAATTCGCGAAATTCTCGGAGAAGGACGCTGCGGCGTATCGAAAAATGCTGGCGGAGTTTGATGCCATTAAACCGATTTTGTTTGGGGCAAGTTTTACGCCCATCGGTTTCGGAAAACCGCTCAACGATCAGCTCGCACAGCAACCGCGCGGCAAACTCTGGCAGCGCCGCCTGGCCATGTCTGCGTGGGAAATTATTCGCGATACGTTTGAAGAGGAACACTGCCGCACGTTCTTTTTGTACATGTCCCATTTAGCTGCGGAGCCGCCTGACGCCCCCGTGACGGGGCGGCTCGCTTACGGCACGGCACGCCAACAGCATTCCGGCCGGCCCATCCCGAAGGGCGGATCCGGGGCATTGACGGTCGCACTGGCACGCTCCATCGAAGCGCACGGCGGGGTACTGATCACCAACAAGTGGGTGAAGCGGCTGATCGTGGAGAATGGAAAATGCGTGGGCGTGGAATGCAGCGACGGGAGTTCTTACCGCGCTGAGAAAGCGGTGTTATCCACGATTCACATCAAGCATCTAGTGGATATGGCGCCGCGCGAGTTGTGGGGCCAGGACTTCATCGACGGCGTGGACACATGGCAGGCGGAAAACGCCATG
>Ga0210409_10005937_pt1 | contig 12753 bp, 14 predicted proteins | sample IncBWH17MmetaG_FD_161649 | JGI IMG/M metagenome (GOLD analysis project Ga0210409, IMG submission 161649) | Forest soil microbial communities from Barre Woods Harvard Forest LTER site, Petersham, Massachusetts, United States - Inc-BW-H-17-M | ecosystem: Environmental > Terrestrial > Soil >...
AGCGGCAGATAGACGCCCAGCACTTCTGGATCAGCCTTGATATCGATCTTAGCGTTCTCGAAGCCTTCGAGGATTGTCTGCGTGGGAACGATGGTTGACTGACCAGTTTGCGGGTCGCGGAATTGGATCTGTGGGTCAATCGGACCCAGGGCGGAAGTGTCGTCCAAAACCAGCTCGTCCGCCGATGCCGCCAGCATCGTCGCGGCGCTGAATGCAGTATGCGGAATTATGAACCGCACTGACTTGAAGCGCGCCCGCAGAAGGTGAACGATTCTTTCCGCAGCCTCGGCCAAACCGCCAGGGCTGTGCAGTAACACGTCCAACGAATCGCCCTTTATGGTCCTTGTCAGGTCAGAAAACGGTGTGAGGTCGGTGTGGTCTAGGCTGTTAGGAATATTAGAAAGGTTTAAGTTAGCTGCGTAAACGATGATCGGGCGGCCAGTCTTTGCCTCGATGCGGCGGAGTAGATCCTGCCTGTGGTTAAATCTCTCAAGGCCGTTCTGCTGTTTGGAAATCAGTTCGTGATACCGTGGCACCGAGTTCAGCCTCCGCGTTGGATGCGCCCGATTCACGCACGATGATACGGGATTGCGTTAGGCTAACGTATCTGCCGAAAATTTGATAGACCTTTTCTGCCCGCTGAAGTTGCTCGGCGACTTTGGGATGCGATTCCAGGTATTGTTTGGTTTCTTCTGTCAGTGGCGGCTGACTCGTTAACGAACCGATCTGAATTTGCAGAGTCATTGTGGCACCTCACCTATCGGCGGCAGGCACGCTGGCCAGCCGTCTATCTCCTCTACCCTTCGGACTAAGGGCAGACCCCTCTGCCACTATAGATGGAAACATCCATAGTAACTCACGTGCATGATTATCACCAAACTGGACCACTCGTTGGAATCAGGTGTTTTACTGCACAACCCATCCGCAAGCCCTTAAACACGTATGAGATGTGGATGTTGGGTCTCTCCATAACACACCTCCAAAGGCCGAAGTTGGTGCATCTTATTGACAGTAAAGGGCAAACGTCAAGCTAATTCTCTGTCAATTTCGGGCAACTTTTGTTCACCTCGCAATGGTCGTTTGACCAGAACTGCGACCATCACGGGTTGCATCTTCGATCATGACCCGTTCAGAGAAAGAAATCGCCGGGGTTTCCGCAGGGTCCGCCCGGGTGACGTGGGGGCACAACATACCGAGCCAGTCAATTTCAAACTGATCCGCTACCCGGAGTCAGGAAAGGGCAGCGCTAGGAAAGTCGTGCTGGCTAACTGTGCCACACCGCTCGCAGACGAAAGACTGGTTCCACTGAGCAAACTGCCGCTGGTAAGTAGAATGATTGTGCCTCCAGAAGAGAGCTACGAGGAAAATGAAAGCAGCAGGAGCGAGGACCGCATAGAGTGTGACGGGCAGCGAAGACGCTGGCGCAGGACCCGACATAACGCTACGGACGTAAACGACAAGCGCGACGAATGTGACGATTGCGGACCAAAGAACAAGCTTTTTGTACGACCACTTCGCTGGAGGGCTAAGGTGCTTGGAAAGTTCCGTCTGCTGAATTCCGCGAGTGGTCGCTCTGCCGACCACCACATTCGGCCCACCCTCCCCAACTATTACACCACGCAGCCGAGTCCGTGTCTCCACTTGGAATCGGCCTTCTTGGTAGGCCAGAGACAACTTCTTGAGGTCAGCGCCATTGCAGCTCGGGCAGCGCAAGTCCATCTTTTCACCTCTTGCAGCCCACTTCGGTGTGGCTATGAATCCTTTCTGGCTGCGATTCGCCATGACTCTGCCTAAATCAAACCCCGACCCCCGGAATTAGTTGCTTGCTCCTGCCCGACGAGACTTCGTTCCGGCCATCTTCTGAGCCATGAATAGAAGCAGCTTGCGATCTTCCTCCTCTGTCCTCGCTAATAGACGCCGAAGCTTGCCGAGATAGCGTGCATCTTTGCCGCCACTGCCCCAGGCGATATCGTCTGCGGACTTCCGCTTGGGCAGATTAGGCAGCTTCGGTGGTTCCTCGCCGTCATAAAAAAGCTGGTACATGGGAACTTCCAGAGCCCTGGCCATTTTTTCTAACGTTTCGATGGCCGGGACGGTATGGCCGTTTTCAACGCGGGAAATGTAGCAACGAAGCAAGCCCGTCTTCTTCTCGATGTCCCCTTGAGAGAAGTGTTTATCCTCCCGCATGGCACGCAATCGATCTCCTATAATCACCCTGGTATCACCTCCTGCAGTCGGAAGCGCCGAATTCAACCGACTTTAGACCTAAACCATACCTCCTGCAAGCTCCGGTAGTTCGTTTCGCGTCGCCATAGAGCTTTTCGCTTCGGTCGTTACGTTAGAACTTGCCGGATAAATACTTCGATTGCGTCGAGTGCATCATGGCCTAGTTCAATGAGATTCTTAGGATTCCCTGCGAATTGCCAGCCAGCAGCGCGCCGGATGACAACGCCTTGCGCGTAGCGTGATCCAAACCTTGAAGCAAATCGATCTGCGTATTTGTCCATGACTTGAGGAACTGGGTCGGCAGCATGTACGGTAAATCGCTGAAAGACTACCGCACCGTCTTCGTGAACCTCGACATCCCTGCGGCTCATCAGAAAGCCAATCTCGGGATGGTTCTTTAGCTGACTCAAGAGCAATCGAGCCTTCTCTTTGCTATGTTTGTGCTCCGTTACTCCATAGAGACGAAACGTAATCGTCCGAAATGCGCTTAGGAAAGCACTCAAGCAATAGAGAAATTTCTCGGTATCCAGCGCCTTTTCATGGTTGTCCATTTGCACTAAGAAAAAGCGAGATTCGCGCACCTTGTCCAGCACACGCTCTGGATTCGTTGCTCTTGGCGTCATGTTATGCACCTTACTAGGAGGCCGAAGAAACGGTCAAGGCATCGCCCACATATGTCTTAGAGGCCTGCGATAATCTATATAAGGGACACCGGTAACAAAATCTGCGCTCTGGGCGGACCTCAGTTCAGAGCGCCGGTGAACCCCCGCGAGCTATTTACGTAAAACTTTCATGTCGAACGCGAAGAAACAGCATTACGTTCCACAGTTCTATCTCAGGCAATTCATAGACCCCAACACGCCGTCCGGGCAAGAGCCATATGTATGGGTTTTTTCGAAAGATGGCAAAAAAAGGCAGCGGCGCGCGCCCAAGAATATCCTTTGGGAAACAGATCTTTACACCTTTGATGTCGAAGGGGCAAAGCACTACGAACTCGAAAGGACGCTTTCGAAAATTGAAAGCGAATTTGCCGAAATCGTCCGAAAAAAGGTCAAGCTGCATCTTCCCCTGACGGCTCAAGAGCATGATACCTTGTGCCGGTTCGTCGCGACGATGCTCCAAAGAACCGTTCGGCAGAAGGACAATCAAGAAAGCTTTTACGATGAACTCGTAGCACAGGTGGAGCGTCTCGAAACCCATCACGGCTCCGAGGCATCAATGTCCGCAAAGCTTCGAGCCGGAAAGAAGCACGTTCATAAAGTGGGCATCCTGGGAATCTTGACTGAAATCCCTGAGCTCCTGTGCCGAATGAGTCTGGCCTTTTTCTGTACCGATGGTACCTCCGCCCGATTCATTACCTCTGACGACCCGGTGACTCTTTTCAATCCCGACTTACAGTGGCAGCGCTTCTACGGACCAGGACTTGCCCAGTCGGGCGTCGAGCTAACCATGCCCATTTCTCCAGAGGTCGCACTCTGCATGACATGGTCGAATCTTCGAGGCTACATCCAAATACCTCGCTGGCGTGTCGAAGAGCTCAATCGATTCACTCGGGGACACTGCTACGAGCACTTTATTGCGCATTCCCCGAAGAAAAAATTCGTTTGGTTCAGCCGAGTTCCGTTTCACGATCCTTTTTTCATGTTGATGTTTTTGCGGAGATGGACCAAAACTCAGATGCGAAGACTTAAGTCTCGATTTCAACATGGCCCAAACTGAAGAGGATAGCTTCGCAACCGCCGAGCAGCTCTGGGCATCGGGTGACGCGAAAGCAGCAGCTGGCGTCCACCTCGATTTGAGTCGGCACGCGCAGAACGCGGAACTCCGCCTTCGATCCGCGCTCGTCTTGGTAGAACGACTCAATCCCGGTTGGAATGCCGATGTGATTCTAGAGGCTTCCTCGACTGGCATAAAAATGGCAGAGAAACTCGGGGAAAGTGCGACGCGAGCCTATTTGATGGGGATGCGCGCAAAGAATCTGGCGATATCGAACGGGTCGCTGATCCTTGCTCAAAAAAATGTGAGATTGGCGCCCGGCTGGCTGGGATTCTCTCTCGAACGGGACGAAGAACATTACAAGTCACTCAGCAAGCGCATTGACGCTAACGATCAGGAGATCGAGCGGCTGGCGCGAGACGCACAAAAGTACTGCGCCGATCAGGCAACTCTCGGACACGTGCTTCTTTCCCTTGGAAATATTTCCATTCAACGATATATGAGCCTAAAATCCGATCGTCTCCAGATGTCAGTCCGCTTGCCGTCTTTCATACGCGAGCGCTTGAGGTCCTATGCTCTGGACGAGTACGTTTGGTACAGCGCCCCCGACAGGCTGGCGCTGCGAAACCACCTGAAGGAATGCGAGTCCAGGTATTGCGAAGCCGTCGCTGCATTTCGAGCAGCGGGCGACGAATTGAACGTAGCCTATGCCTTTTACGCAGTGGCAAATGACCTTCGATCAGCTAACCGGTTTCGAAAGGCGAAGCGCTACTTGAGACGGGCTGAAACAATCGCCAAACACCACAACGAGCAAACGTTGCTCGATCGCATCCCTGCCTTGAAAGAAAGAATTCGTCAACGGAATAGAAATGTACCCAATTACGCAGCAGGCGAGGGCCCCACGGACCGATAGAGTTCGTCTGGCCCTTAGTCCGTATAAGATATTTCACTTTATCCGTTCCGCATCCCCTGTTTGACCAGATCCACCGTGACTAGTCTTCCCACCCTGCCTATTAAAACCTTCTGAGTTCAGCAACCGCGCAACTTTGCAAAGCTTTTTTGATTGACCCCGTCAGTTGAACAAAGACGTGCAATTAAGCCCGTCTGCCCTTCCTGCTGAAAACCTACGCCTGGACCGCCCGCTTCTCCTGTCAAGGGTCTCCCGCTTCGCTCCGATAAACGCAAACTACGCGCCCTTGACAGCGCGGACGGCCAGGCGCCTCGCCCCGCCAGGAAGGGCATTTGCTTTTAATGCACCGCTCTCTGCGGTGCCTCTAAGAAGCAAAAAACCAAAATCACCGAAAGGAGTTTTTCCAATGCAACAACTCAGCAAACAACCTGCTTTCGAACTCGGCCAGATCGTCGCAACACCGGGCGCTTTGGCCGCGCTTCGGAAGGCTGGACAGCAGCCGGGCGAGTTCCTCACGCGCCATGTCAACCGCGAGTGGGGCGATTTGTCCGACGAGGACCGCAAGGAAAACGACTACAGCCTAGAGCACGGGTTCCGGCTCTTGAGCGCCTATCGCACACATGCTGGCGACAAGTTGTGGATTATCACCGAGTCAGACCGCTCTGTGACCACGCTCTTGCTGCCCGAAGAATACTAGGCCCCAAACAAAATTTTGAAACAAGGAGACGAAAAGAAATGAACGCAACGATGGTAGCAAGTGGCACGAAAGCAGTCCCCCCTGTGGTTTCCTCCATTCAGGACATTCCGCTAGGAAGAATCCGCGAATCCAAAACCAACCCTCGACGCTTCTTTGATGAGGCGAAGCTGGCGGAACTCGCGGACAACATCAGACAACACGGTGTACTTCAACCGATTCTCTTGCGTCCGCTTCCCGAAGGGGAAGCGGGAACGTATGAGCTTGTGGCCGGGACACGCCGATACCGTGCCTCTAAACTCGCAAAGTGCGAAAGCATTCCCGCAACGGTGCGAGAGTTGACCGACGCTCAAGCATTAGAGCTACAGGTCATCGAGAACGTGCAGCGTGTAGATGTCCATCCGCTCGACGAGGCCCAAGGATACGCCGCCCTCATCGAACTTCAACCCGACACTTACACCGTTGAAAGCATTGCTGCCCGAGTTGGCAGATCGCCAGCATACGTGAACGGGCGACTACGCTTGATTCAACTCATTCCCGAAGCAAAGCAAGCGTTCTATGAAGATAAGCTGACGGTTGCCCATGCATTCGAAATCGCACGGCTCCAAGCGACCGACCAGCGCCGCGCCCTACAGGAATGCTTTCCGCAATACCGGAACGCCGCCGCCATCCTGAAAGACAAGAAGGCCGAAGCGACCACAGTACGGGAGCTTCGCGCATGGATTGAGCGGGAAATCCATCTTGACCTCACGAACGCGCCATTTGACCCGCAGGACGAAACGCTTCTTCCAAAGGCGGGAGCGTGCGCTATTTGCCCGAAACGAACCGGGAGCAACCCACTTCTCTTTCCCGAAGTCAGGCAGAAGTCCACATGCACGGACCGCGAGTGCTACCGAGCAAAGGTCGAAGCACTCGTGCAAATTCACGTGAAGCCGCTTGAGGAGAAAGGCGAGAAGCCTCTTCGCGTTTCACAAGCTCCCGCTTGGCAAACAAACGGCCATGCCAAAGACGTGCTCTTTGAAGGGCAATACCGGAAGGCCAAAGCACAAGGGGAGTGCCCCAACACGAAAGCCGCCGTTCTCATTGACGGCAAGGGTGCTGGCAGCGTCTTCTATCTCTGCCAGACCGAGAAATGCGAAGTTCACAACCACGTGACCCGCTATCAGCCGACGCCGCAGGAACAAGCCCAACGCAAGAAAGAAGCTCTCGCTGAGCGTGTCGAGAAGCTGTCGCGAGTGTGTATCCTCGAAGCAATCCGCAAGAAGCTGCCGGATGCTTTCTCCCGGCCAGACTTGGAGATGGTAGCCCTCGACTATTTCCGGCGTTTGGGCCACGACAATCACCGCCGTCTCTGCAAGGTGCACGGGTGGGAAGAGAAGAAGAGCAAAGCGTCTTGGGGTGCGCAGATCGTGGATTACGAGAAGATTGCGGGAGCAGCGGTTCAAGCTATGACCGCCGCAGACCTCCATCGTTTTCTTGTTGTCTGCGCACTCGCGTCTGATCTCTATTGCCCCGGTTACAACCCGAAGCAATCGCTTGCGAAGGACTCCAACCTTGCACGTACCGCAGGCCGCTATAAGGTCGACTTAGCGAAAGTGGCGACTAATGTACGCACCGAACTGGCCAAGAAGAAAAACACGCAGCCCGGGACGAAGGAGAGCAAACCTTCGCCCAGCACTCCGCGAGGAAAGCACGAGCCGTCCAAGGGGAAACCAAGCAAGCAGGACTAACGACAATTATTCGGGCGGGCCGCGCCTCTTCGGTGCGGCCCGTTTTTTTCTTCTCCCGCCCGCCCACCCGAAGCGTACGGTTGCGAGGGGCGATTCTTCGCTCCCACCAGCGCTATCTTTCAGAAAGGAGCTCAGCCTGGAGGGGCGTCCGCGGAATGCGACCTGTTCCGGCATGTTCCGGAGGGAAACAATTTTCCAGAGTCGGGGCCGTGCGGGAGGTCTCATTCCACTTTTGTACTTGCATTTGTGGATACACTGAGCTACGAAGACAAAGGTAGGCTGGGGGGTATTATGCAAGTTCACGCGCCGAAGGGGCAGTATCGGGTGATAGGTCTAGATCATATCGACACTCTTGAGTCACCGAGCGGCCCGCTCAGTAAGGACTTCGAGAGCTTCGATGAGGCCAGAGACTCGGCGGACAGGATGACAGAGGAATACCTTTGGACTTACGTCTACGATGACGCCGGCAAGCTTCTTTATGAGGCCAGCTCCTACCGGGAACAAGCTCAACAAGTTGAAATCTTAAGCCAAGAACCTCCTGAAGGTTCCAAAGGCGATCCTCGAAGAACGCCACGATAGACTAGCCATTTTTCTCCCCCCACTGTGGCTCCGGTATTCGTTACACCGGTCGGTCAGTTTCCGTGCATTGCTTCCGTTTCTACCCTCTCCATTGGGCACAGCTTCGGGATAATTCCTGCACCAGACATCTTCGCGTTTTCTGCTATTGCGGTTCTTCCCAACAAATCTTCTGAAACAGCGCCCAAGGGAGGTGATGGATAAGCTCTCCGTTTTTCTCCCCTAGCGACGTAATGCTTGCTCTCCTGTTTTTGCCGCTTCGAAATTGCCGCGTCCCGTCGTGTAAATCCTCACGGCGCCGGTCTCCACTAGCATCTCTCGCGCCACGAAAGGCTTTGGCACTCAAGCGTGCGACCCGTTCCGGCCTGGACGCGCCAATCTCTTCGCTCCTGTCTCCTGTTTCGCGTCCTTGCTCCCTCGCTGTGGGGTGAAGGGAGCAAAGACTCCCCGAAACAGGAGGACAACCATGAAAGTCGAGCAAGCAAAGCAAATCGCCAGCAAAGCTATCGAACAGCTTAGCGAGGCTCTGGAAAGGGGCCGCAGTGAGACGTTGAGAAATTATCTTGCAGCGATGGCGAAGTTTCATCGCTATTCGTTGCACAATCTTCTACTCATCGTGTCGCAAAGGCCGGACGCGACTCGCGTAGCTGGCTTCCATACTTGGAAGCAGCTTGGCAGAAACGTCAAGAAAGGCGCGAAAGGAATAATGATCCTCGCGCCAATGGTGCTTCGCAAGACCAAGGAAGAAACCACTTCCGGAGAAGATCACAGCAAGACCGCTATGGGCTTTCGGGTGGTTTACGTTTTCGACCAGATTGACACGGAAGGGGAGCCGCTTTGTGAGCTTGGCTCTGCGCAGGGTGACCCGGCTGGATACACGGAAAAGTTAAAGGAATTCATCGCAGAGCGGCGTATTCAACTCGAATACTCGGACAGCATCTATCCAGCGCAGGGGCAATGCTCGCCTGGAAAGATCGTGCTCCTGCCCGGCCAGACTGCGGCGGAGGAGTACGCTACTTTGGCCCACGAAGCGGCGCACAGCCTTTTGCACATGCAGGAACGCCGCGCCGAGACAACGAAGCGCGTCCGTGAGACCGAGGCGGAGGCCGTCGCTTTTGTCGTCTGCGAAGCCATTGGCCTCAAGGCAGTGAATTCCGCTGACTACATTCACCTTTATTCCGGTGACAAAGAAACCTTGGCGGAATCATTGGAGCATGTGCAGCGCGCCAGTTCCGAGATTCTCGCGGCCATCATGCCGACAGATTAGGGTTCGCAACGAGAGGCCGCGTTTTCACCGCGGCCTCTCGTGTTTAAGGGCAGCGGAATCGACACAACGCCAGCGGTTACGCGCACAACCACTGCCGGGCACGCCCCTGCAACCGTCAAACTATTCTGGGACACTTGGAACAAGAAGAAGTAGAATCTTCTTCCATACTCTACCCGCCAAATAAATCACCCTGCGGGGACTCTCATGACTGAGGATTGAAAGTACGCAATTCTTTTCGCGGCCACACTTCTATCTGCACGAAAAGCTCATTGACATGGATCCCGACAAGCCCATCATGGCAAAGGGCTACATTGTGGACAAGGCAATTGATGATGCTGCGTTCATCCTTGAAAGGATTGATAAGCGCTGGCCCGCTAGGTAGCAGCATTGGTTTGGCGCCCCATCTCTTATTGGATACAACCGAAAATAATTAGTGTGGTTCTGTTATAGTTCTAACCCAGTAACCACCTTTCCTTCATCCTCTCATTGTTGACGGAGGCACTATGCAGATTCTGAGGAGACTCCTTGCCCTACTCTTGTGTTCGGCTGTTGCTGCCTGGGGACAGGGCAATACGTTCACAAAGGTTCGCTACAATGGCGGCAGCGTTTCAACGAGTGTTAAGCCAGACGATTGGGACAACAGGCTAACAGTCACTGCAGACGCAATCGTTCTTGCTTTGAAAGATGGCCAAACTATGACCATTCCCCCAAAGCAGGTGACTTCGTTGAGCTACGGCCAGGAAGCACACCGTAGAGTCGGAACAGCAATCGGGCTGGCTGTTCTTTCTCTTGGCGTCGGGGCTTTATTCGCTCTTCACAAGACCAAGTTGCACTTCATCGGAATCAACTACACTGACAAAGACGGAAAGAAAGAGGGTGTCCTCCTCCAAGGTGACAAGTCAAACTTTCGCGCAATCATCGTTGCACTTCAGGGCGTAACTGGAGCGCCAGTGTCGGTATCAGAAAAGGAGCGCAGTGAAATCCCGGCTGGTATTGCCACTCAGTCCGTAAAGGAGACTGAGGAAACCAAGCAGGCTATCCAACCCGCCCCCACACCCACTACTGCGGCAATCACACCAGCCGCAACCACGGCTGCTCCTCCGCCGGATGCCCCTGCGTCTATCTCGATATCTTCCAACCCCGACGCCGGAGACATTTATGTTGATGATACATTCAGCGGTAATGCACCAGCGACTCTGAAGCTTTCTCCGGGCAAGCATATGATTCGCGTCTCGCTCACGTCCTACAAAGTGTGGTCACGGGAAATTACTGTTCAATCTGGCTCTGAAGCGCATCTCGTGGCAACGCTAGAGAAGTCGAACTGAAATCTTACTGTCCGTCTTGAGACAAATTGATCTGCGTGGTCTTCACCACCCGTTTCCAATATGGAGGTTTTCGACGGCTGTGGTCTGGACGGGAGCGCCACAACTGCACGACTCAAGAAGCTCAATCAACTTAAGAATCGCTATACGGTGCCTCAGGATAACCAGATCGATCACTCCACTCAGCGCCATGTTAGCCCCTGGCCGAACAAGCATCGCAACTTAGTGCCACTAGTCGTTCTGGTCACTCAGCTAGGTTCATCCTGCCGCCAGCTCTTGTAGCTCCGGTTTTTTCACTAAACCGTTAGGCTTCGTTCAGTCCATATTCTCCGTTCCCGTCCTCTCCATTGGGCACAGCTTCGGGATAATTCCTGCGCCCGGCAGCTTCGCGTCTTCTGCTTTTGCGGTTCCTCCCAACAAATCTTCTGAAACAGCGCCGAAGATTTCTTGTGTCCCTCCCAAAAAGCAGCCGCTCGCTTTGGGAGCAGCATCCACTCGCTTCCGAGTGCCCCAATTACAAGGGCAGAAACAGGAGAAAAAATCATGCACGTAAACGTAGTCCATCTAATCGGTTATCTCGGCAAAAACCCGGAGCACAAGTCCGTCAAGGCGTCAGACCGCAAGTACGCGGTTCTTTCGCTGGCGACTCAGCGGTCCTGGAAGGGTGCCGACGAAGAATGGCATTCCAAGACGGAGTGGCATCGCGTCGTCGCCTGGAACGGCCTCGGCGAGTACGCCGCGACGAAGCTGCGGAAAGGCGACCACATCTACGTCGAAGGCACGCTGGTGAGCAGCACCTTCCAGAAGGAGTTCGGCAAAGGCAAGAGCAAGATCACCGTGCCGTTTAAGGCTTGGCAGGTGAAGGCGGATTCCATCCGCAAGCTTAACCGCGCCAAGAAAGAGCAAGTGCCAGACAAAGCGCCGGTCGATGCGCAGCCGGAGGAGGTGCCGTTCTAAAAGTGGCGTTCGAGAAAAGGGCCTCGATGACGAGGCCCTTTTCTCATTTTTGTTGGAGCACTTCCTGAACTATCTGAGGGCAGGGACGCCGGGCACCGCACCGGGCACAACGGGGATAGTACGAAGGTACTAAGACAGTACCGTGCCTCGGATGAAACCATATAGACACTCATCGCATCCACCTGTGCAACAGGATTGCGGCGGGAAGGGTGGGGTATCTGCGTCTCCATCGTGAGGAGGTTTCTTCCCCTCGATTGAGGTTTTGCCAAAACAGGTACTCTTAATAGATAGGGGCAATACCGGCCTCGAATCTTGGGTGAACGGCGGACTTATAGAAGCAGTTCGATGAGTCGTAGTACGCAGCATAAGTTGGTCGGCCCGGTTAGTGCGCACTCAGCCAGCGCATTTTGGGCTAAGGGTGACCCATCATGGATGGAGGCGCGCGACCGCCTCATCGTAGCTTCCGCATTAGCCCTGTGGACCGCCTCGGGCGGAGGATAAGCCCTTCTGTCCTCGACGCTGCCGAGGAGGTTGGACGCCGCGCAATCGAGCATGCCGAAAGAGAGCTCATTGACCCTGCGGTCGCGGCGACTCTATTGGAGGAGGCTGCGGCCACAGTTTCGCGTGCTCTAGACGCGAAAAGGCACCACACTCAGAATGCTGTTCGAGACCTTCCGTCGTATCTTTTCCTTGCTTTCATCCGGCGCGTGAACAGGACCAAGAAGCGCCAGTTGCTCTTGGAGGACGCCGTTCAGGTGCGCTCGGCAGGTTCCCACAACTCAACTGACCCAGAGGCTGAGCTTGAGTTGAAGATTCTCGTTGATGAACTTTTGACAAGGTGCGAGCCCGTGACCCGCGATATGTTCTATCGGCGCACTCAAGGTTTTTCGTGGAAGGAAATTGGTTTGTCTTACGGCATATCGGGCCATGCTGCAGAATCCCGCTTCAACCAGGCGCTCCACAAGGTCGGAGTGAGGCTTGGCCTGAGAAGCAAATTATGAATTTTCGGAGAGTTTTAGCAAGCGGTTCTGAACAATGAGAATGAGAATCAAAAACCGCGCGGCACTCGAGACGAAGAAAAGAGAGCTACTCGACTTTGCGCGCTCCTATCTTTCGGAGGCTTTTCCTAACCCGGACCGCCAGGGATGCCCTCCTGACGCTGCACTTCGTACTCTCGCCTTCAACCCGAACGAAAGCGAGCCCACGGTCACAGAGCACTTGGCGGTTTGTTCTCCTTGTTTCAGGCGCTATGCGGAGCTGCTGGCCGAGTTGAAGTCGCAACAGCGAGCAGAAGAGCGATCGTCTTGGACGCGCATATCCGTGTGGTCCAGAGCTCACCCACTGCTAGTAGGGGC
>Ga0210409_10005938_pt1 | contig 12752 bp, 7 predicted proteins | sample IncBWH17MmetaG_FD_161649 | JGI IMG/M metagenome (GOLD analysis project Ga0210409, IMG submission 161649) | Forest soil microbial communities from Barre Woods Harvard Forest LTER site, Petersham, Massachusetts, United States - Inc-BW-H-17-M | ecosystem: Environmental > Terrestrial > Soil >...
TGTCTCTGCAAAGCAGGTAAATGAGAAATGGTGCGAGGTGGGCACCTCAGATTCGTTATAGAAGTTCAGGTCCACATCGGTGGCGTTGTTGATATGGTTGGTGTTGACATCCAGGGTAAGGAGGACCAGGGACGTTTGATCCTGGTCGACCCCGGTCGTATTCACAAAATCTAACTGCACACTTCCGGTGATGGCCCCCGTGACCTCTTGGTACCCCGTCCCGTCAAATTTCAGCGCGCCGCCGGGGCCGAGAGGAATTAGGGCGCGCGATTTGATCGAAGGAGCAGCTTGGATTGGGATGGCATTGTAAGCTGTTACCGCAGTCGAGGACTCGCGAAGCACGGCGTCCCCGAGCAACCCGTCAAACTTGATCGGTCTGTTGAATTCATCGACTACCCAAGCGATGGCATAACCCTCGTTACATTGGGGTGCTATCACGTTGCCACATGCGTGCAAACGCTCGTCCGCGTCGAACGGTGCCGTCGGCCGGCATAATTCGGTTACTGGTTCGAAGCGAACCGTTCCCCCAACCGTGGTGTTGACAAAAAAGTCCCGCTGTACGCATGTGCTGAGGGCGCCGAACCCGGGACACACCCACTCGACGTGGATGTCTACGTCGTCATCCGCGCAGGCGTTGATACCCTCGGGGCAGACGACACTGATCTCAAACGAAGTTTTGGGCAGCGTGCTTCCGGGTGCGCAACCGTAAGGGAGGTCGGGGGGGCAGGGGACTGTTCCCTTTTCAAACAGGGGGAAGACCAGGACGCTCCCGGGCTCCTGAGAGTCATTCAGAGGGCTATTCCCGGCCCAGGCAACAGATGGTGCGGCCATTGCGAAGGTTAGTACTACGAAAAACAGAAGCGTTATTTGTTTCTTAGAAAGCATCGAGGATGCTCCTTTCTGCGGCTGTAAACCTAGGGAGAACGAGGCGCGTGGGGCGGCTGCCGGGGTTACGACGACTTGGCCCTTGGACCCATCCCGTTCTGCAGCGCATTTGGCCTGCTTTCCCCGTAGAGGCATAAACTCATATGCCTGTTCAGACCGGTTGACAATCCTCCTGATTTAGTCATGAAAAGCACTAACCAATTTCGCTAACACAATTGGAGTAACTAAGCCGGGTATACGCTTTCCACGTTTTGTTTTCTGAGTCATTGTGTGGTGGCTTTGGAGTTCTAGGCGTCAGAGTACTCACGCCCTTGGTGCGATGATGCTCCGTAGTCGGCCGCGATTTCGACTATGCAGTTTTCGCCCTACACCAAATGTCTTTGGAGGCTTTGCTCTAAGGTGTCAGTAGCAAACTGAAACTGCTGTTGGGGAGTCAGGAGACGGAGCGGTCATCGAAACTTGCGGCGATCATTTTCGCAAGTATCCCGTAACGGTTAGAGACGCCCATCTTGATCATGATTATCTTGAAAAAGGTGTTCACCGTGTTGGGGCTAATTTTCATTCGTTCCGCTATCTCTTTGCTGGATAGGCCTTGGAGCAAAAGCTCCACTGCTTCCTGCTCTCGTGGCGAGAAATTAAACCGCTGAGCCAACCGAGGAAGAAAGAGCAATCCTGAAATGCCTCGATCGAGTAGAAGCTCCAGTGCCGGGTGAGAAGGGCTTGCCGTATGCCAGTTCAGATCAACGACCCGACACCAATAACGCCTTCTTCCGGATACAAACTCCGTCACGAAACGCGAGAGTTGGGTGGACTGACGGCTGAGTAGCCGGCCTCGAATAGTATCCCTCAGGAAAACGTCCAGGTGCCTGATATTCTCGGGCAGGTCCGGATAGCTGAGGATGCGGACGGTTTCATCGTTGCACGAGATAGGATTCAGGGAAGAATCCATGAGCAGAAGCCCCACAGCCCGGCCTGCCCGAAGATCTGTTTTAGGACCAATTGGGCTCTTCACTCCATGCGACGAAGGCCCGTTGGACAAAACTCCGTTTGCGGCTTTTCTAGTGAACTGCGCACCGAGTCTTACACCGGTCCTGCCTGATTCCGTTTTAGGCGTAATTGGGATCTTCGTTCTACACGACGGAAGCCCATTGGACAGAACTGCGTTTGCCGCTTTTCTAGTGAACTCTCCGCTGTGCCTTACACCAATCTCGCCTGGACAGGTGCTTGTTTGCCGAATTGTTTGATAGATTGCCATTTTGCGATCCTCAGCGTTGAATTACTTGAATAGGTCATTCAGACAATCAGTCCTTGGCGTCCTTACTCAGGTCGCCCTCCTGCTCAGATGATATTGATTTCTTGATCGGCTCAAGATCCCCCAAAACCATGACAATCGAGCCCTGCTCCTGTCTATCGATTTTAAGCCAGGCGTTTTGGGTGCGATCAAATTCCAACTGAAACTCTCCCGACTCATTGGTCACTGTTTGAGTCAACATCTCGCGCTCGTCAATCAGCATCACAGAGATGTCCTTCATATTGGTGTTGGGATTGCCGGGGTCGAGCAGTTGCCCCGTTAGGAGAACTCGATCTGAGTCCAAGTCGAAGCGCGTGTGGATGTCAACCGCGACGCCCTCAGACTTATAGAGGAGCTGGCGCGCGGAAGCGCGGGAGGAGCGAAGTCCGACTGTGGCGGGTTGGCGAAAGCTATCAAAGACCAATTCCGCCAACGTTGGGACCCGGGATGTTGACTCCGAAATTCTAAACACCCGATAACAGGCTTTAGCAGCGCGAAGCGCACCGTCTGGAGGCGGGGGACCGGCTTCGTCTCGCGCTATGTCCAAAATGTCCCTCCACATAATGTTGATCTTTAAGCACTCCTTGCAACCGCTGTCCAAGTGATGCTGGAGTGCTGCGGCCACTTCAGGCGGAGCAATGCCGCGGGCGAAATCTGTCCAATATCCCTCGCTAAAGTGTTTCATTTCCAATCCTTTACCAACATTACTTAATGGCAAAAAGGAGGATGAGGAGGTCTCTCTCATCTCCCCAATCTCTCCACGCATTAGTACTCTGCTCCGCGCAGGTCCAGAACCACGATGATTTTTGGATTCCTATCCCCCGTCTGGCTTCACGGTCTCAGTAAATAAGGGACCGCTGGCAGTCAAATGGATATAGGGGGCGGAAAATTCTTTAACGAGAAAGGGCCTTCCCTATGATTACAAACGGAGCCCAGTAATAAGGGTGCGGATAATGCTCGCGGAGTTCCTTCATCGCGGCCTGCAGTGCCACGGCCTTGTCACCATGATCCGTTAAGGAGCGATAGAATAACTTCATGAATTCCGCGGTGCTCTCGTCATGAACGTCCCATAGGGAAAGCAATAGAGACTGTGCCCCTGCGTAGAGCAGAACCCGAACCAGTCCGAGCAATTCATCCCCTGGTGCAATCACGTTTAAGCCCGTGGCACACCCGCTGAGCGTTACCAATTCAGCCGGCAACCGTAGGTTGTAAAGGTCATAGAGATTCATGTAGGAATCTCCCAGGCGAATTCCGGAGAACATCGGGTTGTCCTGTCGGAAATAACCGTGCGTGGCAATGTGAACTAACCGACTTCGTGGTCCCCACTCCCGAAGAGTGGTTTCGGTGGCGTCGGCGCCCAGGAACAAGTTTGGTTCCGGAACTATTTCGGCTACCGATTGGACCTCTTGCAAAATAAAAGGTGTCTGCGGATCGGGAACGCCTAGAATTAGTGAACAACCGGCTGTGTTCGCTGACTTGCGGTGGCAGAGGGAGTAAATGCTGGCGCTTGGCGCATAAGAAATTGTAAAGGCGTCGATCAAAAATTGTTCGCCGTCAAACAGCGCATGAAACGGTAAATAATGCAGCACGTCGTGCGGCACAACGACCAGATGCTGCCCCTGAATAAAAGGGCGGACTGGGCCGAGCACTTCGTTGTAAAGCTCTTTCAAGTGAACTTGGATCGACCTCAAAAGGGGTCCTTGGAAAGTTTTGGCGTACTCCGAACCAAGATGGAACTTAGAAACTTGGAATTCCAGCATACGCAGTAAACTGGTCACGCGTGCAGCCTGCGTGACGAAGACAACGTCGAGACGTTTGTCCGTGATGACTGCAGCTGCAATTCGATCACGAATGCGGAAGTATTCCAGCATCGTGGCGTTGGGCCCCAGCGCATCGCGAATGGCTTCGAGAGAAAAGGTGCCCGGCGCATCGATCTTTTCAGTCTCCGCTTCAGAAATAGAAAGTTCTTGCATGGTCCGCAAGAACTCTTTTTCGCGCTCCTGCGCCTTTGCTTGAAGTTCTTGCAATCGTTCTGGCGATGGCCTGTCCTGGCTAAACTGGTCGAGTTCGAGGCGGTGATAGTACCAATTGAGTTCCTCGCGTAAATTGCGAATTCGACGGAGTGCTTCATTCTGTCCTGGGTCGCCGCGGGATAGAGGCTGTCCGCGCCGAAAGATCAAATCACGCAGGGCGCGAGATTTTGCCTCTTCCATGTAACGTAAAGCCTCTTCCGCGCAACGTTCGTTAGGCTCCTGACCCAAACAGAGATTCGCAAGATTTTCATAGACCTCCACTCTGTTTTTCATGAATGCGATTTTTAGTTCGTCTCCCCGAAGACCGCCTCGAATTGCTTCGAGCGCCTCCCGCGCATGTTGGTAGCAATCGTAGGCTGCCCTGAAGTTTCCGGCAGCTTCGTCGATTTGGCCCATCAATAGATGCGCCTGATATTTCAAGACTGGTGCTTCAAGATGCCTCGATTGGGTCAGAGCCATCTGAGACTCGCGGCGTGCTGTCTCCAACTCCCCCGTTCGCAAAGCCAGACGTGAAAGCAAAAGATGGCAGAGGATCGCTTTCGCGGGCAGGGCGGACGAGCCAAAGAAGAGCAGCGCATCCTCGCAAAGCTTGCGTGATTCAGAGAAATCTCCCCTCTCAAACAGCACGAGCGCCCGGTACAAATCGATTAGCGGCGGCCATACTTGATTTTCTTCTTGGACAAACATGGCTCTGGCTTGAGTAAGAAGTTCCAAAGCCGAAGATGTTTGTTTCTCGTGGCTCAGCGCAATGCCTAGAAATGTAAGCGCTTTGGCTGACTCGTATCCCATGCCAAGTTGCCGAAAGTGGGTGCAGGCTTTCTGGGCCGTCTCAGCTGCCTCTTGGATTAGATTTAACTCCAGGTAAATTTCGGCTAGATCGAGGTGGCTTAGCCCGGTGTGGTAGGCGTCGCCCACCTTCTGGCACGCCTCACGTGTAGCTCGCAACATTTCGATCGCCCGGTTGTATTCCCCGCGATGGTAGTGCAAGCAAGCGATGTTGTAATCAGCCTGCACAACCGCGAGAGGCATTTCGTGTTGTTGGCAAAACGCACGAGCACGTTGATAGGTCGCGAGCGCTGCACGGAAGTCGTTCAAGCTGATCAGGCAGACTGCCATATTGTGAAGCGCAGCGGCAATGCCTTCCGCATCCTTGTCCGGCAGCAGCTGTTGATAGGCGCGCTCGTAGCAATCCAGTGCTTCAGCAAAACGGTCCTGGCGGTGAAAGATGTTTCCGGTGTTGATCTCGAGGCGTGAGAGGCGCACGGCCTCACCCTGGCTTGTGAAGATTTCCCGAGCCCGCTCTGCTGCGCCAAACGCACGTTCGTATTCACCGAGTAAGATCAAGGGCTGAATGGAGGCACTGAGCGTCCGTCCGACTTCGATGGTCTTTCCAAGTTCTTGAAAGAGATTTGTGGCCTGCTCGTGAAGGTGGACTGCAGATCTGTTCTGGCCCAAGAACCATAGGGCGGTGGCCTTCGCGCGGAGGCTGTGTGCTAATGCCTCCTTATTCTGTAGCTGATTGGCAATGGCCATACCGGCCTCGGCCAACGAAAGAGCGTGGTTCAAGTTCACCCTTACGAGATCACTGACAGCATCGTCAAGCTGGACGAGAACGTGCGCATGAAAAAGGTCGGGATGATCAGCCAGAAATTCCTTCTGGCTCGAGACGTCCTCTAGCTCGCTAAGCTCCGCGAAAAGCTTGTCGAGGTCACTGGTTCTTTCGCTCTTCATTTCCGATCAAAGCCCGCTGTATCCAAACATTTCCGCAAGCGTTTGAGACAGCGCCCCCGAATAAATCCAATTGAACCCCTGGCAATTCCGAGTATCCCGGAAATTTCCCCATACGGGCGAGCCGGAGCCTCAAAGAAGAGCATCTGGACAAGTTGCCGGCAGCGCGGGGAAAGCTCGGAGAGTGCCTGGTGCAGTATCTGCCTCCGTTCAATCTGGTGTACAACATGTTCGGGAAAATCTGTGGCCATGCCATCAGGCAATGTGCTGCTCTCTGGAAATTCTCCGGCAACATAGCGTTGTTTATTGCGATTAAAGCGCAGGCACCTATGATATGCGGCCCTGGTAAGCCATCCGGGTAGTGCCTCGGGATTCCGAATTCGAGTTAGCTCTATAAGGAGATCAAGACAAACAGCCTGGAAAATATCGGACGCTTCGTCCCGAGATAGGCCGAATTTGAGTGGGACCGAAAAGATGAGGTTCTTGTACTTGTCGATAAGGGCCGACCATGCCTTTTCGTTTCCCCTCAAACACTCCTGAACCAAGCGGGCATTTGACGATGGAGATTCAGCCGCCTGGGCAGCTTGGTCATCGCCCTTTGCCCGGGTGTTCATTGCGGAAGAAGAGCTGTTCAACATTCCAGAGCGTGAAATCATTCAGGTTAGCAGGTCGAAAGTTTCCTAGACTTTTTTTGGCCCCGACTAGAATATTCGGACTAACCAGACAAATAAGGGGTAAATTCTCTGTTACTAATTGTTGTACGCGATCATATGCGCGCTTTCTCTCTTTATAATTCAACGTCATGAGCTGCTCGGTCATCAAACGATCAATCTCGGCCTGCCAGGCTGTTGCGGGATGCCCTCTACTCAGATCCCAGAGGTGGGTTGCTCCGCTCGAAAGCCAAACATTCATTTCTGGATTTGGGTCGGCATCGCCGCTGACTAGACCAAGCAGGCAAGCCTCGTAGTCAAACGTCTGAAAGATTCGATTCATCAGGGACCCGAATTCGAGGGGGACGATGTGAACCTGCATGCCTAACTCGGCCAAATCATGCTGAACAATGGTCGCCATCTTCGCCCGTAGCGCATTGCCAGCAGCCGTAGCAATTGAAAAATCCACGGGTTGACCATGACCATCGGTCAGAGTGCCGTCGGGTTTCCAAGAGAAACCTGCTTCGGTGAGCAGCTCGCGCGCTCTTTTGAGGGACCGAGGAGGTCGAGGCAAATCCGAGTTTACCCACAATTTGTTTCCTGGTGTAACCTGCGCCCACAAAGGAGAGGCTCGTCCCTGGTAGACAAGTTTTATGACAGCTTCCCGGTCAATTGCCTCTGAAACCGCTTGCCGAAAATTGACCAGTTCGAACCATTTTTGTTTGCGCGCGATTTGGTTGAGGCTTTCTGACTTAAGCTCATTCAGGTTGAAAAACAGAAATTCATACTGTAAAGATGGACCACGATCGTACAGCTCATAGCCCCGGCCCTTCTGTTCTTTTGCTAGCACCGCAAAATTCTCTGGACTTAGTCCGCTGATCAAGTCGGTGTCGCCCGCCTGGAAACGTATAGCCTCTGCATCCTCGCTGGAAACGACCAAGAAAGCGACTTCGTCCAGGTAAGGAAGGCGATTTCCATGGCCGTCCACTTTCCAGTAGTAGGGATTCCGCTCAAATACAATCCGCATTCCCGGAACATATTCCTTTAAACGAAATGGACCCAGGCCGGCAATCTGATCTGGTTTAACTGAGAGATTCCAGGCGTGGTCAAGGGTCCCATCTTGGTAGGATTTTTCCAGCAAATGGCGCGGCAACAACGCTATGCTGTCAAAAAGCCGTTCGGCGGCAGCATCTGGCTGCGCGGTCTCAAATTGCACAGTGTGTGCATCGATTTTTTGTACCACAATGGGTTTCCCGCCGATCACCAAAAGGTCATGCTGTGGCGAGCGAATTTTTTCATCTAGAAATACCTGGAAGGTAAAGACCACATCGTCCGCGTCGAATGGCTGACCGTCGGAGAATCGCACTCCCTGGCGCAGTTGCAAGGTATATCGCCGTCCATCGGATGAAACCTTCCACGACTTCGCCAGTGCGGGTTCTGTCCCTTGGGTGTAGCGATTGATATGAATGAGATCTGCGTTCGTCAGAGCGAGCAATTTAAGCGAAGGAGCATCAACTGCACTGACAGGATTTAGAGTCTTAGGTTCGGATCGCAAGGAGGCAATCAGTTTCCCGCCATAGAGCCCGACTTCACCGTCCGTTAGTTGAAGCTCCTCGTCTGAAAGCGTGAGCGGTGGACCAGGACTTGGTGCTGTGTACGGCGCACGGGCGACGAATAGCAAGATGCCTAATATAAATGTCGCAAGCAAAGTTCTCATGGTGCTGGCCCATGTTGTCCCTGATCTTGTGGTTTCAGCTAGACGGACTCAAGGTGGCGTTCCGGAGACTTGTCGGCTAGTAGACCAGAAATCGAGCATGCTGGCAAGTCTGACTAGCGAGTGGACATGCCTCTTGTTAGAGGCCTGACTGGTCAGCTTTCAGGATTGAGCGACAAGGAGGAATTGGGGATCATTTTTGTTGGCCGCTGATGGATTGTCTGCTCGGAGTTCGGCGTCTTACCGTTTCATTTCGCAAGGTTGACAAAACAAAGTTCTCCGCGATTTCGGAAATAAATTTCAGAATCGCTGGGGAGCACGTACTTGACTTGCTCGGAGAGTCAGACTCCGTTGGCCGACGAATGTTGTTGCGATACACCCACCTAGTTCAATACGGATTGCGGGCGGCGAACACCGCCTGATACAAGTCCAGGCGCCCATAACCTAAATCTGGGGAAATATAATATGCGTGCGACAAAGCTTCTGAAGTTTCTAGTGGGCTCACTTGACCTCCCACGCCCCGCAGCAAAGCAGCCGCACCGGAGACAAAGGCTGTGCTGAAAGAAGTTCCCCAACCGGCTGAATAGGTTCCAAAGGGGTAAGTGGTAATGATGCCTTCTCCGGGCGCGTCTACCCAGACGGGAGGCTGGCCGTAGTTTGAAAAGGACGAGCGCGTATCGTTGTCACTCGTCGAGGCCACTCCTATCACTTGTCCGACGTAACCCGCAGGATAGAGCCACTCTTCTTTGCCGTCGTTGCCGACAGAGGCGACTGCAACCAGGCTGCGCTGGTACGCAAAAAACACGGCACGTAACATCTCGACTGAGTAATCTGGAAAGCTGAAACTCATGTTGATTATGTTGGCGTGGTTTTGTACAGCAAAATAGATTGCGCGCAGAACGTCGGATATGTAACCGGTCCCGTCTGGCCGAAACGCTTTTAGAGGCATGATCGTTGCAGTTGGAGCTACGAGGTGGATGATTCCGGCCACCATTGTACCGTGACCAAAGGCGGCGTAGGCTGGGTTCTGCAGCGTGGCCGCCGCAGTCGGGCTCACAACGGCAATGGTCGATGGGTTTACTTGTACAGGGGATCCGCCGTTTACTACGGCCATTGTGGACTGATTGACATCGCCTAGCTCCGAGCCCGTTCCCCCGTTGCGGGTGAAATCGTAGCCCTTAGTTAAGACTCGCCAGAGAGCAGGATGAGTCGGGTCAACTCCTGTATCGATGACGGAAACAACTCCAGATCCCGTCACATTGAAGGCGGCTTGGGTTACTCCCAGCCGGATGATCTGACTAGCAGGCTGGTTAGCAAATCCGTGCCAGACGGTAACACCAAAGTATTGCATCGGAGTTGAGTCCCACAACCCGCTGGGCGCTGCACCGGCCGTGGGTTGAAGTGGAAGCTTCAATAACAGATCGGGCTCCACGTTGAGTACCTCTTCGTGGCCGCTAAGCATGGCCAGAAAACTGGTAGGGTTGGCCGAATCAGGGATGGTAACAAGAAAGATCTGACCGATCGTACCGTCCAAGCCGCGCAGCACCGCACACCCCAGCGACGAGCACAGCTCCTGCAGGGAAGTAATCCCCTTTGTGTCACGCACGATAAACCGATGACTGGCGGCTGCTGGCCGTGGTGAAAGAAAAGGAAGCAGCAGAAAGGCTACCAAGATTTTCCGTTTCATGGCTCTCCCCCGTGCGATTAGACTCGAAGAGCGGTCAAGAGAAGGGGTTCCTTTGTCCGTCAGGTCATAGCACCCGGTATCCCGGGTGATAGCTCCGTCAAAATCTCCTCTCTCATGACCGAACAATTTGCTTTCGAGTGGCCGAGAATTCAGGCAAAACCGAGATGACAAAACTAAAATATCGCCTCGCGCTCACGTTGTGGATCACCCGGGCGACGAGTTTCTTTTCCGGTGTCGGCTACCCTCAAGACTTTCGTACCAGTGGTGACTGGTGCTGAGGTGATTGCTGCGAGGTTGCCCATGGGCCCCCTCAATCTGGCGGGATACTTGACTTAGCGAAGGGCCGCGTTAATTGGAGCTTGTCGAATACAACGAATACTGAAGCCCCACAATCAGGTAAAAACCTGAATTTGCGCTCAGGGGTTTACCCGTTGCCCAAACCCCTGTATTCGATTTGTAGCGTTCTCCCTAGCTGAAACGTCCAGTGGCGGCGAGATTGTGCCGCCAAGGTAGGTCTTGGTTTCACACTTCCAACCGAGGAAGAACAGCCGCTAATGGACAAGTCGGGACAAGTCTTCGAACATGAAGGCCAAGAAGAAGTAGCAGCGTAAGTCTATAAATAATGGTCGGGCGAAAGGATTTGAACCTTCGACCCCCTGGTCCCGAACCAGGAAATAAATCAACTGAAGTCGCTGTCCTGGCGTCACTTATTGATTTTCGGGCCGTTCTTAGATGGACAAGTTTAGACAAGTGTTTTTTTCGGGCGTTTGGTAACCCTCGAAGGCGGCGCTGAGTCTGGTAAAGCTCAGCGTTTATCGCCATTCATATACTTAGGATTAGCCGCGCCAATAAGTGCCGCTTCGTCTGGTATCGATGCGTCGAAGTGGTTAAGTCCATTAAAATTGGTTAAGTTCAGCAGAACCAACCTTGCTCGGCAGCTAAGGGCCCCGATATAGTGGTTGGCCGTTGGCAGGCTGAGACCGGTCGTCATTGCCTTGGAGTCAACTCGTGGAGGTACTTCTCACAGTGGCAAAGAAGAGCATAGGCAAGTCGAAGGAATCAGAGGGCGGTAAATTGCGGATCGGCGATGATTGGAATGCTATCCGCATTATCGCGCTCTCACAAGGTAATCCGCTTAAGGCCATCGCCGAGTTGGTTGAAAACAGCATCGATGCACACGCTAAGATCATTACCATCATACGCGGCCGCGAGCACGGCGAGCACTGTCTGACGGTCAAAGACGACGGCGACGGCGTCCCGCGCGATCCGAACGGGCTGCCCGACTTCAAGTACGTCGCGACTCATATCTGCGACTCGGTTAAACGACGGCTGAAGGCAGGCGGCGCCGGAGGCAGCTTACAGGGGGAATTTGGCATCGGTCTTTTGAGCTTCTGGACCGTGGGAGACACGCTCGCGATGACCTCTAGCGGTGCCGATCAGCGGGTCTATCGGATGGTTATGAAGAAAGGGAATCCGCGCTACACCGTGAACGTTCGACGCTCACTCTTTGCCGAGCGAGGTACCGAACTCAAGATTAGTCCTTTGCTCGATGGCATCCGCAGCTTGAGCGGCGAGAAGATCCAGTGGTATCTGGCCTCGGAGCTGCGCGATCGTATTCGCAATACCCAGGTTCGCGTAACGGTGATTGACAAACTTACGCGCAAGCAGTATCAGGTTGAGCCGCGCCAGTTCGAGGGCCACTTGCTGCACCAACTACCGACAGTGCGGTCGCCATTCGGCGAGGCGTATGCCGAACTCTATCTCACGGAACCGGTCGAGGACAGCAGGGTCGCCCTTACCCGAGGCGGCACGCGGGTGATCGCGGATATTGGTACGCTGCCAGGTTTGGAGCGCCCACCGTGGAGCTCTCGATACCTGCAGGGCCTGATCGACGTCCCCTATCTTAACCTCACACCCGGCACGCGTACCGGGATCGTCCACGATGAACGCTATGGGGCTTTCGCGGAAGCACTGGTGCCACTGGAAGCACACCTCAACGGCCTCATCGACGCGCAGCGCCGCGCCGAAGAAGAACAGGCAAACCAGCAGTCGTTGCGTGCCATCCAACGTGCGTTTCGCGAGGCCATGCTGGTATTGCCACGCGAGGAATATGACTGGTTTGATATACAGTTACGTCCGCCGCAGGCGGCTGGTGCCGGCGAGCCAGCGGAGCGAGCCGTAGAGGCCTCCGGTGCGGATCAATATGCGGTCCTGTCGGGCGTTCCGGAACCGAGCGGAGGCGAATCCGCTCAGCGCCAATTCTTCGACTATGCCGGGCCTTTGTACACTGTCGTGATTTCACCAGCGGCAAGCACATTGAGAGTGAACCAGAGCCGGCACTTTCGCGCGCTGCCCCGCGATCGCTCGCGCCGGAGGGTCGAGCAGGACTTGAAGTTCGCCTGGGAGATCGCCGAAGGGGGAGGCACGCTCTCGTCCACCTCCAATCAAGAAGTGAGCTTCGAGGCTCCATCGACCCCCGTTCTCGTGCGATTGTCAGTCGCCGTCTCACAGCGCGATATGTGCTGCAGCGGCGACGCGTTGATCACGGTCGTCGACAGCCTTGATGTGGCTATGGGCCCTGCGGTCGTCAACGCGCGGGGCTTACCTGGGTACACTTTTGAACGGGCCGGCGGGGAACTGTGGCGCTCGCGATTCGATGCTGAGCGCAACCTGATCGTGGTGAATAACGGGCATCGCGATTTTGTCTTCGCGACGCGCAGTCGCGCGCTCCAGCTGCGCTATCTCGTGCGGCTCTATGTAAAGG
>Ga0210409_10005943_pt1 | contig 12747 bp, 10 predicted proteins | sample IncBWH17MmetaG_FD_161649 | JGI IMG/M metagenome (GOLD analysis project Ga0210409, IMG submission 161649) | Forest soil microbial communities from Barre Woods Harvard Forest LTER site, Petersham, Massachusetts, United States - Inc-BW-H-17-M | ecosystem: Environmental > Terrestrial > Soil >...
CGCCGCGTTCATTTTCCCGTCGTCCGTCATCACCTCGATTTCTGGAAGTTTGTGGCGTCGTCCCACCTCAAAATCGTTTGGATCGTGCGCCGGAGTGATCTTCACCGCGCCCGTCCCAAACTCCCGGTCCACCATCGCGTCCGCGATGATTGGAATCGCGCGGTTCATCAACGGGAGAAGCGCTTCCTTGCCGACGAGGTGCGTGTACCGTTCGTCTTCCGGATTCACCGCCACGGCGGTATCACCCAACATCGTTTCCGGCCGTGTCGTCGCTACCACCAGAAACTCTTTCGTCCCCACCACCGGATACTTGATGTGCCACAGGTGTCCCTGCCGCTCCTCGTGCACCACTTCCAAATCGCTCAGCACCGTCAGGCACACCGGGCACCAGTTCACCAGCCGGTTCTCCCGGTAAATCAAACCCTCTTCGTAAAGCCTTACAAAGACTTCACGCACAACGCGCGACATTTCCGGCGAGAGAGTAAACTTCTCCCTCGACCAGTCGCAGCTTTCTCCGATGCTCCTCATCTGCTGCGTAATCTCGCTGCCTGCTTCTGCCTTCCACTTCCAAACCTGCTTTTCAAACTCCTCCCGGCCGAGCTGGTGGTAGTCAATGCCCTGATCCATCAGGTACTTCACCACGACGCGTTGCGTGGAGATGCCCGCATGATCGGTGCCGGGCAGATACAACGTGTTGTACCCGCGCATCCGGTGCCAGCGGGTGAGAATGTCGATCTCCGTATGTTCCAGCATGTGCCCGATGTGGAGCGAGCCGGTCACGTTTGGCGGAGGAATGACGATCGAAAACACCGGCCCCGGCGCAGTCGCATCCGCTCTGAACAGGGCTTCTTTTACCCAAAAGTCCGCCCATCGCGGCTCGATCTGCTGCGGTTCGTAGGCTTTTGCTATCTCGCGAGCCATTCCGATGCGCTTCTCCCGTGTCACAGCGGGCCCCTGGCCCGCCTGTTCTCGAACAGTTCCGGTCGTTCAGAGTAATCTTTGACTATACGAGGGGAAAAGCAGTCGCGTCAATTTGGCTGGATGTGCCTCTGCCTGAGGGAATTGATTTGGCGGCGCATTACTTGTGAACGGATCTTCAAAACTGCAGGGCAGGGAATTACGACTTCTTTGATTTCAGCTCTTCGTTGACCATGGCTTCCACGACGGGTCTCAATATCTCGCGCGTCACCGCCTGCAATACTTCCGGACTCATCTTCGCCAGCACTCTGGCAACCAGGTCGTCCATGCTCGGCGCCGCAGCCGGCACTGGCGCAGGTGGTTCGGCAAGTTCTTCCGCCGCGTAAGCATTCCCACCGTCCGTGCTTTGTTGCCCGGCGGCATGCGTAGCGTCTTCGGCGACCTGAGCGGCTTCCTCGCGGATGGCTTCCACCGCTGCAGCAGGCAAGGCTGCTTCTTCGATCACTTTCTGAGTTGCTTCGCTTACCGGCTCAGCCACCTTTTCCGTCCCGTTGTTTCCGGCCGTAGCGGTACTCACCGGCGCAGCAGCATCCCACGCGGAAGCAAGCCGGTTCGCCTTCTCGATCTCCGCATTCCAGGGATTCGATGGTACGGAAAACCACGTCTCCTTGGATGTCTTTGCTGCTGGCTCGGCTTGCGTCGCCTCGGGCGCACTGGCAATCACTGTTTCCGGAGAAATCTTTTCGTGGTCATTGACCCGCGCTACTTCTTCCACTGCTGTGGCAGTTTCCGTTGAAGTTTTTTCCTGCGAAACAGGCAAACTCGCCGCTGCCCACGAATCGGCGGCAAAGGGTGTGCTCGAAATCGTTCCCGTTGCCACCGGCTCTTCCGGCGTGCTGGCTGGAACGGGGGGCGCTTCCGTTACTTGATTGCTGGCAGGAGGCGCTGCTTCAACCAACTCCGGTCTTTCTTCCGCTGGCTCCCATGAATCCGATGGCGTCTTTCTTGCCTGAATCTGCTCGAAACTTCCGGTGCGCCAATTGCTGGATGCGCTCGTGGATCCGGCGTCTCCGTAACTCTCCGCCGCCTCGGGCCGCCACGGAGCTGCGGGCTTTTCCTCTTCTTCCTCGTCCGCTTCCACAGCATCCGGATCGCGCCAATCACGTTCCGGCACCAGTTCGGCATGCGAGGCAGGCATAAAAGCGATGTCGTCTTCCTTCTGCTCCTCGGGTGTTTCCAAAAGGCTTCCGAAAGCCACCGTTTGCGAATTGCTGTCAATCCGTACTGGCTCCGGGCGCGACGGAACTTCATCCACAAAACTTTGCTGATCCAATGCCGCAATGACGGGTTCGTGCGAGGCGGTCTGCGCCGGGATGCCGCCAGGTGACGGCACCGCCGACACACTTGGGGCCAGGAGGTCTGAGGCCCTCAAAGCTTCCGGTTCCGGGGTTTTCACGCCTCCGGCATTTCCTGCGGCCACTCCTGCGCGGAGTAGCGCGGATTTCACCATCGAGATCAGCGGGTCCGGCGGTACAAACGGCTTCTTCAATACGCCGTCCGCTCCCACTCGCTGCGCTTCCTGCTCATCCAGCGGGTCGAACGCGCCCACTAGCAGGATCACCGGGATATGCGCCAGCGAAGGATCCGTCTTCACATACTGGCAGACCTCATAACCGTTCCGCACGGGCATGAATACGTCGGCGAGCACCAGGTCGGGACGCAAATCGGAGATTTTCCGCACGGCGGCTTCACCGTTGCCAACGGCAACGACGTCAATGCCTTGATCTTTCAAGGCAAGCCCCACCATCTTCTGAATGTTGCTGTTGTCGTCCGCAACCAGAATTCTGGGCACCGCACGTCCTCCGACGATACTCTACCTCTGTGGGCCACGCGTAATGCGCAGCCGTACCGAGGGGCCTACACAAATCTATTGGAGCACCCGCTGGTGCGTGCGTCAATCTCAACGGATTAGGTGTGTGTCGGAAGTAAATACTTCGGTTTTGGCCCTGGCCCGGCGCTAAAAACATCAGGGGTGCAGCCCCGCGTGGCTGCACCCCTCTGGTGTTTCTCCTGATTTTCGCCCTGCTCGAGACTCACCAGGGAACGATTTTTCTGAGGCCCTTCTTCTTCTTGCTGGTCGATTCCTTTTTGCTGTCCCCGCCGGTTTTTCCGTCCTGCGCGGTCGAGCCGTCTGTCTTGGCGGCATCGGCAGCCTGACCGCCAGCGCCAGGTGCCGCATCCGTTTTGTTTGCGTCGGTTGGTTGTCCGCCTCCCGCCGTCGTTGCACCCGACTTCGGCGTTTCGGCCGTTCCTTCGGCTGCCGGTGGCGTGCCCGAATCCGGCGGTGTCGCGGGTGGATTCGGATCGCTCGCTTCTCCGGAAGGAGCAACGTTTTCTCCTCCACTCGGTGTCCCGCTCGCGCTTCCCGGTGTGATCGTCGCAACGATTCCCGTCCTCGCGCCGCCGATTTGCGATTGGTTTCCGCCCTTCAAAATGTCAATCCCGGAATCGCTTTCCGACTCCGGAGTCATGGTGGGTTTTCCGGTTGTTGCTGCCGCGCGCAATTCCTGGCCCGGGCCCGTATGAATCAGTGCCAGCGGTTTCGTGATCAACGCCTCGTGTTGTCGCGGGGCATTCTGCTCCGCGGTCATCCAGGCCACGGCCTGGGGATCCGGTTGGGGAACGGGCGCCCCCAGCGTTTTCAAACGGTTCTTCGCTTCCGGAACCAGCGGTGACAGCGGATAGTTGCGCACGATGCGCGCGTAATAGGGAGCGGCAAGCTCCTTTTTCTCCGTCGACTGCCAGATATTCCCCAGCATCCACAACGCCTGGTCGGACTTGCTATACAGCGGGTAACGGCTGACGATCCCTCGCAGCCTGGATTCCGCGGCCTTCTTGTCTTCCTTCACGTAATAGTAGTAACCAATGCGGAAGTCGCCTTCCGCCAGCAACTCCTGCACTTCCCTCAAGCGCTGTTCCGCCTTCGTCGCCAACGGATCATTTGGGTATTTTGTCAGGAATGTTTGGAACTCTTCCTCGGCCGCTCGAACGTGCGTGCGGTCGCGGTCCGGTTTCTCCATCTGTTTGTAATGTGTCATCGCCACTTGCAACTGTGCGTACGCCGCTTCCGGCAGCATGGGAAAGAAAATGTCGAAATCCTTGTACGCCTGGACCGCCTGCGTCAGATTTGCTGTTCCACCCTCTCTGTAAAACGAATCGGCAATCGCCAGCTTCGCTTTGGCAAGATACTCGCTGTCCGGATACGTGTTAATGAGCGTTTGCAGGTTCAACCGCCCGACTTCATGCCGTCCATGCTTGACGTCGTCCATCGCCTTGTCATACAGAATCTTGTCCGGCTCCGCGGTATTTTCCGCGCTGGTTGACTTATTGACCTTTTTCTTTTTGTGGAAGATCTGAGCATCGGACTGCATGGCGCTCAGCAGGAAAAGTCCAGTGATCACCAAAAGAGCCGACCGTCTTGCGGTCGCCAGGAAGGAATTACGGCGCAAACTTCACCTCTCTCTCGAATCTGGGGTTCCACGCCGCAGTCCAGGGAAGCCTTGGCCGCTTCCTGACTCCCTGCTGCCTGGAACATCCTAGTATAACCTGAACGAAAGGCCAGGCCGAACACCAACTTTGCCATTCCGCCAAGTTCCGGCCCAAACTACCCCATCCCTGTGATGCCGCCAGTCGGCACAAAGGGTTGCCTCGCGAATCCTCTATACCCCGTCTCAGGTCTGAGAAGGGTTCATAATCAGGGCCCTCTTGGAACCTTCGCGTTCTACTCCTTGAGTTTCTTGCTGGGCGTGGCCTGCTTTGCCTTCTGCAGCTCGATAACGTCCGCGCCGCTGTCCGAACTTCCCAGCAGCCACTTGCTGAAGAAGTCTCCACGAGCCGCAATCACATAACTATTGATCGGCATATAGCTATGCCGCATCCCCGGGAACACCAGCATCTCGAATCGCTTGTTCGCTTTGATCAACGCATCGGCCACCCTCATGGTATTCACCATACTCACGTTGTCGTCCATGTCTCCGGTGGTAAGCATGAGGTGACCTTTAAGGTTTTTCGCCAGTTCGGAATTCTTGTCAATCTCATAGAAAAACTTCTCTGTCCCATCCTTCTGGGTCTCCTCCCGCACGCCGTGGTATTTTTCGCTCCACGTATTGCCATACACGTTGTTGTCATGGTTCCCCGATTCCGACCACCCCGCTTTGTAGAAGTCCGGGTATTGCAGCATCGCCGCCGCCGTCATGAAGCCTCCCCCGGAATGGCCCCACATCCCCACGCGGTTCAAATCCATATACGGGTGCGTCGCAGCTAGCCGTTCCGCTGCCGCCTTTTTGTCGGCCAGGCCGTAATCCCGCAAATTCCCGTAGCCAAAGCTGTCGTACCACTTATCCCTCTGGGGGCTTCCGCCGCGGTTGCCCACTTCAATGACAACAAATCCCAGTTGCGCCAGCGGCACGTTTGGGCTTTTCGGTGAAAACGTCTTCGTCACTTGTTCCACCTGCGGGCCGGGATACACGTACTCAATCACCGGATATTTCCGGCTTGCATCGAAATCAAACGGCTTGTAAATCACTCCATACAAATCCGTCACGCCATCGTCAGCCTTCACGCGGAACGTCTCCGGATATTTGAAGCCCGCCTCCATCAATTGCGAAACGTCGGTCGCTTCCAGTTCCGCGAGTTGTGTTCCTTGGCCATCCAGCAGCACCGACTTCGGCGCCGTATCCACCCTCGAATACGTGTCCTCGAAGTATTTTCCGGAATCCGGCCAGCTCATCGCGTGCGTAAAATTCCCGGGCGTCAGTAGTTTCAGCCCGCTCCCATCCAACCCCACCCGGTACAGGTGCGTGTAGTACGGATCCTCTCCCGCCTCGTGTCCGTTAGCCGTGAAGTACAGCGTCCGCGTTTTCTCATCCACCGCCGTGATTTGATCGGTCACGTATTCGCCGCTCGTCACCTGGTTCTTCAGTGTTCCTTGCCCGTCATACAGGTAAAAATGGCCCCACCCGTCGCGCTCCGACCACCAAAGCAACTCCTTTCCGTTCCCCAGCAGCCGCAGCGGCTTTTGCGAAGTCCACACGTTGGATCGTTCTTCGATCAGCTTTTGTACTTTCCCCGTTGCGCTGTCGGCGACGTCCACGTCCATACGCCGAAAATCCCGGCTCCGGCTGGTAAAATAGAGTTTCTCTGACGTGTCTGCCACCCATCGCGGACTCAGCCGCGAAAGCGGGGCTGGATTCAGGCGGTTCTCTTCCTGCTCATCCCGCAATTCCTCCCGATCCCGTTCCGTCTGTGGAGCGTCAGAAATGGCCAGCACTTCATCCGCAAAGCTCTTTGATTGGACGACGGTCTTCTGTTTGCTCCCGACGTCAAGGATGTCGATCTCCCCAACGGGCATGTGCGCTTCTCCTGGCAATGCGTAGCTCCGCGCCTCCAGGACCGGCCGTGGATTCGTCAGCGAATGAATCACCCAGTAGTCACCGACCTTGCGGTTGTCCTCTCGCTCGAGCGCGATTTTCTTCGAATCCCTTGCCCAGTGGACCGTTATCGCCGGCGTACGCGGTCCCGCCTTATTCGTGTCGCCCTTATCCACCTTCTTTAGTTGTTCTTCCTGTTCTGCCAGCAGCACTCGTGCATAGCTATATTTTTCTACTCCATCCGTCGTCAATTGCATTTCCACAACGTTTGTATCGCCTGCTTTCTTCAGCGCCTTTGCGTAGTTCTCTCCGTCCATCAGGTAGAGGTTATGTCCGCGCGCAAATACCACGGTCTTTCCGTCCGGCGAAATCGAAGCCCACATCGGCTTTCTCTTTGGTGCTTCAAAATTATCCAGCCGCGCGACTTTGGCCGTCGCAAGATCGTATTCAAAACAAATCGTTCGCGTATCTTCCGGTTTTTCGCCTGGCTGTCCCAAAGGCGCAGCGGCCTGACCCTGCTGCTCCCCTTGTTTCGATTCACCCTCCTTGCCTTGTTCTTCGATGTCTTCCTGGCTCTTTTCCTTCTTCGGCTCGTTAGGAACCACTGCATTTTTTCGAATCTCCACTTCAAAACGCATCCGCGTATCTTTTTCCACCAGCTTCAGTCGTTTGATCGGCAGGTGCTGCGCGTCATATGGAAAGTTCGTCAGTGTCGAAAGCGCTGCGGCCACCTTGGCGTTGTCCCACAGCGGAATCTTCGTTTTCTTCGAGGGATCCACGATGTAGTACCGCGTCCCCTCGGTTGTCTGGAAGCTGTACCAGAATCGGTCGGACTCACTGAACCAGTGCGGCGTCACCGCCAGGTCAAACACCAGTTTGCTGACTTGATCCGGCAGGAATCGCTCCTCGAGAGCATAGTTCGGCAGAACGCGCGATGTGGTCTCCCCCTCGGAGACATGTTCGCCCTTTCCCGCCGTCACCACACTGTCCGGCCCGGCCCACGCCCGCGCGGCAAGAAAGCTCGCCGCCACTATTGCGTACACTCTGAAACGTGCCGCCCGGTTCACTCTGCGCGATGAACTAAGTCTCAACTCTGCAGCCCTCATCTTCACTTTCCTTTCCATCCCTCTTTACTCGTCCCAACCAATCCACCGGCCGCACAGTATAGACCGAACCCGTTCGATTTCTAACGTTCCTCCCCATTTGCTTGCCGTCTCTCTTCGGCCGCGGACGATCTAACAAGATTCTCCGCGTAACGTCCGCGCCATGACTGGATTGTTGCTCGGTAGTAGGGGCGCAGCATGCTGACAACATGCTGCGCCCCTACTCGGCAAGGTTTCATCAACCTGAGCGGTTTTGCAGGACTGGTGGACAGTGAGAAATCCGGGCCGAGAGAGGTCAGATAGCTAGGGCCGCTGTTTTGAAGTTGGTTTCACTGCGAAAAGTAACCCGTCTTCGTTCGCACTTTCACTCCCGCCATTTTCGGTCGGATGACAATCTTTCGAAACGTTTCGTCCTTAGCCGTATTCGCCGGGTAGTATGCCAACTCATACGAGGTCCTCAATTCCTGCGCAATCTGCTGAAAATAGGTGTGTGGATCGGTTGTCTCCGCGTCAATGTGCGCCCCGCCGGTCTCTTTCGCAAAGCGGTCCATCACGCTTGTCCCGTACTTGTTTCGCGCTGTCAGTTTTCCGTGTTCTTTCTCGGTGTAGCGAATTGCGTACACCACGACATTCTCCGCTTGCGCCTTCTCGATCGTGCTCATCATGTCGTGCGAACTGGAATTATCCTCCCCGTCGCTGAACACCAGCAGGGCCCGTCTACCGTTCTCTCGCGCGAGTTTCTCCGTCACCGAGTAGTAGAGCGAGTCGTAAAACGCCGTTCCCAGGTCCCTACTCTCAACGGGTCCTAATTCCGGAAACCTCACGTGTTTCTTTTTATTCCTGCCCTTGTCGTGTTCCGTATACCCTTGCATGCGCTCAATAATCTCAGGTCCAGACGGCGAGAAATCGCTGATCAGGCGTATATGATTTCCGAAGGTCACCAGAAATGCCCGATCCTTTGGACCAAGCACCTCTTTGAGAAATACTTCGAGGTCGTGCTCGTGTTGTTTGGAAAAGTGATCCTGGCTGCCGCTTACATCGACGATCAAGCCCAGCGTCAGTGGAATGTCCGTGCTTTTCGCGAAAAACGAAATCTTCTGGGGAACGGCATCCTCGTAAATTTCAATGTCCTCTTTGCTCAGGTTCTCCACCAACGAGCCGTGCCCATCCCGCACCGAAAAAGCCACGTTCACCAGATTCACCGCAACTTGGATCCGTTCCTGGCTGAACGCAACTCCGCTGCCCGCCATGACCAGCAGGAGAATGAAGGTATACACGCGGAAACTGTCCGAGTGCCGGCCAGACATTTTCACGAAACTCCTTTGCGATGTCCCGCTTTGAACTTGGATTACGCCAGCGTCGCGAACTCGGCGCCACCATCGCATTTGCAGCGCGCACCTGCCGGACTTCTTCAGTTCGCCTTCTTGTCCTTATCGTCGCTATGCGCTTCTACGTACACCAGCTGGAATAGGCTTCCTTGGCCATTTGGTTGTATTCCAACGACGTGTTGCTTCTCCTTCGTCCCCGCCTTGAACACCAGCCCGCCCTTCTCCGGCTTGTCGTCATCGCATTCGAGCTTGTTCGAAGATCCGCCCTTATCCTTGGCACCGTCCTTGTAGGAAGGGTCCGAGCAGTTCAAGACCGTCCCATATTTCGCCAGCGCTCTCTTGTAGAACTCCGCTATCCTCTCCGGCGCGTCGTTCGACTCCATCTTCATCACCGCCAGCCTAAAGCCAAACGTGCTGCCCCACAGCCCCATCTGAATCGAAGGCGAATCGTCTTTTTCGTCTTTGTGCGCCTTTGACCCCGGATAGACCGGCAGCCCCACCTCTTTCGAAGTCGCTTGTTTGCTGAATACCACGCCCGCTCCGTCCTTGTCCTGATCCTGCGTGCCCCGGACGGCCCTCGCTCTGGCTGCACCCGCTTGCATCAATGCCAGGACCCCAAGCATCACGCAAAATGTTCCAACCAGCGCGAGTCCCCTCGGGATACGCGTCTGGCCTCCAGATTCAACCAAACTTCGATTTGCCTTGTTTTTTCCGCTCACGAGACCTCCTCGTGCCTACAAGATACGCGGATGCGGCCATTGATGTTCCACCGATTCTTCTCGCGCAAGATTCATGGAATATTTCTGCCATTCCGGTGGTATTGGACAAACGGCAGGGTGTAAGCTCTTCTTGCCACTTGCATCCCGGTTCAGATGGGAGACTGTCCATGAAACGCAAGATCGCCCTCGGACTTCTGGTTGCCGCAGCGCTCTCCGCGGCTCCCGTTGCGCCGCATTCCGGTAAGTCCGAAGTCGCCAAAATGACTCTCAAAGTCGGCGACACCGCCCCGGATTTCACTCTTCTCAGCGATCAGTGGAAAACCGTCAAGCTCAGCGACTACCGCGGCAAGAAAAACGTCTTCCTCGCCGTCTACGTCCTGGCCTTCACCGGCGGTTGAACGAAGCAACTTCAGGCGGTCCAGGCTGGAATCGCCTCCGGTAGGATTGACACCTCGGACACCGAAGTTTTCGGAGTTAGTTTGGATAGTCCCGCCGCCAACGCCGCCTTCGCCAAGCAGATTGGCATCAACTTCCCGCTCCTCAGCGACATGAACCGCAAGATGCTCAAGACCTACGGCATCCTGAAGGGTTACAACGTGCAAGACGAAACCTACGAGTGGGCCCTGCGCGCCAACATCATCATCGACAAGCAGGGCGTCATCCAATTCGTCGAAGAGGGTGACAGCGCCGTCGATCCCAACACCGCTCTGACCATGTGCACAACCTTGCACAAGAAGGATTCTGCGAAGTAATCCGTGGTCCCGCCTTTGCTTGGGCAGATTAGACCGATGGGCTTGCCGCCGCCTTCGGGTGGCTTCCCTCGCGGAACAGCAGCCGAATCTGTTTGAAGCATTCCACCGCCGTCATGATGGCCGTGAAAAGCATCGTGTAATGCAATGCCATGTTGACGATGGGCAGCACCTTGGCAAACCCGGCCGGATCAGTAGTTCCCGGCGCCAGCACAAGCATTCCATCGGCGCGGCTCAGCAAATAAAGCACCATCACGCTGCCACCGTTCGAAATCACTCGCATTAGCCTGTAGAACCTGAGCCGCTCTGGATGGATGAGCGTCACCATTTGCTGCACTACGGCCACCAGCGTGAGCAGAATCACCGGCCAGTAAACGGTTTGCAATACAGGTCCCAACTGGAACGGAATCTTGTCCGCCAGGCCAGCCGGCCCGAGTGCCATAAACAGAGCCAGTCTGCGGATCGGATTCACGCGAACCCACCAGAGCAGAAACGCGATGCTGAAGAAGAGTTCAATCGCTGTTTTATACCGCGGAATCGGCTTGCCTTCGGGCGATCCCGAGGCGGGTCTCAAGGCCGGCAGCGTGCGGGGATCGAATCTTTCGTTCGAATCCCTGGTGATTTTTTCCAGCAAGCGAAACTTGTTGTTGCCGATGTCCAGCACCGCAAAGATAATGGTCACCCACGCGAATGTCGGCAGCACCGCGCCCGAAAACCTGAAGATGGCGCCAAGCACTTCCAGAACCGATTTTCCCTGGGCGATCAGCACCAGCGCGGAAATGGCGTAACCGAATCCCACAAAGCCCAGAATGATTTTCACTACCAACCAATACACAGGAAACAGCGTCGAACCGATAAGGTGGCGCGTCTGCCGGTAACGCGTTGCCACGAACAGCGGATGGCCATGCTTCTTGAGAACCGCGGCCAACTCGTCTTCGTTCAGCGCCCGGCCGAGTTCGGATTCCGTGTCTTCGACCTGGGCGCGAAGATTTTCTCCCAGCTCTTTGAGGATGTCCTCCTGCTGCGACTTCGGCAGGTACGCCCGCACTGCTTCTAAGTAACGCTCGAGAAGTTCCATACCTTGCTCCTAAACAATCCGCTTCAAGGACGAATTCATGCTGTGCCATTCCTCGAGCAATTGCTTGAGGATGTGCGCGCCTTCCTTCGACAGCCGGTAAAACCTCTTGTTGCGCTTCTGCTCTTCGCGCCATTCGCTGTCCAGCAGCCCCTGGTTCTCCAGCCGCCGCAGCAGCGGATACAGCGTGCTTTCTTCAATCTCCATGCCCCGTTCCGCCAGGGCTTTGCGCAGGGCATACCCGTAATGTTCTTCCCGAAGCTGCGCCAGCACCGCGATGATCAGCGAGCCGCGGCGCAATTCGAGCCGCAGGTTCTCGAAAAGATCGGAATTCAGTAATTTGGCGAGGTCTACCATCGGGGCTACCTACCGTGCATCATACATTGTGTCACGCACACTATGTGCCACACAGTATAGTCTGTCAAGGGAAATCTGGAGAACCGGAGCTTGGCCGGCCTTAATTTGCGACAGTCAATTCAATCGTGGAAGAGGCCGCGACTCGCGTCCCGCTCATCGGTGACTGGTCAATCACCGAACCGCGCGGCCATTGCGGCGCCGTCACGTAATTCACTTTGCGCCTCATCTGCGCCACGTCCAGCCGGTGTTGCGCGTCCATTTCATTTAACCCCGTCAGGTGCGGCATTACATACGCCGCGTCCCGCGGCCCTTGCGAAACCAGCACATCCACCCGCGGCGTCGCCGATCCCGCCCCGGGCTTCGGGTTCTGAATCACTACCGCGTCCACAGGCTGGTCCTGCATCGTGATGGCAGATACTTCGCCCACTTGCAGTCCCGCCCGCAGCAGCTCGATTCGCGAAGCGCGTAGCGAATTGCCTTCGAGCAACGGAATCTGCAATTGCCGTTGCCCCAGGCTCAGCACCACGTGCGCCTGCTGCGACACTTTCATCAACAAGCCCGAAGTCGGCGTCTGCCTCACCACCACGTTAATCGGCTGATCGCTGTAGATCCGGTCGGCCACCCGCAATACCAGCCCGCGCGATTGCAGCATCTGGCTCGCTTCGGAAACGTTTTTCCCCACGAGATTCGGCATTGTCACTTCCCGCCCGTGAATCGCAATGCGCATCGCCGTGATCGCGCTCAAAAACGCCGCCGATGCCAGGATGAACACCAGCAACGTCATCCGCGCTAGCCATTCCAGTCTTTCTCCAAGGGTCATACGCTAGAGTCTCGAATCTTTGCATCAATCCGTCAACCGTTTTCCGCAGGCTGCATTGCCTCGGCGGACGCTCGAGCGTATATTGACGTGCGACCGGGGCGTGCAGATTCAGAACTTCCGAAAAATCCAGGGAGGGACCGTGGCAAAACTGATTGGATGTGTGCTGTGCTGCTTAATGCTGGCGGCGGTGCCGCTGCCTGCGCAAGCTCCTGGAGTCTCAGAAACGTATGCGCAGATCCGCGCCGAAGA
>Ga0210409_10005944_pt1 | contig 12745 bp, 9 predicted proteins | sample IncBWH17MmetaG_FD_161649 | JGI IMG/M metagenome (GOLD analysis project Ga0210409, IMG submission 161649) | Forest soil microbial communities from Barre Woods Harvard Forest LTER site, Petersham, Massachusetts, United States - Inc-BW-H-17-M | ecosystem: Environmental > Terrestrial > Soil >...
AATCCGCCCTTTCCGCGCTCTATACCACCGCTCCGCCATCGCAAAATCAAACGCCCGCGGGGAAAACGCAAAATCCCAGCGAAGAGCCGATGTTCTGGTCGGCATTCGCCGCGCAGGGGCTCAGCGATCTGCAGCCCAAAGTTCTATCCATCTCGCGGCCTCAACCCGGCGCAGTTGCGCTGGTCCTTCGAATCGAATTCAAACTCAAGACAAGCTCCGGGGTGCAGCCATTTACGGTCGAGGGCGCGCAGGTCTGGATCCAGCAGGGATCTGACTGGCGCATCGCCATGACGCAACGCAGTGATCTCACACCGAGTCCGACTTTCCGGCTGCCCGTGCCTGCGAAACCGAATACCGCGCTTTATCCTCCGCCCGAGGAAGCGCAATCCGAAATCAGCGCCGCGCTCGCCAACGCTGCCAAGGATCACAAGCGCGTGATCCTGGTCTTCGGGGCGAACTGGTGCTACGACTGCCACGTCCTTGACGCCACGTTTCGCTCCAAGCAATTCGCCGCCACCGTCGCCGCGAACTATCACGTGGTGCACATCAACGTAGGCGACGACGGCGACAAGAATCTCGACCTCGCCGAGCACTACGGAGTGCCACTCAAGGGACACGTCCGCGTTCCGAGCCTCGCCGTGCTCGAGCCGGACGGCACAGTCGTCTACGCGCAGAAGAACGGGGAATTCGACGACAGCGTCAAGCTGGCGCCGGTAGACATCGCCGCGTTCCTGAAGAAGTGGGCCCCGCCGCACGCTTAGCCGTACGCCTTTCTTTTCGTCGCGTTTTTCTTAGCGGGAACACGATGCCATGGCCGGTGTTGGCACGCGCGTAGCGCCGTTAGGCCCGGCAGTGTTCCTGGTTAGCGGTTGCGCTACCACCTCGCGCGCCTCACTTCGCCTCCGACTCGCCCTGCGTTCACGAAGTTATATGGCTTGTACGTTACCCTGAAACTAATTCCTGGCAGGCTCTGTCTGATTGGGCGTAAGCTCGATTTTTCAGGGATCGCGGTGTTTTTGGAGGCGTAAACATGATCCGTCGACGTATGTGGGTTCTTCTTGCGCTCTGCGCCTCTCCGCTCTTCGGAACCTTCGGCCAAACTCAGAAACCGATCACCAACGCAGACGTCCTCAATATGAGCAGGCAATCGATCGATCCCGGTCTAATCGTAAAAGACATCCAATCCAACGCTACGGACTTCGATACGTCGCCACAGGCGCTGATCGATTTGAAAAATGCGGGCGTCGATAAATCCGTGATGGACGCAATGCTAACGGCCCAGGCCGCCAAGCCCTCTGCCGCGATCGTAGCTGTTCGCAGCAATTCAGCATCTGCCGTTGGCGCTGCCGCTGATTTGAACTCTGCTTGCGGCGCAAATGGGTGCCTGCTTCGCGAGGGTACGCAGGTCGAATTGAAATTCGCCAATGCTCTCAGCTCGAAAACTGCGCACATCGGGGACTCGGTGGAATTTCAGCTCGACGATGAGCTGAAAGTGGGCGACGCCATCGTCGTCCCGAAGGGCGCTCACGCGGTGGCCACGGTCAGCGACGCGAAGAAGTCCGGAATGATGGGCCGGCCCGGCGAGCTGAGCGTTCAAATTCAATACTTGCTGGTCGGCAGCAACCACGTTCGCATTCGAGGCACGCAGGGCCGCGAGGGAGACAGCAAGACCGGAGCCGCCGTCGCGCTGACGGTCATCTTCGGACCCGTCGGCCTGATCAAGCACGGCAAGAATGTCGTCATCCCCGCCGGCACGCCACTGACGGCCTACGTCGATCAAGACGTCTGGCTCGCACCGCTTCATTCCTGACGCTTGCGAACCTAACCGGGCGAATGGAGGGTTATTCGGATTTCACTCTTTCTCGGCGCCCCGCCGACGTTGCCGCCTTCCTCAAAAAATGGGCCCCGCCCCACGTCTAGTCTCCGGAGAATGCTTCATCAAATTTTAACGATTGCGTAAAACGCCTGCTCCCGCCGGCGTGCGACTGTTCGCTCCGCCTGGGAGGGCATTTTCCGTGACGAAAATTTCCGCGAAAAGAAAATTTCTGCGCCTTGCGCTTCTTGTTGCCGTAACTTCCGCACTGGCAGCCACAACATTTGTAGGCAGCGTTTCCGCAAATCAAGATGACGACGACTTCGGCCGCTTCTTCGGCTTCGTTCCCGGCACGCTGGTGGTGACCCGCAGCGTGTACGTGGGCACTGCATCGACGATCACTGTCGGCGAGGTGCTGCCGCCGCGATGCGTGGCGGGCAACGTGCAGGTACCGTCGGCGACGCCGGGAGGGAAACCCGCCACTGTCGCGGTGACCTGCGGTGTGGCAACGTTCAACGGCTCGTATCCGAACGTTTTCTTCAACGATCAGTCGGACGGCAGCTTTGCTGTGTCTTCCCCGATTTTCCTGGATAACATCACCACGTTTGGCTTCCGCCTGGGCACGCTGGCGATTCCGAGCGACCAGATCGTCACCAGCTTCAGCTCGAAGTCCGAACTGGCGCTGAACCTCTCGACGGACGGAAAATCGCTGACCTTCGTGGGGTATCGCGGCGGCCCGGGCTTCGTCACCGGACCAAATCAGCTCGACGTTTCGAACTCGAACACGCCTGGTGTGATCGATCCGACGAATCAAGACGTGGGGCAATATTTCCGTTCCGTCGGGGAAGTTGACGCCTTCGGCCAACTGACTGTAACCGAGGGCGACGCCTACAGCGGAGACAACGGGCGGGCGGCCATCAAGGGAGAGTCGCTCTACTACATGACGGGCAACGACAACAACGGCAACCTCACAAAAGCGGAATTGAGCTCGACGGAAGCCGGAGTGGAGTTGGTTAACTCCACCGGCGCCGAGCTGCTGGTTCCCGGGCTGGCGCCGCCGGTGCCGCCCAACATCACCATGATCGGCCGGCTGCAATTCGGCACGGACAAACCAGGCAAGGACACAAACTTCCGCGGATTGACGATCTTTAACAACACGCTGTACGTAACCAAGGGCAGCGGGAGCAACGGCGTCAACACCGTCTATCAGGTGGGCACGCCCGGCACGCTCCCCAGCGGCGACGCCGCGACTCTGGCGACCGTGCCGATCACGATTCTTCCGGGATTTCCCAGCACGAATGCCAGCACGACCACCGCGTTCCCCTTTGGAATCTTTTTCGCCAACGCGAACACCCTGTACGTCTGCGATGAAGGGGACGGCACGCTGGTTACCCCCGTGGTGAACGGCAACGTGGCGACCCCGCTCGCACAAGCGAATGCCGGGCTGCAGAAATGGGTCCAGACGAATGGGGTGTGGAGCATGGAGTACGTCATCCAGAACGGCTTGAATATCGGCGTGCCGTACAGCGTGCCGAATCTTCCGTCATCGTTCAATCCCGCGACCGACGGCTGCCGTAATTTGACCGGGCACGTCAACGGCGACGGCACGGTCAATCTGTACGTGGTGACATCGACCGTGAGCGCGAGCGGGGATCAGGGAGCCGACCCGAACAAGCTCGAAAGCGTGACCGATATTCTGGACGCCACGTCGTTGCCTGCGGCGAACACTCCGGAAAGCTTGTTCATCGATCACTTCTTCACCATTCGGGCCGCGCAATTCGCTGAAGTGCTACGCGGAGTGGCCTTTGCGCCGTCGGCCTTCGGCAACATCGGCGGACTCCCCCTAGATTAATCCGAATCCAGATAAAGCCCCGGGCTAGTACAGCCCGGGGCTTTTGTTCTTCGCAACGCCGGGTTTCTTGGGTCAGTTCTTGTCGCCCGCGCCGCGCCCGCTTCACTCGTCGTGCGTCAGCGTACGGCCGAACTTGCTCAGCAGAATCTGTATGCCGAAGTAGCCGAGGTACTCCGGCTGGCCGCTGGAATTTCCGCTGAAACTGCGCCCCGCCATCATCAGCAGAATAAATCCATCGTGAAGTTTGTAGCGCCCGCCGAAATCAAATGTCGTGTCGTGCGGCAGAGCGCCCATGGCGCGATCGTTGTAGATTTCGCCGTCCAGCTCGAAGCGCGGTGAAAAAGTGTGGCCGGCTATGAATCCGATGATCCGTTCGTCCGGCCCGTGCCAGGGGAAGAAATAGCCGACTTCGAAGTTAAGATGCAGAGGGCCGGCCTTTTTCGCGACTTCCAACGGGAGAAAAAGGCGAGGACCGTTGATCGCAATCCCTTTCTCCCGCGCCAGCATCGAACCGGCGGTCTCGAACTGAGGAAACGTGGAAATCTGCCAGCCATCCTCGCCCCGATCCAGGAAACGCCATTTCACCCCCGCAAGGGCATTGCTCCAGCCGGACTGCAGTGGCTGACCGCTGCTGGTCTGCACGACAAACGGCACCTCGTAGGTCAACTGAATGCGATCACCGAGCCCAAAATTTATGTCGAACTGAGGAACCTGATACGAAGCCCCGCCGCGAACGACGGTCTGCATCGACGCAATATTTATTTCCCAATTGTCGTTTCCCGGAGTGCCGGGATCATTGGTCAAATACGGAGGACCGCCCTGTGCGCGAGCCGCGCCGGGCAAAGAAAGCGCCGCGGCGAACACGCAGACGAAATGGATGAGCAACGCGTTTCTAAAATAGGATTTCCGCATCGCGTTCAATGACGCTCAAGTCTCAAATTCACGAACAAGTCTAATGCCTGGCTATTCAGACAAAAGGAAACTTGAAATCGACGTCCTAGGATAGCGTGCAATTCGGGCCTTAGGTAGACAGCTCGTTGCCCTTTCTCGCCTCTTCTGCCACTTGATGCCACGTCGTCCTGCAAGTTACGATGGTGTCCACACTACCGGGTTTGCCAACTTTCACTCGAGGTATGGATGTGAGTTCTGATGCAGCTGCCGATGACAAGTCCGCGGGTTTCAGTAAAGTCCCGCTAATCACGCTGGCGTTCTGGATCGTCAAGATTCTCGCGACAACCGTCGGTGAGACAGGCGGGGACGCGCTGTCAATGACTCTGAACCTCGGCTATCTCGTCAGCACCCTCGTCTTTCTCGGATTCTTTTGCGTGACCCTGATCGCCCAGGTTGCGTCCAAGCGCTTCCACCCCGTGCTCTATTGGGCGGTCGTGGTCGCCACCACGACCCTGGGTACCACGACCTCCGACTATTTGGACCGGACCGTCGGACTCGGTTACATAAAGTCTTCGATCATGCTCTTTGGTGCGGTGATCGCCATGCTGGTCGTTTGGCGTTACACGACGGGCAGGATTGCCGTGGACCATATCACTTCCCGAAATGACGAGATCTTTTACTGGTTCACGATTCTGATATCCAACACGCTCGGCACGGCGCTGGGGGACTTCGTCGCCTCCGACACGGGGCTTGGCTTCGAGCGCGGTGCGCTGGTTTTTGCGGCCCTGATCGCGGTCGTCGCGGCAGCTCACTTCCTAACCCGAATCCCGGGCACCATACTTTTCTGGGCAGCTTACGTTCTGACGCGACCCCTAGGTGCGACGCTCGGCGATACGCTCACGAAGCCGCATGCAGAGGGAGGACTGGCGTTTGGCCGAATCACTTCGTCGCTGGTGATCGCTGCTGCCATGGTCATCTTGGTCGCTCTCACTTCGCGACGCGATCGCCTTCAGGCTGCTTGAGTAATCGGCGGCGGTCGGCCAAATTCTCACCGTGCGCTGGAACAGTGACAGTGATGTCTCTTCGATAGATTGCGAGGAAATATGAATTCTTTCGTCCGTATGCTCGCGTTGCTGTCGTTCGCCGCGCCGGCATTCGCCGCACATCCCTTCCATGTGGAAGATATGCAGAAACTCTCGCGCGTCGGCGCACCCCGGGTTTCACCCGACGGAAAATGGGTTGCGTTCACGGTGGCGCGCAGCGACGTGGCGAAGAATAAATCCGTGACCAACATCTGGATCGTTGCGGCGACGGGCGGCGAACCACGACAGCTGACCTTCGGAGAGCAGGGATCGAACGAGCGCGTTCGCTGGTCTCCTGACGGGCGGTATCTCTACTTCCTGAGTTCACGTGTGGGCGACAAGTCGCAGATTTTCCGGCTGCCCGTTGCCGGGGGCGAGGCCAAACAGATCACGAATCTGCCGACCGGCGTCGTGAGCTACGTTGTGTCACCGGATGGTAAGACGATCGCGATCACCGCGAGCGTTTTCCCGTCCTGCACTGACATGGCCTGCAACGAGAAAATGGCCAAGGAACGCGCCGACAATCCAGTGAAAGTGCGCGTGATCACGGAAATGCCCTTCCGCCGATGGGACACCTGGGTGGACGGCCAGCGCAACCACATTTTCGTTATGCCGGCGGATGGCGGCCCGGCCACGGACATCGCGCCCGGCGATTTCGACTCGCCGATCTGGACGGAAGACGGCAGCGAGGAAGTCGCCTTTTCTCCCGACAGCCGCGAAATCTGTTTTTCGCGCTATGTCGAAAACGAGGCGCTGACCGGAAACAGCGATTTGTTCGTGATGCCGGTCGGTGGCGGCACACCGAAAGCGATCACCACGAACAAATCCGGCGACCGCACCCCGCTCTATTCACCGGATGGACGCTACATCGCCTACAGCGCCACGCTGCGGCCCATGCAGGAAACGGATCTGGTGCGGCTGTTTCTATATGAGCGGGCAACCGGAGAGCACAAGAACATATTCGAGGCTACGGATCGCTCGGTGGATTCCTACGCGTGGTCGCCGGACAGCGCGAGCCTGTACGTAACCTACGAAGATAAGGGGCAGGAGCCTCTCGCGCGACTCGATATCGCCACCATGAAAATTACGCCTCTGGTCACCTCCGGCACATCCGGCGGCGCGAACGTCTCGAAAGACGGCACATTCGTGGCGTTTTCCAAGATGGACCTTTCTCACCCGGCGGATTTGTTCCGGCTTAATCTTCCGGCGACCGCTGGCGCGGCGCCGACGCAGTTGACGCAGATGAACGCCGAGGCGCTGAAGGACATCGAGATGGGCGAGGCGTCCAGCTTCACTTTCAAAGGCTGGAACGGCGACATGGTGCAAGCGTGGCAGGTCAAGCCGCCGGGGTTCGATGCAAACAAGAAATATCCATTGCTGTTGCTGATGCACGGCGGACCGGAGAACTCCTGGGGCAATCTCTTCCACTATCGTTGGAACGCGCAATTATTCGCCGCGGCGGGCTATCTGGTGATTGAACCTAATTTCCACGGCTCATCCGGCTTCGGCCTGAAGTTCATGGATTCGATCAAGGGACAATGGGGAGGCGCGCCCTACGAAGATCAAATGAAGGCGGTCGATACTGCGCTGACCTGGCCCTACATTGATTCGACGCGAATCGCAGCCGCCGGCGCGAGCTACGGCGGTTACATGGCAAACTGGGTCGAGGGGCACACCGACCGATTCCGAACCATCGTGTCGCACGATGGCCTCTATGACCTCGTCAGCATGCTGTACTCGGGAGATTTTGTGGGCGGCACGATGCAGGAATTCAAAGGCACGCCGTGGGAGAATCAGCAGGCTCTGATTGATCAGGCGCCCTCGACCTACGCGAAGAATTTCAAGACGCCGATGTTGATCGTTCACGGCGGCAACGACTATCGCGTTGATCAGAGCCAGGGCTTCGCGATGTTTCAAGTGCTTCAGGCGAAGCACGTGCCGTCCAAGCTGCTCTACTTCGAGGAAGAAAACCATTGGGTGCTCAAGCCTGCGGACAGCATTCTGTGGTACCAGACCGTTTTGGATTGGCTGGATGAGTGGGTGAAGCCCGATGCTGCGGCGTATCAGGAGCAACTCAAAGCGGCGTCCGGGAAGTAAGCGTGGCCGAGAACGAGCAGTTCGTTTCCCGAGTGAAACAACCTCTTGCGATTGTGTGCATCCAATCCCCACAAGTTTTCACTTGCTTGCCGGGGTGCGGTGGATGTCGCGGTCAATTGCGTATTACGTTCACGAGGGTTGGTGGGAAGGCCAGTTTACGGTGGCCGTCCATCGCGGTGATTGCATCCGCTGCAACGACGGCAAAGGGCAGAGTGTCGGCTCTTTCTTGCGCCGCGGCAAATGGCACGGCCCCTACTCAAGCCGAAGCGTCGCGGTAACCAAGCTTACTTCCGCTTCGAGCATCATGATGCGCGTAGCCTGCGAATGTACGCAAACCGAGGCAGAACGCATTTCGCCGTGATACTCGGTCAATCGTCGCTTCGTTAGGCTCCCTTCAGGTCTGCGGCAGGCATCCCGTCCAGCCGATGAATCATTTTGGCGAACACTTCGATTTGACTGTGCATCAACTGCCCGCTGAGTTTTTCGATGCAGCCATTCGCGGGACCCGCGAGCAGGTAGCTGGGCATGGGAATGTAGCCGACGGTGGGGATGCCCGCGCGCGAAAGTGGGCCGCCTTCGCCGAAGTATCCTCCCTTCACGGGATTCACGGCGGCGGTCTTGCGGTCCAGACTGCCTTGCAGGCATTCCAACATCACATCCGCGAGCGGCTTGCGTGCGGTGATGGCGACGCTCCACTCATTCTCGCCGGTAGGCTTGTAGTTGAGCGCGTCGTCGTCTTTCCATTCCATGCAACCGAGGTGTTCCACGGTCAGCGCGGCCACGGTTTTCTTGATGAGATAGGGCTGGCTCTCGATCACGCCGCGAATGGACGGCACGTAGGGCAACGCAAAATGTCCGGTGGTAAGCGGAAAGACGAGAGTTCGTTTTCGATCCGACTTCGGGAGCTTGGCGAAGTATTTCGCCAGCGCCAGTATGCCCACTCCGCCGTTCTCCTCCGTGGCATTCGGCCCGTCCGTATGCGTGTTGACGATGATCACTTCGTCTTCCGAGCTGCCCGGCAGCGTGGCCATCAGCGTGTCGGTGGGCGAATCCGGAGTCATGTCCGCTTCCAGAGTGACGGTCGCGGTCGCTCCTGCCGCCGCCATGGCGCGCAGCTTCGCGCCGGTTTCGTGCCCCACCCACAGCCCGGGAATATTCTGCAGGGGCCGCGAAAACGGCGCGTACTGATCGGCCGCGTTGGCGTCGGAGATATCGGTCCATCCCAGAATCACGGCCAGGGCGCCGGCCTTCTGGAACGGCGTGAGGTCGTTCACCGGTGCGCGAGCGGGACGATTTTCCTTCGGAAACTTCGCGTCCTGCGGATAGACGCCCCAAACGTCGTACCACTCGCCGTATAGGCGCGGCTCGATGGGGCAATCAATGAACGCGATTTTCCCCTGCACCGCCGAGAGATTGAATGTGGGATTCGTTCCTGCATAGACGAGCTCGCCGGTAACACCGCCAGCCGGCGTTTGCCCGGAATAGGGGAAATACGAAGTGACCGGCGCGCTGAATTTTTTCTTCTCGGCCGATACGACTTCGATCGCGCAGCGATGCGCCTCCCAACGATTAAATTTGTAGCTCACTCTGGCCACGTCCAGCCCGCTCGCCCGCAAATGCGAATCGAGAAAATCAACGTACTTGCGGTGCGCAGTGTTCCCCGTGTATTTCGGGCCGAGCGTGGCCATCCAGACGAGCTGGTCCCAGACCTCTTTTTCCGTGGGCATCAGCGAGGATTGATATCCATCGGCGGACGAACCGTCGAACAACGACATGCCCTTCGACCGGCCGGGAATCGCGAGCGTAGTAGCTGCCGCGAGCCAGGCCATGAAATCCCGCCGCGAATGGCTCATGCGTATCTCTCCTCGAGCGCAGGGGCGCTCCGAAGTTCTCGCCCGCAAAATGAGCCGAATTCCGCGCGAAAGCAAGCGGATTTGCAGGCGATGATCGTTGCGTCAGTTCCCGGCGTTCAGTTTGATTTCGCCGGTGTCACCCTGGATTTCAACGGTCGTACCGAAGGGCTTCGATGCGTCGGCCAGGCGCTGCAGGATATAACCTGCTCTCGCGCCGGTCGCTGGAGCCGGCAAACCGCGCGTGTCGAGGAATTCGTTGTTGGTGCGCCCATCGTGAACATCGGGCTGGCCGTTGCCAATGTTGTTCAAGACAATCGGCCGGAGGGAGATGGATTGCAGCTTGTTCCCCTGAAATTGCACGTACGCCGCCACGCTTTCCCAATTGATCGGCTCGTCAATGTAGGTCAACACCGGCGGCACGTTGTAAATGAAATTGCCCAGGTCGTAGAAAATGGGCCGGCCTTTGTAAATTTCCACGCCATGCAGCAGAGGCGCGCCATGCATCACCACGATGTCCGCGCCGGCATCCACCTCCGCATGCGTCCACTTCTTCAGCCAGTCGTTCGGCGCCAGCCGCTCCGGCATCCCTTCGGTGAAAATTGTGGTGAAGGAGTGGTTCGCGAACACGTGGTTGTGCTGGTAGACGATCACCAGGTCGGCGTGCTGCCGGGCGTCGCGAATGCTTTGCAGAATTCGTTGCGAGTCCTCCGGATTGGGCGTGTTCCCGGGCGCGCCGGGCAAATCCTCCGTCGCCTCATTTTCTTTGTCGCCGGCTTCGATGCGCAGCTCGTTCACTCCCGGCCGGTCCGCTATGGCGCTTCCGCCTGGCGCAATCAGGCCGGACGAGCTGGCGATCAGCGCAATCGTGCCTTTCGGCGTGCGCAAATACGCCGGAGCCGCAGCTTCGGCCAGATTATTTCCGGTTCCGGCGTGAACGATGCCCCGGCTGTTGGCTTCGCGGATCGTGTTCTGAATTCCCGTCACTTTCATATCGAATGCGTGGTTGTCGGCGAGGGATAGCAAGTTAAACCCGAAGGTCGTCAGCGCATCGAGCGCCTCCGGCGGAGTGAGGAATCCCCTTCCTTCCTGGACCGACTCACTCTTTTCGGCGACCGCGCCCTCCAAGTTTGTAAATCTCACATCGCCCTTCAAGAGCGATTGGATCACCGGCACTTCGGTTGGCGCCGTCGCACGTATATCAGAGCGGATCATGGACTGACCCACCAGCGTTATTGTTATCGGCGCAGACTGCGGCAGCACTACAACGCCCGACGCACTCACGATCGCCAACAGCACCGCGAGCCGTGCTGATCTCGATGCCAACCGGCTGGACTTCAACATTTTCCCCATTTGCATTGCCCTCGCGTCTCTGTGTGCGTGTTCGATGTACCTGCGAGATGCCTGAATTTCGCCGTTCAAGCGAACACGCGTCGCGCTACCTCCACTGATTTTCTCTTTGTTGCGCGCCCCGTATCACCCAGGCGGCAGAATATATCACGTTGGCGAGTTTCAACGGCCCGATGAGTCTGGTTTCCGGACGTGCCGGTCGGGTTTCAGAAATGGCGACACTGCGGCGAACAATAGAGCGTGCGAAGGCAGCAATCCAGTCTAACTGACCTCTGATAACGCAACTGCAGCGCCCAATGCCGGGGGCTTTGCGCCCTTGATCACCAGCCACAGCATGAGCGCCACTTCGCCGAGGAGTGCGGGCTGGGAAATGGCAAATACCGTATCCTGGTATTGCGGCAGCAGCAGTCCCGTGAAGCTCAGGATTACATACGCAACGCCGTTGATGATCAGCCAGACGCCCAGGAATCGCGGCAGGAAGCGCGACCGGTATACCAGCAACGCCAGTGGAAGGAGCCAGAGTCCCCAAAGGATCTCGGCGCCCGTGATTGTTCGATCGTGCAAACGCAAGAACAGCATGGCTAAGGCGTCCCGCTGCGGTTTGTCGAGCAGAGACAGGGAATCAGCACCGCGCACGGCCATCAAGGCGCCCGCGTCGTTCACCACGTTGAGGAAGTCGATGATGGCTGGCATCACGCCCCCGAGGATCACCACCTGCACCGCGAGATTCTGGTCGACTCCCTGAAACAGGTGATAAAAGGCCAGCACGAGAAAAATTAGGATGACCCCGCAGATCAGGTCTGCGACGATGCCGAAACGGAAGAGCAACTCGTGAGCGGCGATGTTGTTTACCGTCGCGGCTGCGTCTCCGCGCACGAAAAGTTTGCTGGGAATATACATGAGGCGCACCGGACCGAGGACGGTGAGGAGCAGGTACCACAAACCGGCCACTCTCCCTGGGTTGCGGCTCAAGCTCATGTTCCCTCCTTGGCAAGGTTCTATGGGGAGATACGGCCCATAACGTCAGATAGTTTCGCGGGTGGGAATTCCCTTCACCAGCAGGACCACCGCTGTGGCACCCGCCTTCCTGTCTTTCGATATCTCCTGATACTCGGCAGAATTTGACCATTCCCAAAACGCCGGCTCGTCGGGGAACGACATCAACACGACCTTTTCGCGGTCCCAGGATCCTTCCAGGACACGCGGGCTCTCGTCCGCAGCCAGTAGCTGTCCCTTATACCGGTTCATCACGGCCATGAAACGATCCTGATAGCGCTTGTAAGCAGCGCGGTCGGTGATCGACAATTGCGCGATCGCGTACACAGCCATCCGTTTCCTCCTCCTCATCATCAACTGTGTCGCGATACAGCCGCAGCGCCCTGCGAAATTTCCGGAACCACGCTGGGCCACTCTGACATAATCCGCACCGATTGAAAACTGATCCGCGATCGCATCCCTGCGTAGCTGGACGCCCCAGGATAAGCGGACTAAGATGGATTTGCGATGGCAGTCAAACTTCCAATTTACATGGACAATCAGGCCACCACGGCGGTTGATCCGCGCGTCCTCGAGGCCATGCTGCCCTATTTCACCGAGAAATTCGGCAATGCCGCGAGCCGCAACCACGAATTCGGCTGGAAGGCCGAGGAAGCGGTCGAGAACGCCCGCGCGCAGATCGCCCGGCTGATCCGTGCCAATCCGCGGGAGATTGTCTTCACCAGCGGCGCGACCGAATCGGACAACCTCGCCATCAAAGGCTTGGTCGAAGCCTACCGCGAGAAAGGGAATCACATCATCACCCAGGCGACCG
>Ga0210409_10005945_pt1 | contig 12743 bp, 4 predicted proteins | sample IncBWH17MmetaG_FD_161649 | JGI IMG/M metagenome (GOLD analysis project Ga0210409, IMG submission 161649) | Forest soil microbial communities from Barre Woods Harvard Forest LTER site, Petersham, Massachusetts, United States - Inc-BW-H-17-M | ecosystem: Environmental > Terrestrial > Soil >...
ATTTTGCCCCATGCGCCCTCTTGCGCAACATGGCTGCCGCCGGAAAGAAATTCTACTCGGGAACGCCCGATTTCAATGGCGCGCACGTTGGAACTCCCTCCACCGAACACACGAAACTGAACGGGCACCTAACAAAGAAGGCCGTTATCGCCAGTGCAAATCCACAGATCGCGAAGACTCAAGCGGGACCCACCGTTGAAGAACCGCGTTCCCTAATCGACACTTCCAAAATGTCGGCGGGCCAGCGCGCCGCTCTCGAGCTGACTGAGGCGGCCCGTGAGATGGCTCAGCAACCGTCCTTCATCAGCGGTCTCTTCATGGGCTCGGCCGATTTTTCCCGAATTGGCTCCTTTTCAACTCAGTGCGCGGAAGACCGCGACCAGGGCGATGCGTTTCTACAGAAATTGGAAACACTCCTGCGAGACAAAGTCGATCCGGACGAGATCGATCGCACTGGTGAAATCCCCGCGTCCGTCATCGAAGAACTCGCGAAGCTAGGCGCCTTTGGCATTAAGATTTCGCCCCAGTACGGTGGACTGGGTCTTTCGCAGACCAATTATTGCCGAGCCGCAATGCTGCTAGGCGGTTACTGTGGCAATCTAACGGCGCTACTCTCCGCTCACCAATCCATCGGCGTGCCGCAGCCGCTAATCCTTTTCGGCACCGAGGAACAGAAACGCAAATACCTGCCCCGCGTCGCTCGAGGCGAGATTTCGGCATTCGCGCTCACCGAGTCCGGCGCTGGATCTGATCCAGCGACGATGCAGACGCGCGCCGAACCGACGCCGGATGGACAGTCTTTCATTCTCAACGGAGAAAAGCTCTGGTGTACCAACGGCACCAAGGCCGGCGTCATCGTGGTCATGGCTAAAACGCCGCCCAAAATGGACGCCGGAAAGCCCAGAGACCAAATCACCGCGTTCATCGTCGAGACAGGCTGGCCGGGGGTTGAAGTGACCCACCGTTGCCGGTTCATGGGCTTAAAGGCACTTTTCAACGGGGTTATGCGCTTCACCAATGTCCGCGTGCCACGCGAGAACATTCTACTGGCCGAAGGCAAGGGACTGCGCGTAGCCCTGACGACTCTCAACACCGGGCGGTTGACCCTCCCCGCTGCGTGCGTCGGCCTGGCCAAACGCTGCCTTGAGATCACAAGCCGCTGGGCTGCTGAACGCGCGCAATGGGGCCGGCCGATCGGCAAACATGCCGCCATCGCCGATAAAATCGCGCGCATGGCTGCCAATACTTTCGCGATGGAATCCATGACGTTGCTCGCCGCCAGCGCGGTGGATCGCGACAAACACGCCGACGTCCGCCTGGAGGCGGCCATGTGTAAAATGTGGGGCAGTGAACGGTCTTGGGAGATCGTCAATGACGCGGTCCAGATTCGTGGGGGACGCGGCTATGAAACCGCGGCATCGCTGAGAGCCCGCGGCGAAGGCGCTGCTCCGCTGGAACGGTTCCTGCGCGACAGCCGCATCAATACGATCTTTGAAGGCTCGAGTGAGATCATGCGGTTGTTCATCGCTCGCGAAGCTCTGGATCCGCACCTGAAGCTCAGTGCGGCCGTGCTTAACTCAAAGTTGCCCCTTTGGCAGCGCCTGCGCGCGGCGGCGAAAGCCGCGATGTTCTATGCCAGTTGGTATCCAAAGCAATGGTTGCCGCTGGAATCGTTCAAGGTTCGAGGTTCTGACACCGCCCTCCTTATCCGGCATCTCCGTTATGTTGCGCGCACGAGCCGGAAATTGGCCCGAACGCTGTTCCACGCCATGCTGCGTCACGGCCCAAAGCTGGAGCGCCAACAACTGTTGCTCGGCCGGTTCGTGGACATCGGCACGGATCTGTTCGCCATCACCGCCACGTGCCTGCGTGCGGAACGATTGATGCAAGCTGAGACGACCGACGCGAACAGGGCGGAGTTGCTTCAGCTGGCGGACTATTTTTGCCGCGCGTCCCGCCTGCGCATCGAGGAAACGTTTCGCGCAGTCCGGCGAAACGCGGATGGCGCGGGCTACCGGCTCGCTCAGCAAGTTCTGACGGGAAATCATCCCGCCACCACGGAGTCAAGTTCGTCAAATGCTTAAAAGCGTCAATGCAAGCCGCCGACGGGGGGTCGCGGACAACGGCCCGGACCGGGCTGGAAAACCCACCTCGTCACCGAGGCGCCTGGTCGGCGCGGGCAATTCACTCACCGTCCCTGAGACCGGCGGTCTTCAACCCGCGATTCGCGTTGTTATGATGCCGCGTGACGCGAACTATCTGGGGACTATCTTTGGTGGCGTCATCCTCAGTTCTCTCGACCTGGCGGGCGCGGTCGAGGCGCACCAGCATTCGGACAGAAGGTTGGTGACCACGGCCATGCACGAGGTCAAGTTCATTGCCCCGGTTTTTGTTGGCGACCTCGTTAGCTTCTACACCGAGACCCTGAAGATCGGCCGCACGTCGATCCTGGTTCGTGTAACCGTAGAAGCGAAACGCGCGAGGGCGCCACACCAAACTGTGCGCGTGACCCAGGCTGAAGTCGTGTATGTCGCCATCGACCAGGCTGGCAAGCCCGCGCCAGTTCGAACCTGAACAGTGATTTATTTGGTCGGTGGGCGTCAGGGAGTTTGTGCTCTCTCCTTCAAGGGGCATCCAGACTGTCCTAATCGCATGCTAGATCTGCTCCTGGTAAAGCAGCGTTTCGGGTCCGGAGTTGGCCGAGTCCATCTGATAATATTCGGCCACGGAGTTGCCGCCGGCGGAATCCAGGCGCAACACGGCGTAGCAATGGTAATACTCGCCGTCGGGGTTTTTCTGCAACTGAATCGGCTGGTTATTGATACCCGTGATCAGCGCGGGAAATGCCGGGGCTGTTCCCTTGTCCAGATTGGCGTTTACAGCGTAAGCGTCACCCAACTCGGGCACGGCGCTGGCTCCGAGGCAACGGCCCTTGTTCAGCCCCGCGTAGAGCTGGAACAGATTAAAGCTGTGTTCGTGGCCCCAGATCCACAACGCGATGTTGCCCATGACGCCGCCAAACGATTTCAGCAATTTCGGGTTGGTGATCAACCCCTTTTGCGAATTCGGGTCCTGGCCAACGCCATCGCCATAAGGCGAAAACAGCTGGTGATGGGACATCAGAATCGTCTTGCGGCCATTCGCGTTCTGTATTTTGTCCACGTGCCACGCCTCCTCGCTGGGCTCCAGGAAAGTAAGGTTAGTGTTGACCGTAAAGACATCGCTGTCGTGATAGCCGGTGTCCAGCCCGAGGATTTGCCACGCGGCATTGCGCAGGCAGAAGAAACTCGCCGGCTGGCGCAATTGCTGAAGCAGGCTGTAATAAGCCACCCCGCCGGAATACATGTCGTGATTGCCGGCCAGTGTATAGACCGGCACCGTCACATCGGAATTATCAAGCACCTGGGCGAAGTTGCTGGTCACCTCCGATGGAGTGCCGGCGTAATAGATGTCGCCCAAATGGATGATGAGATCGGGATTTTTGTTCAGCATCCGATTCAACAGGAAAGAGGCCTGGCTCATCCCGGTGCCCCAATCTCCAATCACACCGATAACCAGACGCCCGTCGCCGCCCTGCGGCTTGGGAAGGTCAACGACGAAGTCGGACAAATTCGCGCAGGGAATGTACGGAATTTTGGAGGCGGCGGCTCTCCACGCCAGGTAGGTGGTCACCGACTCAGCCCAGAGGGGGTCGCAGGTGGAGAATTTGATCTGGTTTGCCAGCGCGTCGCGTCGCGCGGTGTTTCCCGTGATTTCCGCCCAACCCATTTCCACGTACATCTCGGCGCAAGTCAGGGCCACGGGCGCCGCCGCGGTGGGCATGGCGGCCATGGTTCTTTGGACGTCCTGCCTGGAAAGAGTAGTCTTGGGCACCTTCATTTTGGCGGCGGCATGGAACTGCTGCATGGCGGGGTGGCCGCTGCTCATCGAGCGGGCCATCGCCATGGCCGGAATCCGTTTGTTGATGGATTCATTCAAGGCCGATTGCAAAAGCGAAAAGACCGGGTTTCGGTACGTATTAAATCCAGTCTTCGCTCCAGGGCCCGCGGGTGCCAGCGCCATTGCTCGCGGCTTTCGTCGCACGGTGCTTTTCATCCAGTGTGACCGGGTGGTGCGGCGGCGCTCGCGGCGGCTGCCGACGCGAGCGCGCAATTCATAGCTGGGAGGCGCGCCCTGCGCGGTTAATTGGGTCCAGCCGTGCGTCGAAGTGGTGTCCAGGATGCCGATATAACCACCGGGCAACAATTGAAACGGCGCCGTGAGGTGATTCTGTTTGTCGAATTGCGTGCTGTTGGGCTCGCGGAAGGATTCGAACCACGCCGGATAAACGAAGTCGGACACCCAGACGTCGCCGATTTGGTAGGCATACTGGTCGGCCTCGCAGGCGTCGGCCACTTCATAAGCGTAAAGTCGCAACGAGCCGTCATCATTGGCGACGGAGGCGCAGAGGTTGATATCCGGATCGCCGAGCATCTCCAGCAACTCGTGGCTGGCGGTGACGGTCCACTTCGAACCGTATTGCAGGTCGCTCCCGGCAAAAATCTTGCCCATGGGCAAACCGTTCGGGGTGAGGTCGTGATACCCCAGGGCGCCGGCTTGATCGGAATTGTCGAGAACGACGAGCCACATGCGGTGGCGGGTGGCTCCTCGCCTTTCGGTATAAAAACCAAATCAGCGCCTAAACCCCACGCGGGGGCAAAGTCACTGTTGACCTGTTGCTGCAACGCAGTGGTGGTGGTCTGCACTTCGCTGTCCGCCACAACGCTGCTTTCGTTAATGAGAGCGATTTGGATGATAGCCATGATTTTTATAGGTGTTTCATTGTTCGGGCGGTCCGCTTCGGAATGAAGGGGAAGTCATGTCAGCGCCGCTTTGACACTGGCCGCGGCCATGTGCGCGAGCGCGAGGGTGGTCATCATCGGGTTCACGCCGCAAGCGGCGGGGAACAGGCTGGCATCGGCCACGAAGAGCCGCGCAGCTCCGACGACTTGAAAGGTTTTGTCAACGACGGCGATGGATGAGTTGGTGGAGATCGCGTTGCCACCCTGGGGATGCGCGGTGGCAAGGTTCAGGTCGCCCTGATCTTCCACGAGGCTGTCCAGCAGGGACGGCAGGTTGGCGAGCTGGTCCGGGGTGAACGAAATCGGCGCCTTGGAGGCGAGATGGACCTGAGTCGCCCCCGCCACGAACAGGTCGTTGGCGGCGTCCGCGATGCCCTGTTTCATCAAGCCAAACTCCGTGTCGTTGAGGGAAAGATTGAGCCGGCCGTCGTTGCCGATGGTGCCATGGGGGCCGGTGGGAACGACGACGCCCATGCAGGCGAGGTTGGCGTAGTCTTTCATGCGATTGACGTTTTCTTCGAACCACGCCGGCAGGCTCACGGCAATCGAACCTGGATAATGAAACCAGGTTTCGCGCAACAGTGTTCCCTCGTGGCCAGTGAAGTAGCACATCTGAAGGCCCGGCTCGAACGGGCAGTTGATGTGTTTGGGAATGACGCCATATACGGGGGTGACGATGTTCGCCGAGGCACGTTGGCCGAGCGACGCCGTGAGGCAGAAGCCGCTGCGGGCCAGAACCGCCGTGCTCGCCAGCGGGCCGGCCGCCAGCACGAAGGCGTCAGCCTGCACGCTTACGGAGAGGTTGGTCCGCAGGTCCTGAAGGACCAGCGTTTGCACGGTCCCATTCGACAGTTCGAAATGGTCGGCCTTCAGCTGCGAGCCGATCACCGCGCCGGCCGCTCGCGCGCGTTCGAGGTAGCTTTTGGCGTTGCCCAGTCCGCCCAGCTTCCGGCCGTAGCGGCAACCGGTGTTGCAGCCGCCGCAGCCAAGGCATTTTTCCACCGCCACGTCGAGACGCTTCCAATTGTTGGTGTTGCCCGGCGCGAACAGCTTGCTCCGCCAGCCACAGGCCTGATCCACGTTGGCTCCCGCAAGCGACAGCTCGTTGTAGATGAGGTCGTAGATTGGCGCGAGGTCCGTGTAGCTGAACGGGATGCCGGCGTCCTGCCAATCCTTCCAGCGACTGTCCGGAGTATCCGGAGGCGACATCCGGAGGCAGATGGCATTATTGATCGCCGGACCTCCGCCCACGACGCCTCCTTGGAGCACGTTGACTGTGCTGACGCGACCATGCATCAGAAACTCGCCAATCGGTATCGCGCTGGAAAGCGCCGGTTGCACCCCCGCTGAGACGTAGCAGTCCCGCAACGCTTCATCGTCCCGGAGCCGGGGATAATATTCGGGACTGACCCAGCGGCCGGCCTCCACGACCAACACTGGTCCCACGCCGGCCTCGGCGAGGCGAGCGGCGGCCATCGCGCCGCCCGCGCCCGAGCCGACGATGCACACCTTGTATTTCTTCGTGAGGTAGTCGGCGGGGTAGTTCGGTTCCTCCACCGAACATGCCACGGCGGGCTTGCCCGTGTCCGGATCCACAGGCTCAGCGCTGCTGGCGCCGAACAGCTGTCGGCCCGGCGGCCGCGAGTAGATGACAAGCCAGCCAAGACTCAGCACGATTCCGAGCAGATCCCGCAGTTGTTTTCCGCCCACGAGCGGAGCTTGGGAAAGTCCCACAAGCCACTGCTTTCGGGTTGGAATGTCCCAACTCGAAAAAGGATTTAACAGCGTCTGGGCTGCAATCGTATCCAGCAAAAGGATCACGAGATTTCGGGCGTCCGCCGACGCGTCGCGCAGGAATCCTTCTACGTCCGCGACGACTCCATCGGGATCGTCGTTGTATCCCGGAAGTTCCGCCATTTCGCACTCCAAAATGGCGCGCAGCACATTCTGCTGAGTGGAGCTCAGAATCGGGGAGACGTTCGCACCGTGAAAATCCGTCTGGTTGTAGCGTTCGAGCGCAAAAAACCCGAGGAACGTATTGCCGAGGAATGTTTCACTGTAACTCTTGCCCAACAGCAGGTTCTTGTTTGTGGGATCGGGCGCGACGAGATAGTCAACGGTATATCGGACGGGATCGATCACTGAGTTTCCGGGCCAGCGCCGGTAATCAACGACCAGCCCATTCGGATAAAGTTCGCCCGGGGTTGGATTTGACACGCCAAAGAAGTAGAATCGGTTTGGATTGGCGTCGCTGGGTTCCGCGACCCAGGGATCGGTGATCGAGCCTTGCTGGACGCGGACGTTATATCCCCAGTAAGCCCCGTTCCCATCCTGGTAGAAACCCTTCTTGAACTTCCGGGTGCCGATGATGACCGTGGCGGCGTTCATGTTCCAGCCACGGAATTCCCAGCCGGCAACATCGGCCGTGGTTATCGACGCCCCCGAGGCCATCAGTTGCTCGAGGACGGTGTTGTCCTGGGCTGTCAGTGACTGAAAATCCCATTTTACCGGAGGCATAGGCAGGATGCGATGTTGCGGGCCGGTTCAGGCATGGTTACTACCCGTGAGCCAGCACCCGGGAAGGTGTTACAGCTAAAGGGGCGAAAGATGATGCTCACGTACAGCGATATTGTCGCATTCATTCGACATCAAAGGGTAACTCATTGTTGCCAAGTGTTGCCCACCTCTTCATAAAAGGGAAATTATTCACGAGCACTATACGGTTTAGTCTGCGCTAAGCACGCCCTTTAGATTGTAAAAACGCGACATTATTGTAAAAACGCGACATTTTTAGGCTCCTGAAAGTCGGCGCGAAAGTGGTCGGAAAATCTCGCCCTATCGAGGGGTCAGTTGGGTAGACTACGCAGCGTGACCCCACCGCGCCCTCTCCCTTTCCAAAGGCGCTTCGATTCCATTAAGTCTCAAAGTGCCATCAATAGCTTTTTAATCTCCTTCAATCGCGCTCCCGCGTCCTTTCTCGTGAGCCGCGGAAACTTTGTTCCGACCATGATAAAATCGTTGTTCCGGCTCAGCATGAGCTTGTCCTCTTTGACCTCGATGGTCGTGATGCGGCGCTCGGCGGCGAGAATCTTGAGTTCGGCCACTTGCAACAAGAGTCCCAACGCCGGCGGCAAAGGGCCGAAACGATCTCGCAGTTCCTTTTCCAGGCTCTGCAGCGAAGTTTTGTCCGTCGCTTGAGCGACTTTTCGATAGAGCTCGATGCGTTGCCGTGAATCGGAGATGTAATTGAAGGGGATGTAGGCGCTGGTGACGCGCGAAGTGTTGCGTGGTGCGTGGTGCGTAGTGCGTGGTGCTTGAACTCCGCTCTCTGGCCCAGGCGTTTCTCCAACCAACTCGTCTTCGCCTTTCTTCCCTGTTTCGCGCTTTCCGCTCTGCGCTTTCCCGCTTTTCCCGCTCCCTTCCTCCGTTGGACTGAGCGCCAGGAAATCCAGCCTCACCTGCACTTCCACTCGCGGGTTCACTTTCTCACCCTTGAGCGAAGCCACGCTTTGTTTCAGGAGCTGGCAATACAGCTCAAAACCTACCGCGGTAATGTGGCCGCTTTGTTCAGCCCCAAGCAAGTTTCCCGCGCCGCGGATCTCCAGGTCGCGCATGGCGATTTTGAAGCCGCTGCCCAGGGTCGAGTATTGCTTAATCGCGCTCAAGCGTTTGCGGACGTCTGCCAGCAATCCGGCATGGCGCGGGAGCAAGAGATAAGCGTAAGCCTGGTGCTTGTAGCGTCCCACCCGGCCGCGCAATTGGTACAGGTCGCTCAGACCGAACCGATCCGCGCGATCGATGATAATCGTGTTTGCGTTGGGAATATCCAGGCCGCTCTCGATGATGGTCGTGGAAAGCAGAATATCCGCCTCGCCATTGACGAATTTGGTCATGACCTCCTCCAAATCGTCACTGTGCATCTGCCCATGACCGACCACGATCCGGGCGTTGGGCAGCAGCGTGCTTAATTTTTGGGCCATCGTATCGATCGTTATGACCCGGTTGTGCAGGAAAAAAACCTGCCCGCCGCGGTTCAGCTCGCGCTGGATCGCATCGCGAATGACCCGCTCGTCGTACTGAGTGACGATTGTCTCCACGGGCAGCCGATCGTGCGGTGGGGTTTGTATCGTGCTCATATCCCGCGCCCCGGTCAGCGCCAGGTACAGAGTGCGCGGGATCGGCGTGGCACTGAGCGTCAGCACATCGACCAGTTTCCGCAACATCTTGAATTTCTCTTTGTGCAAGACGCCGAAACGCTGCTCTTCGTCAATGACGACCAAGCCGAGATCTTTGAAGGAAATATCGCCCTGCAACAGCCGGTGCGTCCCAATCACGATATCGACCGAGCCGGCCGCCAGGTCCTTCACCACGCGTTGCTGCGCCCCGCGCGTGCGAAAGCGTGAGAGCAATTCGATGCGGACCGGGTAATCGGCCATGCGCTCCCGGAACGTGTTGAAATGCTGCTGAGCCAGCACCGTGGTGGGCACCAGCACGGCGACCTGTTTCCCGTTCATTACCGCTTTGAAAGCGGCGCGAATCCCCACCTCCGTCTTTCCAAAACCCACGTCGCCGCAGATAAGCCGATCCATCGGCTTGGGCCGCTCCATGTCGTTCTTGGTTTCCACAATCGCCCGCATCTGGTCAGGCGTTTCTTCAAAAAGAAAGGCGCTTTCAAATTCGCGCTGCCAGGAGCTGTCCGCGTTAAAGGCGTAGCCCGGCTGCGAATCGCGCGCGGCCTGGATGGCCAGCAACTCACTGGCCACGTCCTGCACCGCGTGTTCGGCATGAGCTTTGGCCTTGGCCCAACGAGTCCCGCCCAGCGTGTTGAGCGGGGGCCGCGCTTTGCCCGTCCCCACATACTTGCTGACCAGGTGCGCCTCCGTGATGGGCACGTACAACTTAGGCGGCGGTTGTGCCGGGTCGTGGGGAGCGTACTCGATCACCAGGCACTCCTGACCGCCGTCCTCTGCTGACTTTTCTGTTCCGGGTTGAAATGTACCATCTGGATTTTTACGCCCCGCACCCATCGGCAAAACCGTCAAGCCCTGGTACCGCCCGATCCCATGCTGCAAATGAACCACGTAATCGCCTTCTTCCAAATCGGTGAAATCAATGTCCAGGGCCGAACGGGCCGCTTGGGCGTGGGGCGATTTGAGACGGCGTGGCCGTTGCACCTTGTAACGTCCGAAGATTTCGGCATCGGTCACTACCAGCACTCGTGCCTCTTCACTTAAAAAGCCCCGGGCCAGGCTGCCCAGATGGATGGTCAGGCCGGGATCCAACTGCGCGGAGCCGCCTGCGTTGCCTCGCGCCGGTGTTTCCAGTCCATACTCCTGCCAAATCTCCACAAAGCGCTGGCGCTCGCCATCATTATTGCAAAACACATGGACCGCATAATCCTGCCGCAGCCAGCGATGAATTTGCGCGAAGAATTCCTTGCGCTGCTCCTGTGCCACCTCGGGCTCTGGCGCCCGAGCCCCCAAAGGACGGAACGCTTCGAGACTTTGCAGATCCGCGGCCGGCAGCGGCACCGTGGACCCGTCGGCTTGAATCGTTTCTGCTTCGGGCAACGCAGCCGTTGTCGCAGGTTGCCCCTTCCTTGGTTCCTCATCCGTCCCAGTCACCTGTGCCTTTTCAGGACCCAAGAGCCCCTCGCTCTCCTGTATATCCAGAATCGTTATACCTTTGGCTTTCGCCTCTGAACGGAACGTCTTCCAATCAATAAAAAAGGGGTCGTCACCGTGTAGCTGGCCTGCGTACTCCTCCGACGTCGCCTCCAATTGCTCCGGCTCGCTGCACATGAGAATCGTTTCGGACGACAGATAATCCAGCAGAGTTCCGAGGCGCGTGGATTTGGCTTCCGATGAGCCTGCTGCGGTGCCCGCGTTTTGCATTCGCTTCAACAGGCCCAACTCTCCGGCGGGCGGCACCAGCACTGACGAAACTTCTTCCCGCGAAATCTGAGTCAACGGATCGAAAAAGCGCAGCGACTCCAATTCATCACCAAAAAATTCCAACCGCACCGGCCAGGGACTGGTCAGGGGAAACAGGTCCAGGATTCCGCCGCGTAAGGCGATTTCGCCCTTTTGCGACACCTGCGCCTCGGGTTCATAGCCCTGCTCCTCCAGCCATTCGACCAGGTCCAGCGGTTCGATGCGGTCTGCCCGTTTCAGCAGCCGTGTTTGCGTCTCAAATTCCTCGCGCGGAAAGGTTCGTTGCAGCAGAGCCGTAACACTCGTAACGATTAAAGGAGCCGATTTGGCTGCTGCGCCCCCTGGATTCTGTGCCAGCTCCGCCAGTGTTTCCAACCGATCCCCAATGACATCCACATGAGGAAGCCTCGCCTCATGCGGCAGGATTTCCCACGAAGGAAAAAATAGGATTCGTCTGTTCTCCGCGCGGTTCGGAGTTCCTGCCTCAGCTGGCGCGGTGCCGGCTGGATTGGTCGAAAAGCGGTTTTCACCGGGGGAATCACCCCTCTCGAGAACCTGCAGCCACGTGGTAATATCCTGTTGGAAAACTTCCTGGCTTCTAAGTTGATCGGTTACTACCACAATCGGTCGGTGGACGAAACGGAAGCTAAATAATGCGGCCAAGAAAGGCTGAGCCGCTAGGCTGATGCCGCCGCAAGACAACACTGCCCCCTTCTCCGCGCGTTCGATCAGGGATCGCACCGCCGGAGTTTCCAGGACCTTCGCGAACAATTCGCTTGTCGCCTTGATTGCGGAATCCCGCCCCAAGCTTTGAAAAAGTCGCAGTCCCTTCCCTCCCCGTCAAGACGCAGCCGCATGTTGTCGGAAATTCGCGTTCATTGGCGTTCATTCGCGGTTGACAGTTCCCTCACCAATTCGCGAGCCGCCTCGAATCCCGGCTCGATCTCCAGCGCTCGTTGCGCCGCTCGTCGCGCTTCCTCCACCCTGCCCATTCGGACCAGAACCGTTGCCCGCGCGTACGGACTGCGCGGGTCCGATTCATCCGCCGACTCCGCTCGACTTAAAGCGTCCAGCGCCTCCTCCGTGCGTCCATCGCCGCTCAGTGCCAATCCCAGGTTGTACCAGGCTCGCGCATGACGCGGGTCCAGCCACACGGCCAGCCGCAGGCATTCGATCGCTTTTGGGGTTTGGCCGAGTTCGTTCCAACCGAGCGCCAGTTTGTACTGAAATTCGGGGTTGTTCGGTTCAAGTTTACACGCCGCCAGCAATTGCTCTACCGCGTCCTGTGGGCGATTGAGAGTCGATAATGCCACTGCGTAGTCGTGGCGGATGGCCGCCGAATTGGGGTCCCATGCCACCGCTTTTTGGTAATGCGCCGCCGCTTCTGACGCATTACCGCGCGCCAGGGCAAAAGCGCCCAGTTGCATTTGGCCCACGGGCTGGTCGGCATTAATCGCCAGGCACTGCAGCAATTCTTCTCCGGCTTTCGTGGTCAGGTCCAGGTTTCCACGCAATGCCCACGCCGCTCCCACTCGGACCCCGCGGACGGGATCCTCCAGGCGCCGCCGCAATGCGGCGGCGACCGTCGCAGATGCAGTCACCGGCTCCAGCGCGCGGACGCACTCGGCGCGTACTAGCGAGTTAGTGTCGCTTAGGGCCTGTAACAACCCATCGCGAACTGCCGGCTCCCCGGACCACGGCTGGAGCAAGCCCGCTCCCACCGCGCGCCAGTAGGCAACGTCATTCGTGGCCAGCATCTCGAGCAAACCATGCCACGCCGTTGCCTCTCTCCTGCGGGCGGACAAGATGAGCCGGGCGCGTTGACGGCTGGGACGGTCCATTTTGGGCCCGTACCAAGCGTCGCAATACGTCGTCGCCCAGTCCGCATCCTTATTGGTGTGGCAGCGATTGCACGCATTGGGCACTCCCGCCTCCTTGGTCAGCAGTGGATCGGGAGTGGTAAACCCAT
>Ga0210409_10005946_pt1 | contig 12743 bp, 9 predicted proteins | sample IncBWH17MmetaG_FD_161649 | JGI IMG/M metagenome (GOLD analysis project Ga0210409, IMG submission 161649) | Forest soil microbial communities from Barre Woods Harvard Forest LTER site, Petersham, Massachusetts, United States - Inc-BW-H-17-M | ecosystem: Environmental > Terrestrial > Soil >...
GAAATCCGAACCGAAGTAATGTCCAATGAGCCATGCCGTGAGCACGGCTTCCCCTGCATTGCATAAGGCAAAAAGTACAGCGCTCCAGAGATTGCGGTCGCCAAAGAGATTTGCCGCGATGGTCGCAGCCATCGTACCGAAAACGACCGGCCATACCGCCCTGGACCCGAGGGCGATCAGGACGCCAGCGGAAACACCCGCGGCAGGCCAGAAAACAGCAACTCCCTCGGGCTTGGTCAGCAGAGCAAGGCTAAGCCGAGCTGCGACGAAATAGACGATGCCTACCGAGACAGCGAGCGCTATCGAGCCACCCCAACGCGTCAGGTCGATGCCGGTGGTCAGCCCATGCTGAACCTGTATTCGCAGATTCTGGTGCACATCGTGCCCCTCCCTCCCCGGCACGGTCGTATTAGCACAAATCGAACGTAATTGACGGTATTTCTGCGACCGGCACGCTTGCCTGCGGCCACTGAGAAGGTCTGGAAAGACCCCCAAAAGAGTCCACTTCCCCGGCCATGCCGGCTTGCGCTTCTCGGCGAAGGCGTTGGGCCCTCCTTGGCGCCGTCCGTCATCGCTAGCAACGCGATCTGGGTTTCGGTGTAGGCGATACTTTCATCGAACGACATCAAGGCGATCGCGCATGGCGTATTTGCCGCACCGATCGCGGTGGCGACTTGTCGGTGATACGGCCGGTGCGGTACGCCGAACCAAGTTCGTCATGTCATAATCGCTGACATATGGATTGTGACTGCGAACTCGAATTGAAAGTGATCGAGGTTCTCGGGTTAACCTCTCAACGTGAGCGACACAGCGTATGGGTCCTGCTTTCGCAGGGACGACATCAAGACTCACTTTCCCGGCCATGTCGGCTTGCGCTTTTCGGCAAACGCCTTCAGCCCTTCCTTGGCGTCTTCCGTCATCGCCAGCAATGCGATCTGGGTTTCGGTGTAGGCGATGCTTTCATCGAACGACATCGAGGCGATCGCGCGCATGGCGTATTTGCCGCGCCGGATCGCGGTCGGCGACTTGTCGGTGATGCGGCCGATCAGCCAGTCGAGCCTGGCGTCGAGCTCGGCCTGCGGCACCACATAGTTGAGCAATCCGGCTGCTTGCGCGGCTTTTGCGTCGAACGGCTCGCCGGTGATCGCCCACTCGTTGACCAGACGCCGCGGCGCGATCGATTGCAACAGGCTCAGCACCTGCATCGGAAACACGCCGACCTTGACCTCCGGCAATCCGAACATCACGTGGTCGGCCGCGATCGCCATATCGGTCATGCACAACAGGCCCATGCCGCCGGCCATGCAGACGCCATTGACCCGCGCGATCGCCGGCTTGGTGGCATTCTGCGACAGCCGCAGCAGATCGGCATAATCGACATTCGGCCTGGCAAAATCCGCCGCGAAGGCGGCGCCGGTGTTTTGCAGATCGGCGCCGGCGCAAAATGCCTTGTCGCCTGCCCCGGTCAGAACGATCACCCGCACATCCATCTCGTCATGGGCGGTGCGATAGCCCCTGGCGATGCCGGCGATGACGTCGCCATTGATGGCGTTGCGCTTCTCCGGCCGGTTGATGGTGATCCAGAGCGCGTTCCCGCGCTTTTCAAGGATGACGCTGTTGTGGTCGGTCATGGCCATGCTCGCTGGTTGGTCGTATCCCGTGGCCTCGTGGTTCGAGACGCGCGGCATGGCCGCGCCCTCACCATGAGGGTCTAAAACCTCATCCTGAGGAGGCGCCAACGGGTCGCGCGAATGCGCGCCCGATGACAGGCTCCGCGCCGTCTCGAAGGATGAAGCCGCCGAACTCGAAAATGCGTGGATTCCGGCAGGTTGCAAGACCGAATCTCAGGGTATCGGAATCGCCGCTTGTGCCGCCTTCTTTATCCAGACCTTGTTGTCATGGAATGCCGCGCCGCCGAAGGGTGCTACGGCTTCGGCGCCGGTGAGCATGTTGATGCCGCGGCCGCCGATATGGGCCTTGTTCGGATGCACGGATTCCGCGATCAGCACGCCGCGGCGCACGCCGTCGAAATGTCTCGCGGTCAGCGTGGTCTCGCCGCGCATGTTGCCGAGCGTTACGGCGTCGCCGTCGGCGATACCAAGCGGCGCGGCATCGTCGGGATGGATCATCACGCTCGGTGTGCCCTCGCGCGCCTGCGACGACGGCGTCTCGTTGAAGCTGGTGTTGAGGAAACTGCGCGAGGGGCTGGTGGCGAGCCGGAACGGATGGGCCTCGTCCGCCTCCTCGATCGCCGTCCAGTGATCGGGCAGCGAGGGCATCTGATCCCACGCCCCCATCACGCCGGCATTGCCGACCGGAACATGCGCCCAGTCGGCCTTGAAGTGAAATTTGCCGTCGGTATGCGCAAAGCCGTCCAGATAATGCGAGGTACGGAAGTCCGGCTGGAGATCGCGCCAAAGGTCCGCCTCCAGTGCCTCGATGCCGCCATGCCCGCTCCTTCGCAGCGTGGCGTCGATCAATTCGCGCGCCGACATTTCGAATCCGGGATGGGTGATCTTCAGGCGCCGCGCCAGCGCCTGCAGCACTTCGTGATTGGAGCGGCATTCGCCGGGTGGCTCGATCAGCTTGCCGCCGACCGAAATATGCTGGTGACCGCCACCGTAATAGAGATCGGTATGCTCCATGAACATCGTCGCCGGAAGCACGAGGTCGGCCATCTGGGCGGTCTCGGTCATGAACTGTTCGTGCACCGCCACGAACAGGTCCGGGCGGGCAAAGCCCTGGCGCACCAGCGCCTGCTCCGGCGCAACCGTCATTGGATTGGTATTCTGGATCAGCATCGCCTTGACCGGCGGGCCGTTTTTGAGGGCGGCGGCCTCGCCCGTCAGGATGCGTCCGATCTTGGATTGATCAAGCCGCCGCGTAGTGTGGTCGATCGCGTCATGGCCCTCGATCAGGGACTCGTCGAATTTCCAGATCGCATAATTGTTGAAGAACGCGCCGCCGCCTTCGTACTGCCAGGCCCCGGTCACGGCGGGAATGCACAGCGCCGCATGCATCTGCGCCGCCCCGTTGCGACTGCGGGTAAAGCCGTAGCCGAGACGGAAGAACGCGCGTTTTGTCTGGCCGACCGCGCGGGCAAAGGCCTCGATCTCCGCTACCGGCACGCCACAGATCGAAGAGGCCCATTCCGGCGTGCGGGTTTGCAGATGCGCCTCGAGCTCGGCGGGGCAATCGGTGTAGCGCGCGAGATAGTCGCGGTCGGCGTAGCCTTCGCGAAACAGCACATGCATGACGCCGCAGGAGAATGCGCCGTCGGTGCCTGGCCGCAGGATGATCTTGATGTCGGCCTGTTTCACCGTGTCGTTATGGTAGACATCGATCGCCGCGATCCTGGCGCCACGCTCTTTTCGGGCACGCATCGCGTGCGTCATCACGTTGACCTGGGTATTCACCGGGTTGGTGCCCCAGATCACGATCAGGTCCGAGACGCCCATCTCGCGCGGATCGACGCCGGCGATCTTGCCGGTGCCCGCGGCAAATCCAACCCGCGCGATGGTCGAGCAGATCGTGGAGTAGAAGCGCGAATATTTCTTCACATGGGCGAGGCGGTTGAGGCCATCGCGCATCACGAGCCCCATCGTGCCGGCATAGTAATAGGGCCAAACCGATTGCGCGCCGAACTCGCGCTCGGCCGCATTGAAGCGCCCCGCGATCTCGTCCAGCGCATCATGCCAGCTGATCCGCGCGAACTTGCCCGAACCCTTCGGGCCGACGCGGAACTGCGGATAGGTCAGCCGGTCCGGATGATGGATGCGCTCGGCGTAGCGCGCGACCTTGGCGCAGATCACGCCTGCCGTGTAGGTCTGCTGCTTGGAACCGCGCACCCGGCCAATGGTGGCGTTATCGATCACCTCGACGTCAAGCGCGCAGGCCGACGGACAATCGTGCGGACAGGTGGAGTGGCGAATGTCGATTTTGACGTTCTGGTTCATGGCCCTAATGGTTAACACCAAAAGCCGGAACCGCCGAGCGCATTTATCCGACATTCACTTGCGTAAGTGGCGAGCGAGCCATGCGCCAGACGCCGAGGGGCTGACGTCGATCCGTTCGACAGCGGCAAGGCGGCCTTCAAGCTAGAAGCGGAGGAACGGCACGATCATCGGCACGCGGCGGCAATAGGATCCATAATCCTCCGCGCCGAGCTCGGCGCTGAGGAAACGCTCCTCCATGCGTGCCTTTTGCCATTCGCCGAACGAGATCAGGATAACGCCGAGCATCGCTGGCCATGTCGCAATCGCAATGCCGGTGGCAAGCAGACCGGTAATCTGACCGGTGTAGATCGGATGCCGCACCATCCCGTAAGGCCCGGTATCAACGATCCGATGGTCCTCCTTGTGCGTGATCGCGTTGGACCATAAGCGTCCGAGATGGATCCGCCCCCACCAGGTGAAGGAAAGGCCCAGCACCACCACGACCGCCAGCAGATAGGTTCCGGCATTGCCGAGGTGATAGAGCTGCCTCGCCCCCAACAGACGCTCGGTCGGCGGCATCAGCATGATCGCGCCCAGCAGAATGGGGAGCCGGTAGGCCCAGGAGTCGCGGGTGGGCACATGCGTCTTGGTTCGGCCGGACCAGAAGGAGGCGACAACCCAGCTTGTGACCCAGGCAAGCCAGATCAGCGACAGCAAGCTTGTCGGCCAGGTGACGAGCCACCCGCTAAAGACAGCCTCGATGATGTCGCCAGGACCACTGGGCATGCTTCAAAACCTTGCTTGTAGGGCACACAGGCGACCGCCGTGTCGATCAAGCGCCGTTGCCCGCCGCGGTACGGACACCCTCGACGGTCGCCGACGGCGTGCAGCGCGTCAAGTAGCCGGCCTTGAATTCTGGCTCGAAGCGGCCTGTTCGGCGAACTGGCCGCAAGCCGGCCCGGCGTACACGGGATGCAACGCGAACTCGTTTGCCAGTACTTTCCGGCCCTTTTGCAGGGGAAGGCGGCGCGTTTTGCGCTGCATTTCTCATGCAAGTGGCAATTGTGGCACAGGACAAGACGGCCGAACGAATGTAGTCTGGAGCTGACAAATATCCGCATGGGGATGGGGGATTTCTCGTGAAGGCATCGATCAGCATGCTCGTTCCGGCCCTTTTGCTCGCCGGTTCTTCATTCAGCTCGCCATCGACGGGAAACAAAACGGAACCTGTTCACAGCCGGAACATTGCGGCGACGGTCGAAAATCTGACACGCGTCAGAATCCTCGAAAGCAACAACGTCACGTTACGACCGGGATCGGTTTACGACACTGCGACCTATTTCGAATCGCTGCTCGATTTGCCGAAGCCCGGATTCAACTATGAATTCCTCGACGCAGGCCTTGGCGCGGCGGAACCCGTCTATCCGATGTACGAAAAAGGCCACCAGGGCAGCTACGCCCAGTTGATTCCCGCTTTCTTCAGTGAAAACAACCGCCATATCGACCACTTCGCGACGGTTGACACACTGGAGGGCTGTCGAGTCGATAGTGCCTATCTGTCACGCGGCCTTACGGAATATCCGCAGACGGTGTTCAAGAAAGAACGCGACGAGGGCTACGCGATACTGGTGCTTCGTCTCGACTACTACACCCGCCTGCATCCCAACGCCGAGTGCGGCCGTCATCGAACAAACGATCCCGATCCAAACTTTGATCCGATGAAATTCATCGAGAACCACCACGACGCGATGTACCTGTCGGACTTTCCGCAGAAGCAACTCGAGCGCTTCGAGGCCAAGTCCGGCGTGATTCGCCACATCCGCCAAACGATGTCTCCGAGTTGGCCGAAATTCGATCTCGACAGGCTGAGTGACAATTCGCTCTGGTATTACCCGGACGGCCACAGTTTTGATTACGGAATTTCGGAACCCCGGCCCCAGCATGGCATGAGCGATTTCAAGCTCCCCCGACATATGGTCGTTCAAGCAACTCTTGAAATACAAGTGGCGTTTCCGCTCGCTTCGCTTCTCAAAGGCGACGAATTCCAGAAACTCCTGAATTTCTTGTCGGGTCGGCCGACGCCCGATTTTGATGCCGAAAAAGAACCGGGGCACGATACGTTTCGACTGAGCGACGTGACCCAAGCCAACATTTATACGTCCGGGCTTTATATCGAGAACATCAAGGACGTGACGAGCGACGTCTCCGACCCCGGACACTTCAAGCTCGTCGCCATGAGCATCAAGCCCTATGAGCAGCAGGACGACACCGCGTGGAAGGGCTTGCGTGTCGTTCCCCAAATTCATTTTGTCTATCAGCTGATGGATCCAAGGCAACCCGATCGCCCGTTTGAACAGCTCTATCTGCACCTCAAATGGGATGTCGTCGATCGCCTCGCGGAGACGGATGCCCAGAGAAGCCAACATCTTCAATTTCTGAACCGGGTCGACGAACTCACCCGCGCCCGCGAAACACAAGCCCCGAATTACCCGGCGCTGTTGCACAAATTCATAACTGATTTCACTTCCGCACGGCCGATCGAGCAAATCGCGTTCAGCACGTCCTTGTCCGGTATCTGGGTGTTTGGTACGTTGACTCGCGATCAAAACCAGGCTCGCGAGTTATTGCCGTTGCGAATTATTCGCGACGGCGTCGATATCGGCTACTATTCTTCCGTTTACGACAACGACATTTTCCGGGTCGAATCCGAGAAGGCGACCGGCGCCCGAAAAAAGGAATTACAACAACACCTCGACGACGTGACCGTCAGCTTTTACCGAGACCCCAAACGACAGAACGTCGCGGCCATCAATTTCAATCGTGTCACGTGCGCCCAGTGCCACCAGACCTCGGCGCGCGACGCCGTCCACTTCGCGTTCAATGACGGCCTGAACGAGAACATCAAGACGCCGGTCTACGTGACCGAGTATTTCTTCCATGATGCGGATGAGCAGCTGAAGACGGGGATGACGTATTGGACGGAAGCCGCGCACTGAATCCGTCTCTTCTCGCAGGCGGCCGCCTCGTTGGATTTCCCGTGGCGCTTCGGCCCGCCTCGGGAGACACGCACTAGCCGCCGAGATAGGCCCCGCCATTGGTGTGGATCGCCTGCCCGTTGATGTAACGGGCGCCTGGCCCGCACAGGAACCGCACCGCCGCCGCGACATCCTCGGGACGGCCGCGCTCGCCGGTGATGGTCTGATGGGTCAGATGATGTGCGGGCTCCGGCTTGTCCTTCGGGCGCGGCGTGCCGATCAGGCCGGGGACCACGCAATTGACGGTGATGCCGTCGGCAGCGAGGTCATGGGCCAGCGCGCGGGTGAAACCAACGATCCCGGCTTTGGCGGTCACCACATGCGCGCGGTCCCTGGCGCCGGTATGCGCACTCAAGCCGCCGATGTTGACGACGGTTCCAGCGCCGCTCTTCTTCAGGTGCGGAAGGCAGGCCTTCACGCAATGAAAGGCACCGTCGAGGGTGACGTTCATGATCTCGCGCCATTCGGCGTAGCTCATCTCGGCGAACGGCTTTTCCCGGCGCAGTGCCGCATTGTTGACGAGGATATCGATCCGGCCGAAATGCATGGCCGCGATCTCCGCCATCGCCTGCACCTGCGCCGCATCGGCGACATCGCCGATGTGCACCAGCGCCTTGCCGCCCGCGGTCTCGATCTCGTGGGCAACGGCGTCGGCCTCGGCGCGATTGCTGCGCGCATTGACCAGAACGGAGGCGCCACCCTCCGCCAGCGCCAGCGCGATCGCGCGGCCGATATTTCGGCCCGCGCCGGTGACGATCGCTACCTTGCCGTTGAGTTCGTTGGTGTTCATTACCCCTCCCTCTCCACGTCATGCCCGGCTTTATGCCGGGCATCCACGTCTTCTGTCTCGCAGAACAAGACGTGGATGGCCGGGACAAGCCCGGCCATGACGACGACTAATTTCGTAACGCGCCAAGATCGATCTTTCCGCCATAGAGTCCGGCCAGCAGTTTCAGCGCCGCATCGCTCTGTGACCCGCTCCAGCCGCCGTGCTGGGCGTTGAGCAAGAATTTATCCGTCACGTCCTGCCGGGTCAGCGGCTCCTTTGCGCCGCCGCGCAAATAAGGCTGGCGTTCCTCGATGACGCTGCCGTCCTTGAGCGTCGCGCGGATATGGCCGGTATAGTTGTTCGGGTAGGGGTTATCCGGATCGATGACGAACTTCACTTTTGCGGCTAGCGCAAGCACTTGCGGATCGCGGATCGCGGCTTGCGTAAATGCGCCGAGCCCGACGCCGCCTTTGACAAAACCGGTCGCCAAAAGATACGGCACGGCGAATTTGGCGGCATAGCCGTTGCGCGGGCGCTGCTTATCCGCAAGCGGCTCCCATAGCCGGTGCACGGTCCCCTCCGCCACCTCGCAGACGATTTCCTCGACCTCTTCGCTCCGCACGCCACGCGCGGCCAGCCGCCGGGCGCAATCGATGTAAGGCTGCGCCATGGTTCCGCATGGGTAAGGCTTGAACGCCAATGTATCGGTCACCCAGCGCGACCCGAAATCGCCCGTCAGTGCGTCATAGTCGCCTTGGGTTGTATGCGCAAAGCCATGAAACAGCCCATGCACGCCCTCGAACACCGTGCGCGGACCGACAAAGCCCTGTCGGGCCAGCAACGCCGCACGGATGCCTGATTGCGCCGCCCATCCCGCATGCAGCCGCTTGGTCCATGCGCCCTCCGCGAGGTACTCGACGATGCCGCCCGCCATGCTGCCGGCGATGCCGAGCGCGTCCACGATCTGTTTTGCATTCAACCCAAGTGCGGCGCCGACACCGGCGGCAGCGCCCATCGCGCCGAAGATCGCGGTCGGATGAAAGCCGGCCTTGTGGACGGCCTTGGGCACCACGAGACTCAAACGACAAAGAACTTCAGTGCCGACCGCAATTCCGGTCAGCGCCATGCGGCCGTCCGGATTGTGCCGCTCGCAGGCCGCCAGAACCGCCGGCACGATCACCGCTCCGGCATGGACAGGGCCGCCCTCGAACGTATCGTCGAAATCCTCGCCGTGGGCCGCGGTGCCGTTAACAAAGGCAGCACCTGCGGCGGTCAGCGTGCGTTGATGACCGATCACCGTGCAGGGTCCATCGTCGTCGCAGCCCGCAAGCGCGCTGCGCGCATAATCCTCGTTGCGCGCGGTGACGCATAGGCCGACGACATCGATCAAAAGGTCTTCGCACTTGCGCGTGGTCGCCGGCGGTAAAACGCCCGGCTTCAGGCCTGCGATTTTTTGCGCCAGGATTTCGGCGACGGAGGTCTTCGGCAATTCGGAGGTCATGCTGGCTCGAATGTGGAATTGGCTTTTCAGGTCAGCGGATCAAATGCGGAAGATCCGGCTATAGCGGGACTTGATGGCGCTGCTCTGCTGCTCCACAGCGGCTGCGTCGTCCTTCAGGGTCTTGATGTCCTTGAGCGGTGTGCGACTGGATTTTTCCTGGATTTGCGGATGCACCGAGCGCAACCCGCCGAAATCGATCATGAGCTGTTGGGCTTCGCGGCTGAAGCAGTACGACTGGAACAATCTTGCCGCGTTCGGGTTGGGCGAGCCCTTGAAGATGCCGTTGGGGCCTATGATCATCGGCGATCCCTCGGTCGCATAGACGGGCTCGACCGGATGTCCCGCTTCCTTCATTTGCAGGATGCTGTACTCGTTGCCGTCAGCCATGACCGCCCTTTCCCCGAGGTCGAGCTTCTTCGGCGGGTCGGCGGCGGATTGCACCTGCATGACGTTCTGCTTGGCGAGCTGCTCGAACCAGCTCCAGCCGAGATCGCGCTGCAACTGATAGGTCGCGGTCATGATGGTGCCGCTATAGCCGGGATGCGCCTTGACGATCTTGCCCCTCCATTTGGGGTCGAGCAGGTCGGCGAAACTCTTCGGCGCGTCCCCGGCCTTCACCAGGCTGGTGTTGTAGGCGATGATACTGAGAAAGATGCGCCAGCTCGCAAACTGGCCGCCGATATCCCTGTGCTCCGGAGGATAGAACTTGGCAACATCCTCGGGCACGTAAGGCGCGAGAATGCCGTCGCGCTTCCAGACGATGAAATGCGCCGCGTCAGACGAGTTCACCACGTCGACGGCGTGGATGTTGCTGGAATATTCCTGACCGATGCGCTGAAATACGCGCTCCGCCCCGGTGCGCTCGACGCGCACCGCGATCCCCGGATATTTCGACTCGAATGCTTTTGCTAATTTCTCCGCAACCGGCAGATCGGTCGAGGTATAGTGGATGACCTGCCCCTCCTTCCTCGCCGCCTCGATCAGGGCAGGCGTGACCGGTTCCGCCGGCGGCGCGTCCGCCAGGACGCGGGTGGAGAACGCCGTGCCTGCAAGCAAGCCCCCCGCCGCCCTGAGCGCGTCACGACGGGAAATCCTTGGATGTTTCATTGACCCACTCTGTCGGCGTGTTCTGGCCGGATTCGATACACCCGGTGTACATATTTTATTCCTGCGGCGAAGCATGAGTCCATGTCGACAGCTCATTCTCCTTGCCGCTAGACTTGACAGTTAGCCCCGAACGCTGGATTTGGCCAGCCATCGAGAGAACGAGACTTGAGACAAGAGGCTTCGGGGGAGGAAACATTGGGTTCGAGGAGATGGAAATGACGGGCCCAAGGTGCGCTTCAAGGTTCGCGCTGGCGCTGGCGGCGGCTCTTCTCGCAACCCCTGCACTCCTTGCAGGCCCAAGCCTGGCGCAGGACTATCCGACGCGGGCGATCCGGATCATCGTTCCCTTCGGCGCCGGGGGTCCTGCGGACGTGGCGGCGCGCGTGCTCGGTAACGCCATGCAGGAAACCCTCAAACAATCCTTCGTGATCGAAAACCGTCCCGGCGCCGGCGCCGTGATCGGCACGCAAGAGGCCGCCAAGTCGCCCCCCGACGGTTACACGCTCCTGATGATGTCGAACACCCAGACCGCCAATGAATCGCTGGTGCCACAGCGCAAATACGAGCTGATGCGCGATCTGGTCCCGATCGCGCCGATCAATGTCGCCGATCTCGTCATCGTCGTGCACCCCTCGGTGGCGGCCAAGACGCTGAAGGAATTTATCGCGCTCGCCAAATCGCAGCCGGGCAAGCTGAATTATGCGTCGTCCGGCCAGGGTACGCCCTATCACATGGCCGGTGAGCTGTTTAAGACCTTGGCCGGGATCGATCTCGTGCATGTGCCCTACCGCAACAGCGGCGAGGCCCGTAATGGCGTCATCGGCGGACAGGTGCAGATGATGATCGACGCGGTGACGACCATGGCGCCCAATGTCAGCCAAGGTCAGGTGCGCGCGCTCGCCACCACGGGCGAAAGGCGCTCCAGCGTGCTGCCCGACGTGCCCACGGCCGAAGAAGCGGGCCTGCCGGGATACGAGGCCACCATCTGGCTCGGATTGATGGCGCCCACTGGTACGCCGAAGCCGATCATCGACAAACTCAACACCGCCGTCAACGCCGCCATCAAGCGGCCGGAGATCGTCAAGCTATGGACCGATCAGGGCGCAGCCCCAATGTCAATGACGCCGGAGGAATTCGATAAATTCTTGCGCAGCGATATTGTGAAATGGGCCGAAGTCGTCAAACGATTCGCCGACAAGCCCTAAAATCAAGGTTCTCCTTTTAATGCCGAACATTCGATTCCGCCTCAATGGCGTCGAAACCGACATCGACGCCGATCCCGACACGCCGCTGCTTGCGATCCTGCGCGGCGAGCTTGGCCTGACCGGGGCACATTTCGGCTGCGGCGCCGGCGAATGCGGCGCCTGCAACGTCATCGTCGGCGACCATGCGATCACCGCCTGCGACACGCCGTTATGGTCGGTCGCGGACAAGGACGTCACCACCATCGAAGGACTGGGGAATGCGCAGAGGCCGCATCCGCTGCAGCGGGCGTTCATTGCCGAGCAGGCGCTGCAATGCGGCTATTGCGTCTCCGGCATCCTGATGAGCGCCGCCGCGCTCTTGAAGCGAAATCCCGATCCGACCGACACCGATGTGAGGGCCGCGCTCGACCGCAACCTTTGCCGTTGCGGTTCGCACAACCGCATGGTGCGGGCTGTGCTGCGCGCGGCGGCAGAAATACGGGCCCGATGACCGACAAAACCCCCTCCCCCTCGACGCCCAAATTGCCGCCTAGCCTTGCGGCAAATCCGATGCTGTCTTCCTGGATCCGGTTCTCGCCCGAGGGACATGTGGCGGTCTCGCCGGGAAAGGTCGAGATCGGACAAGGCATCGTCACGGCGCTGGCCCAGATCGCCGCTGATGAGCTCGATGTCGAACTCGCCCGCGTGCAGATGGTTCCGGCCTCGACGGCGGGAAGTCCCAATGAAGGCGTCACCTCCGGCAGTCTTTCCGTACAACAATCGGGGCGCGCGCTCCGGCACGCTTGCGCCGAAATCCGGCAGATCTTTTTGGCCACGGCCGCCGAACGCCTCGGTGTCGAAACCGACGTGCTCGATATCAGCGACGGCACCATCTCCGGACCCGGCAATGTCAGCATCAGTTATTGGGAACTCGCGCGCGAAGTCTCGCTCGACCGTCACGCCTCACCCGGTGCTGTACCTAAAGCATCGACCCAGCGCACGCTCGCCGGAAATTCCGTGCAGCGGCTGGATATTCCCGACAAGGTTTTCGCCCATCCCCGCTTCATTCATGACACCCCGCTGCCCGGAATGTTGCATGGCCGCGTGCTGCGGTCGGAGCTTTCGGGCGCGACGCTTGTCGAATTGAAGGAGGATGGCGCGCGCACGATCGCAGGGCTGGTCGCGATCGTGCGCGATGGTGATTTCACAGGC
>Ga0210409_10005948_pt1 | contig 12742 bp, 12 predicted proteins | sample IncBWH17MmetaG_FD_161649 | JGI IMG/M metagenome (GOLD analysis project Ga0210409, IMG submission 161649) | Forest soil microbial communities from Barre Woods Harvard Forest LTER site, Petersham, Massachusetts, United States - Inc-BW-H-17-M | ecosystem: Environmental > Terrestrial > Soil >...
ACTGTGGCGGGCTACGGCACCGACCACGAGAAGGCGCGCGCCGAGGGCCGCAGGATCATGGGCGAGCTGGGCTACAGCGCCGACAAGCCGCTCAAGATCAAGGTCTCGACCCGCAACATCCCGGCCTACCGCGACCAGGCGGTGATCCTGATCGACCATCTGAAGCAGGTTTACATCGAGGGCGAGCTCGAACCCCTCGACACCGCCGTGTGGTACAACCGCATGGCGCGCAAGGACTTCACCGTCGGCCTGAACGTCCAGGGCGTCGGCATCGACGATCCCGACGTGGTCTTCTACGAGACCTTCAGCTGCGGCTCGGAGCGCAACTACACCAACTATTGCAGCCCCGAGATCGAGAAGCTGTTCGAGCAGCAGTCGCGCCTGCCGGACAATGAGGCGCGTCACAAACTCGTGTGGGAGATCGACAAGAAGTTACAGGAAGATGGCGCCCGTCCCGTGATACAGCACGACTGGGGCGCCACCTGCTGGCGTCCGGAGGTCAAGGGACTGAACCTCGCCATCAATACGATCTATAATCACTGGCGGTTCGAGGACGTCTGGCTCGACCGCTAGCAAGGAGGAAACGATGAAGCTTTACATGCACCCGGTGTCCACCACCAGCCGTCCGGTGATGCAGTTCATCGCCGACAACGACATCGCCACCGACATGCAGGTGGTCGATATCCTGAAGGGCGAGCACTACGAGCCGGCCTACAGCAAGATCAATCCCAACCATCTCATCCCCATGCTCGAGGACGGCGACTTCCGCCTCACCGAGAGCGCGGCGATCCTGCGCTATCTCGCGGAGAAGACCGGATCGCCCGCCTACCCCAAGGACCTCAAGCAGCGCGCTCGGGTCAACGAGGTGTTGGACTGGTTCAACTCCAACTTCTACCGCGACTGGGGCTATGGCCTGATCTATCCGCAGCTTTTCCCGCACCTCAAGCGCGAGGACGCCAAGGTGCAGGAAGGCGTCGTTGCCTGGGGCAAGGAAAAGTCCAAGGCCTGGCTGCAAGTCCTGAACGATCACTTCATCGGCCCCAAGAACCAGTATCTGTGTGGTAACGAAATCACCATCGCGGATTACTTCGGCGCCGCCCTGGTCACCGCGGGCGAGCTGGTGCATTGCAATCTTTCGGCCTATCCCAATGTTGAGCGCTGGCTCGCCAACGTCAAAAAGCGGCCGAGCTACGCCAAGGTCTACGAAACCTTCAACGGCTTCTGCGCCTCGACCAAGGGACAGCCCTGGCAGGCGATCTGAACAGGAGAACACCCATGATCAAGGGCCTGCACCACAACGCCTACCGCTGCCGCGACTCGGAAGAGACACGGCGCTTCTACGAGGATTTCCTCGGCCTGCCGCTTGCCCATACGCTCAAGATCGAGGAGACCATGACCGGCCGCAAGACCGGCGCCGGCGTGCTGCACACCTTCTACCGGCTCGACGACGGCTCGTGCCTTGCCTTCTTCGAGGCGCCCGACATGCCGTTCGAGTTCAAGGACCAGCACGACTTCGACCTGCACATTGCGCTCGAGGTCGAGCCCGACGCCCTCGACAAGATGTTCGCCAAGGGCAAGGCCGAGGGCCGCGAGGTGCGCGGCGTGAGCGACCACAGATTCATTCGTTCGATCTACTTCCGCGATCCCAACGGCTATGTCATCGAGCTCGCCGCCAAGGTTCCCGGTAAGGAAAGCGCGATGGATCCCACCAAGAACCATGCCCGCGACATGCTGAAGGCGTGGCAGGCAGACAAGCGCCAACCGGCTGAGGTGGCGTAGCGGCCAAGAAACGACGGAGGAGACGATGAGGCGTATGGCGTGGGCGGCATTGGCCGCCCTTGTGGGCGTGTGCGCGTTCTCATCGTCCTCCATCGCGGCCGAGCCGCCTCAGTTCCAGGTCGACCCCTTCTGGCCCAAGCCGCTGCCCAACAACTGGATCTTCGGTCAGGTGGCGAGCGTCGCCGTCGATTCGAACGATCATGTCTGGGTGCTGCAGCGCCCGCGCTCGCTCACCGAGGACGAGAAAGGCGCGACGCTCAATCCGCCGCGCAACAAGTGCTGTGCGCCCGCCCCGTCGGTCATGGAATTCGATGCCGACGGCACTTTCATCCAGGGCTGGGGCGGTCCCGAGACCAAGCCGTGGGTCGCCAACGAGCACGGCATCCATGTCGATCGCAAGGGTTTCGTCTGGATCACCGGCAACGCCGAGACCGACAGCGCCATCTTCAAGTACACCAGGGACGGCAAGCCGGTGCTGACGGTCGGCAAGCTCGGCCCGACCGGCGGCAGCAACGACAAGACGCTGTTCGGCCGGCCCGCCGACATCCAGGTCGACGAAGGCGCGAACGAGGCCTATGTCGCCGACGGCTACGGCAACCGCCGGGTCATCGTGATCGATTCGGAAACCGGCGCCTACAAGCGTCACTGGGGCGCCTATGGCAAGACGCCGTCGGACGACAAGACGCCGAAATACGATCCGGCCGCGCCGGTCTCCCAGCAGTTCGGCAATCCCGTGCACTGCGCCAAGGTCTCGCGCGACGGCTTGGTCTATGTCTGCGACCGCACCAACAACCGCATCCAGGTGTTCAAGAAGGACGGCACCTTCGTCACCGAGTGGTTTTACGACAAGCCCACGCTGGGCGCCGGCGCGGTGTGGGACCTGAACTTCTGGCCCGACGCCAACCAGACCTGGCTGTTCAACATCGACGGCGAAAACAACCTTTTGCGCATCCTGCGCCGCAGCGACGGCGCCGTGGTCGGCGGCTTCGGTCGCTCCGGTCGCTCCGCCGGCCAGTTCCACTGGGTTCACAGCATCGCGGTAGACTCCAAGGGCAACATCTACACGGGCGAAGTCGACAACGGCAAACGCGTGCAGAAATTCAAGCCGACCAGCGCGCCTTGATTTCTTCTTCTCCAGCTTTGCTGGGGAGGTGGCCCGAAGGGCCGGAGGGGTCATGAGCATCTGCACTGACGCTCATGACCCCTCCGCCCGCTACGCGGGCACCTCCCCGCGCTACGAAGATCGTCAGCCCAGCCGCCGCCGGTAAAGCGCGATCAGACGCTCCCAATGCCGCTCGGCGGCCGGCTTGTCGTAGCACCAGCGTTGCGGGAAGGCGAAGCCGTGGTGGACGCCCATCTGGATTTCCAGCTCGCCCGGATTGCCCGACTTGTCGAACAGCGCCTTTAGCTCCTTGACCATGTCAGGCGGCGCGAGTTCGTCGTGTTCGGCGCAGGAGATGTAGAGCTCGCCCTTGGCCTTGCCGAGCGTGAGATGCGGGCTCTCGACGGCGTCGCTCACCAGCCAGGTGCCATAGAAGGACGCCGCGGCGGCGACGCGGTCGGGAAAACGCGCCGCGGCGGCCAGCGAATAGGGTCCGCTCATGCAATAGCCATGGGTGCCGACCGGCCCCTTCTTGGACTCCTTCTGCGAATCGGCGAAGGCGATCAGGGCGGCAACGTCGTCCATCACCGGCGGGATCGTCATCTTGGTGCGCACCGCCCGCATGCGCGCCTGCTCGGCACTGCCCTTCTCCAGAACGTCGGCGCCGTACTTGGTGTCCTTGCCGGCCCGGTAGTAGAGGTTGGGCAGCAGCACGTAGTAGCCCACCGTCCCCAGCCGGCGCGCCATGTCGTAAAGTTCCTCGCGGATGCCGGGCGCGTCCATCAGGAGGAGAACCGGCGGATAAGGACCGCCCCGTTCCGGATGGCAAACGAAGGTTTCGATGGTGCCGTCCTTGGTCGGGATGTCCAGAATCTTCTCTTTCATGGCCGATTGGTCCTCCTGATGCTTTGCGGCCATGCCAGCACCTTGCTAGGCTTTACTCAACAACAAAGCCCAAGAAGGCCTAAGGAGTGAAACGATGAAGCGTGGTGTGGTGTGGTCGGTCGCGTTCTGCCTCGCGGTCTGGGGAGCGCCGGCGTGGGCACAATTGTCCAACGATGTCGTGAAGATCGGCGTGGCGACCGACATGTCGAGCCTCTATGCCGACATCAACGGACCGGGCGCCGTTGTCGCCACGCAGATGGCGATCGACGATTTCGGCGGCAGCGTGATGGGCAAGAAGATCGAGCTGGTCACCGGCGACATCCAGAACAAAGCGGACGTCGCCGCCACCCTGGCCGGCCGCTGGTACGACAACGAGAACGTCGACATGATCCTGGGCGCCGGCGCCTCGTCCTCGTCAATCGCCATCGAGGGCATCGCCGGCGAGAAGAAAAAGATCTTCCTCGCCCCCGACCCGGCTTCTTCGGACATCACCGGCAAGCTCTGCAATCCCTACACCGTGCAGTGGGTCTACGACACCGCGGCGCTCGCCAACGGCACCGGCTCGGCGGTCGTGAAGGCCGGCGGCAAGACATGGTTCTTCATCACCGCCGACTATGCCTTCGGCTACGCGCTGCAGCGCGACGTCTCCGAAGTCGTGACCAAGGCCGGCGGCAAGGTGCTGGGCGAGGTCAAGGCGCCGATCAACACCAGCGACTTCTCGTCGTTCCTGCTGCAGGCCCAGTCCTCCAAGGCGCAGGTCATCGGCCTCGCCAACGCCGGCGGCGACACCATCAACTCGATCAAGCAGGCGGCCGAATTCGGCATCGTCAAGGGCGGCCAGAAACTCGCCGGCCTGCTGGTATTCGTCTCCGACATCCATTCGCTGGGCCTCGAGCGCGCCCAGGGCCTCAGCCTTACCGAGGCCTTCTATTGGGATCTCAACGACAAGACGCGCGCCTTCTCCAAGCGCTTCGCCGACAAGTTCAAGGGCAAGATGCCGACCATGGTGCAGGCCGGATTCTATTCCGCCACGCTTGCCTACCTGAACGCCGTCAAGGCCTCAGGCACCGACAATCCCGACAAGGTGATGGCCACGATGAAGGCCAAGCCATGGGACGACCCGGTGTTCGGCAAGAGCTACATCCGCGCCGACGGCCGCAACATGCACGACATGTACCTGTTCGAGGTCAAGAAGCCCGCCGAGTCCAAGGGACCGTGGGACTACTACAACCTCATCGCCACCATCCCGGCCGAGGAAGCCTTTCGTCCGCTCGACCAGGGCAATTGCCCCATGGTCGCCAAGAAGAACTGAGGAGACCGAGCCATGGCTGATCCGTCGAACATCTACGCAGGCGTTGCCGGCTATTTCGGCAAGCCCGACCAAACCGGCAAGGTCGGCGTGTTCCGCCGCTCCGCGTCCGGAAACGGTGGACCGGCCGGCGACTGGCAGCATGTGCTGGGCACTGTGCAGGCCTACACCGTCTTCGTTCATCCCAAGGATCCCGAAACAGTGTTCGCCGGCACCAACGATGGCGTGTGGCGCAGCACCGACCGCGGCGCCACCTTCCGGCGCACCAACTTCCCCGATTCCAAGAAGGAAGTCTGGTGCTTCATGGTCGACAGCCGCGACCCCAAGCGCATCTTCGCCGGCGCCTCGCCGATCGACGTCTATCGCAGCGACGACGGCGGGACGAGCTGGCGCAAGCTGGCGACGCCCGTCATCGCCAGCCACTGCAAGGGCCCGTTCGCGTCCCGGGTGATGCGCTTTGCCCAGCATCCGAAGAGGCCGGACGAGATCTTCGCCGCGCTCGAGATCAACGGCGTGATGCGCAGCACCGACGGCGGCGAGACCTGGCAGGATTGCAGCGAAGGACTGATCAAGCTGGCCGAGCTGCCGCACCTCAAGAACAAGATCGTGAGCGACACCACGGCTGAGGGCATGCTCGACGGTCATGCCGTCGCCATCAACGCGGCCGATCCGGACGCCGCCATCGTGGCCTTGCGCATGGGCCTGTTCCGTACCGCCGACGGCGGCAAGAGCTGGCAGGACATGGAGATCCGCCGCTTCTCGCCCACCACCTACGGCCGCGATGTGAAAGCCTCGCCGACCGAGCCCAACACGCTCTATGCTGCGCTCTCGGTCGCGGCCGCGAGCCACGACGGCGGGCTCTATCGCAGCGCGGATGGCGGTCAGAGCTGGAAGCGCTTCGACAAGGTCCAGGTGCATGGCACCATCATGTCGATCGGGCTGCACCACAGCGATCCGAAGCAGGTCTATATCGGCGCGCGCTATGACGGCGAGGTGTTCGGCACGCAGGACGCCGGCAAGACCTGGCAGGCCATGCCGTTGCCGGGCGAAGTGCAGCACATCTACTCGGTGGCCTGCGGCTGACTCGGAGTTACTTCTCCTCCCCAGCTTCGCTGGGGAGGAGGCCGTAGCCCGGAGGGGTCTTGGGTCCCACACACGCTGTGACTCATGACCCCTCCACCCGCTGCGCGGGCACCTCCCCACGCAAAGCGTGGGGAGGAGAAGGAGTCACGAACCCTCGGCGTGCATGATCTCGCCGAACAGTTCCCACGTCTGGCCCTTGAAGCGCTGGAGCTGCACCGCCTGGATCGGGTAATAGTCGGTCGGACTGGTCGAGACCGTGATGCCCGGCAGGATCATCGGCACGCGGAACTTCTGGAACGACGCGGCCTGCCTCATGACGTTGGCGCGCGTTAGCTCGTCGCCGCAGCGCCGCAGCGTCTCGGCCATCAGGAACGACACGGTGTAGCCGTTGACGTTGCCGAGATCGGCCAGGTGCGCCGTCGGATGGTACTTGGCCATCCATGCGGTGAACGCCTTCATGTCCTCATGCTCGGCCCAGGTCGGGTCGGTCGGATCCATGACGTAGGCCGCGGTGAGGATGCCCTGCACGTTGTCGAAGCCGGCCGGCTTCATCACCGTGCCGACGCTCGCCGAGACGTTGTTGACATAGTGCACGGGCTGCCAGCCAATGTCGGCCGCCTTGCGCATCGCCTGGGCGGCAAACTTGGGCGTGGCGATGTTGAAGAAGACGTTGGCGCCGCTCGCCTTGAGCTGGATGATCTGCGAATCGACCGTGGGGTCGGTGATCTCAAACGTAACGTGCTTGACGATCCGGCCGACCTCCTGGCCCAGCCCCTCCTTGAAGCCGTCCCAGTAGTCCTTGCCGTAGTCGTCATTCTGCATCAGCACGGCGATCTTGGCGTCCTTCACCGTCGACAGGATGTGCTTGGCATAGATCACTGCCTCGGTGTGGTAGTCGGGCTGGTAGCCCATGGTCCACGGAAAGTCCTTGGGGTTGCCCCATTTCGAAGCGCCGGTGGCGACATAGAGCTGCGGCACCTTCTTCTGGTTCATGTATTTGTGGATCGCGGTGTTGCAGGCCGTACCCAGCGTATTGTGGGTGCACAGCACCTTGTCCTGCTCGATGAGCTGGCGGATGCATTCCACCGTCTTGGGCGGCGAGTAGCCGTCGTCGAGGCTGATGAACTTGATCTTGCGGCCGTTGATGCCACCCGTATCGTTGATCATGTCCCAAAATGCCACGATCGCCTTGCCGTTCACACCATAGGCCGAGGCCGGGCCGCTATAGGGACAGGTGTGGCCGATCTTGATCTCGCTGTCGCTCGCGCCGTCGTCGTATTTCTTCTGGCCGAACGACACCGACGACGATGACAAGATGGCAGCGGCCGACGCGCCGCCCAGGAATGAACGCCTGCTGGTCTTCATCTTTCCTCCCGACCGGAACTCTTTGGGTCCTGTGTGGAAAGCCTACACGCCTCGGCCCAAAAGCCAAACCGCCGCTACCAAGCAAGCTCCCGCCGCATTTGCGCCACGGTCTCGAGCTGCCGCTCGTGGTCGCCGGCAAAGCGCAGCACCAGGTGGCTGGCGCCGGCGTCGGCATAGGCTTTCAGCCAGGCGGCCGCCCCTGCAGCGGAGCCTGCATAGGACATCTGCCGCTTGCGAGTCACAGGTGCCGGCATGCCGTAGTACTGCTCGAGATAGGCGTTGAGCCTCGCATCGGCGCGGGCCGCGTCGTCGTCGATCGCCAGGGTGAGGTACATGGCACCGGTGAGCGCCGCCGGATCCCGCCCGGCGGCGCGTGCCGCCGCCTGCACTTCAACCCATTGCAGCGGATATTCCTCGACGCTCGGCGAGTTGGGGAACCAGCCATCGTACAGGCGACCCGTTCTTTGCCGCGCCGCGGCGACGGCGCCGGCAACCCAGATCGGCGGGCCGCCTGGCCGATGCGGCGTCGGCCCGAGAATGCCGGCTTGGACCTTCCAGCGTCCGTTCCAGTCGACCGGCTTGCCGGTCCACAAGGCGCGGCAGAGCGCCAGGCCCTCGATCATCCGGCCGACCCGCTTGTCGAACGGCACGCCCGCCGCCTCGAACTCGGCGCGGATGTTCGGCCAGTCCGACGCGATGCCGACACCCAGGATCAGCCGTCCCGCGGCAATGCGGTCGAGCGTTGCGACCTGGTGGGCCAGCAACACCGGATTGCGGAGGGCAGGCAGCAACACCGCAGTGCCGAGTTCGGCCTTGCGCGTGCGCGCGGCCACCGCAGTCAGCAGGGTCAGGGCATCGTGCCGCGGCCGGGCCAGGAGCGAATCGCCGACCCAAATGGAATCGAAGCCCAGCGCCTCGGCGCGCTCGGCCAGCGCCAGCAGCGAAGCGGTCTCGGGCTGTCCTCCCATGATTCGTTCGCGGGTCGGCAGCAGGTATCCCAATCGCGGCATCGGCGCTCCCTCTTTCCAGCAACGGCTGTCAGCACGCGCGGGATCCACGTGACTGGCGATAATGCCGATCGCTTGGAATGTCCCGGAGGCAACTTAGCAGACCCTGCGAATTCCCGTCGATGCCGGCCGGTCCGGTATGGGACAGATACGACTTTTTCCGTTGTCAATGGGTGACGTGAGTCGCCCGGCACGCTAAAAAATCGGCGACGTGTTTCGGGCCCTTAAAAGTTCGATCGCAGTAGTCACCGAGCAGATTCAATGAAATGCGCTGTCAAAAATACCTTGCTGGTTCTCAGTATTTCGTCTCTGTGTCTGCTCGCCCTGGAAGGCCTCACGCGCCTGCTTCTCGATGATGGCAAGCTGTACGAGCTCGAGATGTGGAAGTATGCGCGGGAGATCAAGGTCCGCGACCTTCGGGCAGAGCTCGGCCATCGCCATCGCCAGCATGCCGAAGCGCGCCTCATGGGGATCATGATCCGGACCAACTCCCGCGGTTTCCGATCGCCCGAGATCGGCGAGAAGGCCGAAGCGGGAACAGCCCGCATCGCCTTTGTCGGTGATTCGATCACGCTCGGCTGGGGTGTCGCCGAGCATGAGACCTTTGTCCATCAGGTCGTCGATGCCCTCGCCAGTTCGGACCGCAAAGTCGAGGCCTTCAATCTTGGCGTGGGAAACTACAACACAACACAGGAACTCGCGCTGTTCCGTGACGTCGGCGCCGGCCTGAAACCCGACATCATCGTTCTCTGCTACTTCATCAACGATGCCGAACCGATGCCGCAATATTCGTCCGACGACTGGCTGAGCGAGCATTCGGCGGCCTGGGTCGTGCTTCGTTACAGAGTCGATTCGCTGTTGCGCCAGTTCGGCGAATCGCCCGACTGGAAGCACTATTATCGGGCGCTATACGAGCCCGGTGCCGCCGGCTGGGCGCAGACCCGGAACGCCCTCGCCCGCTTCGCCGCGACGGCACGCGATCTTGACGCCGAGCTCGTCGTTTTTCATATTCCCGAACTGCGCGAACTCAAGCCCTATCCGTTCGCCGACGTCACGGCGCAGGTCCGTGCGGTCGTCGAAAGCGAGCGCGTGCCCTTTGTCGACCTCCTGCCCACGGTCGAGGACCTCGAACCCTCGAGCCTGTGGGTGACCGTCCCCGACCCGCATCCCAACGGAAAGGCCGCCTCGTTCTTTGCCCGCGGCATGATCCCGAAGATCAGCGTCATGCTGGACGATCTGTGCAGCAGCCGGGGCAAGGGGTGCCCATCGCCCTCGTTGCACGACTTGAGCTCGCGGCGCAGCACCACGCCCTAGATGGCACTGATCGTCCGCCCTCCGAGAGACGCCTACCGGTGAAGAACATACTGCTGGTCCTTGCTTCGATCGTTTTCAGCCTCATCGTTGCCGAAGCAGCCGTCCGCTACATCGACGGATACGCGATGTTCGCATTGCCGCTCAGTGAACCCGTGGGCAGCGTGACCGTCCGGCCGGAACTGGTAGACCGAGTTCCCCTTGCCTCGGGCGTCGAGCGGGAATGGATTCTCAGCGATCCGCCCGCGTTGCCGAACCGGCACGCCGTGCCGGAGGAATGGAAGCGTCTCGGCCGCGTTGTCGAAGACAACCCCACGACAAGCGCCGAGTTCCGGCCGCCGGACCTGTTCAAAGCCTGGAACTCGGCATTTGCCGGGGACCCTTGCAAGCATTCGTTTCTCAGCCATGCACCGGGTCGGCTTTTCGCTTACGACCCGCCTGACGGCAACGCCACACCGCCCTATCGATATCTCCCGGACGTCACGCTTCCCAGCGGATTGGTGACCAACCAGATCGGCTGGCGCGGCACCCCCATCGAAACGCCGCGGGGCGAAAAGACTGTGCGCATCGTCTTCGTCGGCTCCTCGACGGTTCTCGATGGCCCTCACCTGCCGTTCTCTTGGCCGGAATATGTCGGGCATTGGCTCAACCTCTGGGCCAAGTCGAAGCGCCTGCCGGTTCGCTTCGAGGTGCTGAACGCCGGGCGGGAGAGCATCGTGTCGACCGACATCGCCGCCGTGATTCGCACCGAAGTCCTGCCGCTGCGGCCGGACCTCGTCGTGTACTACGAGGGTGGCAATCAGTTCCGACCGGCGTCCATCGTGGCAAAGTTGCCGCAAGGGTTGACGCTTCCCCGGGCGCCGGCCGACGCCTCGCCGTCATGGCTGCAAAGGGTGGCGCGTGACTCTGCCATGATGGCTCGCGTCCAGGCGGCCGTACGCACCTCGGCCTCCTCCTTGGATGGCCGCGAATGGCCGAAGCCGGACTACAAGGTCGTCTGGCCCGCGGGACTCGACGAATTCGATCCCGATCTGTCCTACCCGCACCTGCCTGTCAGCTTGAACGTCATCCAGCGCGATCTCGATCGGATTCGCGCCGACCTCGACACGACGGGCAGCGAACTGGCTGTAAGTTCGTTCATGTGGATGGTGAAGGACGGCCTGGTGGTCGACCCGCTCCGGCACAAATACATCCTGGAGCAGCTCAACATCGCCAACTACCCTTTCCACTATCGCGAGCTCGAACGCTTGGCGGCCTTCCAAAACCGCCTGCTCGCCAAATACGCCACGGTTCATGGACTCGCCTTTCTCGATATCGCCGGCAAGATGCCGTTCGATCCCGATCTCTTCATCGATGCCGTCCACACCAACTATGCCGGCGGCCGCATCCGCGGCTGGGTGGCCTTCAACCAGCTACTGCCGACGGTCGAAAAGCATCTTGCCGACGGGTCGTGGCCGCGACCGTGGCCTGCTGGCGTCCCCTCGGGCTTGCCGACCTTCACGTCACGGCGAATCACCTTCGACTGCAGCCGGTGATGCAGGATGTCCGTGCGCCCATGATCCGTTCGCGGGTCGGCAGCAGGTATCCCAATCGCGGCATCGGCGCTCCCCTCGTGTGGCCGCGAAAAGCTAGTCGCTTTTGCGCTGGCGAGCGAGCGGGCGTTCGTGCACGAAGATGATGGCGGCGGTTGGCCTCACGGCTTGCGATAGCAGCGCAATCGGCGGTCTATGCCGTGCTGTGCTTGGGCGGCATTCGGTCGCCTCTAGACGCGGTCCGGGCGGCGCCCGTCGCGGAGCTTCGCGCGAAACCTTGAGGCTCGACCACGCCCAGAGCCTTTAGTCGAGCCATCCATCGGGCCTCGTCCTCATCGGCTGCGGTCTTGCGGGCGGCTGCGATGAGCCTTTTATATTCTGCGTAAGTCATCGGCCGCCTCGTGGTCTCGCGACCGATGTTAGCGAGAAATTAATGGGTCCTCTGTTCAAATGAGGACACTACCTCCAGTTCGCGCAGTTTGACCACACAACCCAACCGGTAGATTGCCCCTGATTCAGACAGAAACTCGGGCTGCAAGCGGCGAGGAAAGGATGCCGATGGTTAGCTGGATCGCCCTTACTGTTGGCCGAGGAGCGACTGCAGTTCCCGTCGCACCCGGTCCGCCACGATCGCCTCGCCCTTCTGGCTCCAGTGACCGTCGAGCTTGCGATAGGTGCCGGGAATCCCGGCGAGATCCTCGCGCAGATCGACGAACCGGATCTTGGTCTTGCCAAGCGCCGCAATGAGCCGCGACTGGCGCTCATCGCAGATATAGTTCCAACTGTAGGCGCGCGGCCAGGGCTTCCAGAATTTGTCATAGTCGGGATCGACGAAGCCGACGGGCGCCAGAAAGACCAGCAGCGGGACGCCCTGCGCGCGCGCCACGCGATTCGCCGCTTCGATCCACGAAAGCGATGCCGCCACTTCGCCATCTCCGGCCAGTCGCGCTGCATCCTGCCGGTCCTTTGCGACGTCGAAGTCCTTCGACTCCCAGTTGATCAGGATGTCGAGCGCCCAGCCCATCAGGAATTCCTGCTCACCCTCGCTCGACGTGGCCGCACGCCAGAATCGGTTGTCGCCGCGCGACAGGATTTCGGCGATCTGCGCCTCGGGAAGCTGGGGGTAATTGTATTTCTTGAGGTGGGCGACGATACGTCCGAGCCGCTCGTCGGGCGGCGCATTGAGCGCGGCGTCGATCATGACCTCTTCGTTGGGCGGCGCCGGCGCCCTGGCCTGGAAAAAATTCGACAGGTCCAGCCGATTGACGAGCAGCCAATTGGTCCGCGGCATCACCCAACCGACGAGCGACCCACCCGCAGACTCGTCGATCAGGTGCGGCCAGATGGAATAGCCCTGATCGGGTGGCAT